>Ga0118677_10008610_pt2 | contig 13063 bp, 13 predicted proteins | sample AliMusrvi5mmetaG_FD_86154 | JGI IMG/M metagenome (GOLD analysis project Ga0118677, IMG submission 86154)
GCTTTATGTCATAAAGATGAAGGTAAAGCGATGAAAATTCTCATTGAATATGACCGGCAAAACAAAGCAAGCCGTCGAAGACGCGGAAAATTCAAGAAACTGATCCGTTCAATTTTCGGATTGAAAAGAAAACACTCTAAATAACCACCTTCGTTGCCCTTTTTTTAAGCAGCTTTAATTTTACAAGTTTTTCAAAAACATCCAGTGGTTTTACCATCTCCATGCACCGGGGTGTAGGATAAATACAAGGTTTATTTCCGAAAACCGAGCAAGGACGGCATTTCAGCGATGAAGCCGGAGTTTGCAGATGATATTCGGTAGGCTGTCCCAGTGCCCAAAAGCCAAAGGCAGGATGTGTCCCCCCCCAGATTGAAACTGTCGGAACCCCCGATAGCGAAGCAAGATGCATATTGGAAGAATCCATCGAAATCATCAGATCCAGGGTACTCATCAGCGCGAGCTCTTCCGAAAGTTCCAGCTCACCTGCCGCCAGATAAATATTTTGACTATAGTTCCGAAATTCTTTTAACAAATTAACTTCCTCTTTCCCTCCTCCAAAGAGCAAAAAATCAACTTCATATTCAGTGTTGATCAGTGTAACCAATTCCATGAAATTCTGAATTCCCCAGATTTTTGGCTGATGGGTTGCAAAAGGGGCAAGACCTATCCTTATTTTGTCACTCTTTGGAATAATTTTTTCCAGATAACGGTTGGCATTCACCAGTGACTCTTTAGCTCCCTTAAGAAAAGGTGCTTTCCCAACCTGTCCCTTAAATCCTGCAGCGGCAAAGGTTTCAAGATACCTTACGGTTGTGTGCTTTAATGCCCGGATATACCTTGATTTGATCAGGAATCTCTTCTCTTTTCTCCCTTTGTCAATTGAAAAACCCGGAATACCGGAAATTTTAAAAAGATACGACAGTATTTTGGTCCGGATAACTCCGTGAAGATCTACAACAGATTCAAAAGGTCCTGATTTCTTAAGATCCCTATAAAGCCGGTATAGTCCAAAAATTCCTTTATGTCTTCCTTTAAAATCAGGAAAAACGAGGTTAAGTCTGGGAATACTATGGAAAAAAGGAGCGAAGAATTCCCGGGTAACAAAGGTAATTTCGAGATACGGATTTTCCTCCAGAACCCCTTTGATCACAGGAACGGTTAAAGAAACGTCTCCCATCGCTGAGAATCTGAATGCGATTATCTTTTTCATCCTTATTTTATACTCTTTGACAGGTAATACGAACAAATTCTATTTTTATTCTCTGATAGTTAATGTTACCGGCAATTTGCGGCTGGTAACCGGCTTAATAAGCATCGAAACTTCATTTCAGATCCTTGTTATTAATACTTTTCATAACTTTTTTCTTCGGTAAGGTTTGACCCGGTCAGTTCATTGATGGCTCGCTTTACTTCAGACCTTTTGTCATTGATAAAATAGACAGCCCTGGCAGTTTGAATAAACTCATCACCAAAATCTTTCAACCGTTCAAGATCCCGAATACGATCTTCAATGTCCCAAAGTTGACTATTTATACTATATAATTCGCTGTATAACGGATGAGCTTTATCAATAATTGAAATTACAGCACTATTGAGAATCTGGTATTCCTTTTGCAGATTATCCAACTTCACAGGATCCTTGATTCGTGCTATCTTGATTTCAATAATTGTCAGTTTATCGGTGATTTCGCCGTTGGATACTTCAATCTTCACTGGAGATTTTTTTAGTTTGAAATTGTTGACTTTAATTAAACAAAGGTAATTTTTTATTCCATTCCCCTGATGGAACGGGTGTTAATTCACCTCCTGCGATAGTCACGCGTACTACCCTGATCAGTAGACATGATAGCCAGGTCCTCTATATTTACATGAGGCGGCCGGGTGACCATAAAAAGAATAGCTTCTGCAATATCAGCTGCATAAAGAGGTGTAAGCCCTTTATACACATTGTCAGCACGGAGCTGGTTTCCTTTAAACCGAACCAGTGAAAACTCGGTATCAACCATCCCCGGACTAATAGAGCTGACCTTAACTCCAAATGGTACCAGTTCCATCCGCATCGCTTTGGTTATTGCTTTAACTGCATGCTTGGTTCCGCAATAGGCCGCTCCGTTAGGGTAAATTTCGTGCCCGGCTACGGATGAGACATTGATAATATGGCCAGACTCCCTGGCAACCATTCTTGGCGAAATTATCCGTGAGAGGTAGAGCAATCCCTTAATATTTGTATCAATCATCCTTTCCCAGTCGTCGATTACCCCTTCATGAACAGGCTCAATGCCAACTGCAAGACCGGCATTATTGATCAGCACATCAATATCCGACCATCTCCCGGTGAGGGAATCAATTGCCTTTTCCACCTGAGTCAAATCCCTGACATCAAAACAGAGTGAAAGTACACCGGCACCTGTATCGTTGATAAGATTTTCTGACAGTTCATTCAGTAATTCCTCGCGTCGCCCGGTAACGATCAGATCATATCCATTTGATGCAAGTATTTGAGCAGTAGCTTTTCCTATACCGGAAGTGGCCCCTGTGATTAATGCTAATTTTCTCATTAAATAAAAATATTTGATTGGCTAAAATAATAAAAATGATCATTATAAACAGGAGGATAATGTCTCATTCAATATAAACCATTAAATTTGTCTTGATTTTAATTAATTGAAATAGTCATGTCTGAAACGGAAACGAAAGTGTTCACCATAGATCAGGTATCAGAACCGGATGATTTGCGAAATGTAATCTATTCAATGATTGCTATTCCCCATTTATCGCCGGTAAATATATTCAGTGAATTTGCGTCTGCTGCCATCGATTCCAAACAAGTTGGAAAAGATGATCTGAGTGGCGCCGGGATCTTTCAGATAGATGAAGATGGAAAGCTGTTTTCACAAACCATTTATGCAGATTATAAACGATTAGCAGTAGACCCATTTGTGGCTGCGCAGATTATAGTGGCTAAGGCAGTCAGAAGGCTGGTCTGTTATGGTGCTGAGCCTGTTGCAATGAGTGCCTATCTGAACAATGTCGATTTTGCCAGTCCGATTGCCGAAGAGATGGTGATGGCTGCGAGACTTGGACTAAATGCTGCTGCAACCGTATTTAATCTTCAATTTCCAAATTGGAAAATATTTTATGACAAAGTGAACAGTGAAGGAGCTGTACCTCCCACATTGACGGTAAGCCTGGTGGGAAAAATCAAAAGCAGGGATCAGGTAATGACTCCAAGTCTGAAGAAAAAAGGTCACAATATTCTGATGATCGGACGTTCATTTAACGATATTAATGCTTCGGAATATCTGGATCATTTTCATGAAATCAAGAATTCGCCGTTGATGCACTTTAACCTTTCCTTTGAAAGTAAGTTAATGATTGCAACGAAAGAATTGATTAAGAATAATTTAGTGGTTTCGGCTAGCCCTGTGGGAATAGGCGGTCTGTTTTTTACCCTTTTGCGCGATGCTTTACCTCACGAATTAGGGTTTGACATTACCACAGATGCCGAAATCCGATCAGATGCTTTTCTTTTCGGCGAAGGAATGGGACGTATCGTATTCTCAGTGGAAGAGGAGAGGGAGGATGAATTTGTCGATTTCTTATTTGATCATAATATTCCGGTCATTACGCTTGGCCACGTTACAAAAGGGGAAATAAGAATTGATGATCAGTCATTGGGATTTGTCGACAAGGGAATCGTGGGAGAATACTTAGATTAACCGGAATGTCAGTAGTAACACCTTATAATAATTCAGCCAAAGGGAAAAAAGAACAAGTGGCTGAGATGTTCGATAATATCGCACCAAAGTACGACTTTCTGAATCACTTCCTATCTTTCGGAATTGATAAAATCTGGCGAAGAAAAGCCATCAGGCTACTCATAAAACGAAGCCCGGCCAATATTCTCGATGTAGCTACCGGTACAGGCGATTTTGCGATTGAATCGCTTAAAACTGGTGCAAGTGAAATAGTGGGAGTTGATATTTCAGAAGAGATGCTAAGTTATGGACGGGTCAAAATTGAAGCGCTTGGCGTTGCAGATCGGATTACTCTCCGGAAAGGGGATGCTGAAGCGCTTGGCTTTAAGGATAATTATTTCGAAGCCGTTACGGTGGCCTTCGGAGTGCGGAATTTCGAAAATCTGTCCGAAGGGCTCAGGGAGCTCTATCGTGTTTTAAAACCCGGCGGCATGGTATGCATTCTCGAATTCTCTAAACCATCTGTATTCCCGGTGAAACAATTTTATGGTTTCTATTCGTTTTACATACTTCCATTCTTGGGCAGGTTATTTTCAAAAGACAACTCGGCCTATCGTTACCTTCCCGAATCGGTTGAACAATTTCCGGATGGAGCCCGGTTTCTGGCAATATTAAACAGCTGCGGTTTCAAAGATACCTGCCAGTACCGGCAAACTTTTGGCGTGGCGACCATTTACACCGGAATTAAATCTGAATTGAGTTGAGAATTTGCAAACTAAAATACGCCCTAACCCTTTTACTGCTGGTCGCAGGATCTGTTCGTACCTTTGGTCAGCTTAAAAATTTCGAGAACCTTACTCACTTCGATGACCGAAAATTCCATTTTGGCTTTTACCTTGGGCTTAATACAATGGATTACCGGATGGCCAAATATAATAGCGTCTATGATAATCCAACAGTTAATAGCAGTCCGATAGTACTGGCAGCAACCAAGGCATTATATGGCAATAAAACAAGTCTTGGAGTAAAGAATGGAACACCGATGCCGGGATTCACTGTTGGCGGAGTTATAAACTTAAGGGTCAGCAGGGATTTTGACCTTCGTTTTACACCCGGGATGTCACTGGGAAACAAACGGTTGAAATATGTTGGTGTAAATGTTGATCCACTTGCAGGTGGTCAAATTGGATCAGGATCAGGATCAGATACACTTACCTATCTCTCTACTCCATCTGCCTACATCGATCTGCCTCTGGGATTCAGATATAAAGGTTTCCGTCACCATAATTTAAGGCCTTATGTTTATTCTGGTTTAGCCTACCGGATCGATTTGGAAAATAAGCGGATTTCAGAAAGCGTTGTTCACCTGAACAAGACCGGGAGTTATGCTGAAGTGGCACTTGGACTCGATTCCTATCTCGAATATTTTCGTTTTACTGCCGAATTTCGCTTCTCATACGGATTAACTAACCTTATCAGGCATGATACTACTACGCCTATCCCTTATTATGGCTTTATATTTAAGGAGTTAAATTCAAATATATTCACATTGATTTTTTACTTTGAATGATCAGGGAACTTAATTTGGTGGTATCACCTGCCCAGGCGCACGACAGTTCAAAATTGAAAATAGTTGTAGCTGATAATTTGGGAATTGACAGTTCCCGAATCCATCACCTGTTGATTGTACGCAAGTCTATTGATGCCAGGAATTCGAATATCCGTTTTAACCTGGGTGTCAAGGTGTATATAGATGAGGAGTTGCCCCTAACAGATAAAGCCCAATTTTTATATCCAGACGTTTCACAATGTCCCCAGGTATTGATCGTAGGTGCCGGTCCTGCCGGATTGTTTGCAGCACTTCATCTGATTGAGCTTGGCCTGAAACCGGTAATATTTGAGCGTGGGAAGATGGTCAGTGAACGGAAAAGGGACATTGCTGCGATTCATGGAGAGCAAATTGTAAATCCGGATTCCAATTATGGTTTTGGTGAAGGGGGAGCCGGCACATTCTCTGATGGTAAGCTATATACCCGATCAAAGAAGAAGGGAGACATACGCAAAATTCTCGAAGTCTTAAATTTACATGGTGCCCAGGATGAAATTCTGGTTGATGCTCATCCCCATATTGGGACAAATGTTTTACCGCGGGTCATTGTAGCCATTCGTAATACAATCATAAATGCCGGAGGAGAGATCCATTTCAATTCAAGGGTGGCAAATCTGGTTATTCATAATCAGGAGGCTAAAGGGGTCGTTCTGTTGGATGGGAGCGTTTTTGACGGAATTGCCGTGATTCTCGCAACCGGGCACTCCTCTAGGGATATTTATACCTTGCTCCACAGGAATAATATTTTACTGGAAGCAAAACCATTTGCTGTCGGGGTTAGGGTTGAGCATCCGCAAGAGTTGATCGACAGAATCCAGTATCATGGTACCAGCAGAGGAGCCTATTTACCAGCAGCCACCTATTCGTTTGTAGAACAGGTTAATGATCGTGGTGTCTATTCCTTCTGCATGTGTCCTGGCGGAATGATTGTCCCAGCCGCCACAGCTCCCGGGGAGCTTGTATTAAACGGAATGTCACCTTCCGACAGGGGAGGTCGTTATGCAAATTCCGGAATGGTCGTTGAAATAAGACCTGGTGATCTTCCTGCAGGAAAAAAAACTGATGCGCTTTTTTCAGGCCTTACTTTTCAGGAAGAGATCGAACAACAGTGTTTTAGGATGGCAGGAAATACATTGTTCGCCCCTGCACAGCGTCTAAACGATTTTGTGACCGGCCGGATAAGTGCGAATCTGCCCGGTTCTTCCTACTTGCCTGGGCTCGTTGAATCCCCGCTCCACCATTGGTTGCCCCGCATAATTGGTTCGGCATTGCAGGAAGGTTTTAAACAGATTGGACAGAAAACCAGGGGATACCTGACGAATGAGGCCGTCGTACTGGGTGTTGAATCACGGACTTCGTCGCCTGTTAGAATCCCCAGGGATATGCAAACTCTTGAACATGTTCAGATTAAAAGACTTTTTCCCTGCGGTGAAGGATCGGGTTATTCCGGGGGTATTATTTCATCTGCAGTGGATGGTGAGCGGGTAGCCGAAAGCCTGGCTATTCTTTACAAATAACCCTTCTTCGAAACTCGGCGCAGATAACCGAAGTCGCCACCGCAACATTTAATGATTCGGAGGTAAGATCACCGGGTGGAAATGAGGGAATATTAATCTTCCTGGATATCGATTTAGCAATAATTTCCGAGATGCCATTTCCTTCATTTCCCATTACAATCAGCCCATTCTCAGTCAGTTCACAATGATAAAGGTTTTCCCCCTCCAGAAAAGCTCCATAAACGGGAATGCTCAGCTGTTTTGCCTTCTCAAGAAATCCTGTTAAAGAAACATAGTGAATCTTCACCCGGGTGAAGGCCCCCATTGTGGCTTGAACTACTTTGGGATTATAGATATCAGCGCAGTTTTCCGAGCAAATTACATTTTTGATTCCAAACCAGTCGGCAAGCCGGACAATGGTTCCAAGATTTCCGGGATCCTGAATTTCATCCAAAACCAACGTTAGATTTTTGCAGATCTCATCCCAGCAGATCTCTGAATGAGGAATCCGGCACAAGGCAATAATTTCGGGCACTGTTTTTAAAAAACTTATTCGGGTAAGTTCTTCCTTATCAGCTATTTCAATGTTTAGGTCTGGTTTGTAACTAGTTATTTCAGCAGCACTTTTACTTGTACAATAAACCTCTGAAACAGCAAAATCTGATTGTAGGAGGTCTAATACAAGTTTTTTCCCTTCAGCAATAAACAGACCGGTTGCTAATCTGTTTTTTTTCTGGTCGAGAGACCTGATCAGTTTTATTTTATTTTTTGACAACACAGATTTAATGATTTGGAACAACCCAAAAATAATCCATTTTTAATTTGTCAGGTTAATTATCTTTGTTTAAGTTTTAAAAGGAGAATAAATTTGGGAATTCGGGTTAAATATCAGGTAGGGATGATGGTGGTTGCTTTGGCAGCTGTAATGTTGTCTTCTTGCAGGGCAACTAAAAATGTTCCTGATAATCAGTACTTGTTGGTGAAATCCCAAATTTTGGTGGACAATAAGTTTATTGATAAAATTGAATTAAAAACTTATCTGAAACAGAAGCCCAATACCCGGATATTTGGTTTTTGGCGCTTTCATCTCGGCTTATACAACCTTTCCAACCCTAAAAAGGAGGATGACCTGTTTAAAAGAATAGGGGAAGCTCCTGTGATTTATAGCCCGGACCTCACAGAACGGTCAAAGGTTGAATTTACCAGGTACATGCATAATAAAGGGTATTATCAGGCTAGAGTTACTGACACGGTAGTATTAAAAAAGAATAAGAAGGCAGAGGTTTATTATAAGATTTTAACCAGTACTCCGCATTTGATCAAGCTTTACCAGACGGAGATCAGGGATAAGGGCCTGAGAGAATTAAGCAATCGGGATTCTTTAAAGACTCTGATTAAATTGAATGGTCGTTTCGATACCGATGTTTTGGCTGATGAGGGGAAAAGGATATTGAATAATTTTCAAAATAACGGGTTTTTCAGGGCCAATAAAAGCGAGATCTATTTTGAAGCTGACACACTTAAAGGCCCAAAGAGTGTAAAATTGAAGCTGGTCGTTACGAAGGAGAATATTTCGGATGAACCGGATGAAGTATTGGAAAGAGATCATCAAAAATACACTTTCAGGAATTTTTATTTTTATACTGATTATGAGTCTCAAAAGCAACAATCATCGGCCGACCATAAGAGTGACATTAAGGAAACAAAGAACGATACGGTTAAAATTGGGAATCAATACTTTATTTCAAATGGTAAGCTGAAGTATCGCCCCGAAATGCTTCTGAATGTAAATCATATTGCTGACAAGAAATACTATAGCGTTCATCTTGTTGAAAGAACTTACAACGATCTTTTTTCTTTACGTTTATTTAAACTGATCAACATCCGGTTTCTTGAAACGAATAAAAAAGATCCTGAGGGTAATCCCACACTCGATTGTATTATCCAGCTTACACCATCTGTCCTGCAGTCTTATTCCGTCTCTGCTGAAGGGACCAACTCCCTGGGAAACTTTGGAGTTGCTGGTAATCTGGGTTATCAGCATAAAAATGTCTTTAGAGGTGGAGAGCTGCTTGATGTCGTTCTAACGGGTGCTACAGAGAAGCAAAAATATGGAGCGGGTGATTCCATAACGACTTTTCATTCGTTTCAGACCGGCATCGAGACAAAGGTCACATTGCCCAAGTTTCTGGCTCCATTAAAACCGGCCGCTTTTTTCCGTTTTGCAACACCACAAACGCTAATGAGCCTTTCCTATAATTACCAGCGCAGTCCTGACTATACCCGGACAGTTATCCGGGCTAGTCTGGGATATCAGTGGAAATCTTCTGAATATATAACTCATAGGTTCAATCTGGTCGATCTCAATGTGGTCAAAATGTTTGCCTATGATTCTACTTTTATATCCCAGATTGAGAATCTCTATATTAAAAGCTCCTATACCGATCATACTATTTCAGCCTGGAATTACATTTTCACCCGCAACACCCAAAATATTCAGAAACAGTCAAATTATAATTACTTAAGGGCATCTTTTGAAACTGCCGGAACTTTAATATATGAAGGGAGTAAGCTTTTTAACCGTAGTCTTCATCCGAGTGATTTACAGGGAAATAGGACCTATAATTTTCTTGGAACTCCATTTGCCCAGTATTTTAAAACTGATCTGGAATACCGCAAAGGATTTGTTATAGATAAATATGACCGGTTTGTATTCCGGACTTTTTCCGGAATCGCGATACCGTTTGGCAATTCCGATCAGGTTCCATTCGAAAGAAAATACTTTACGGGAGGTGCCAATGGAATCAGGGCCTGGCCGGTGAGAACCCTTGGTCCCGGGTCTTATAAATTAGGTGCCAGCGAATTCCCTAATGAGGCTGGGGATATTAAACTTGAAGCGAATGCTGAATACCGTTTTGCAATGATCGGTCCCATGGAAGGCGCTCTGTTTGTTGATATGGGAAATATCTGGTCGTTAAAAGACAATCGTCCGGGAGCTGAATTCGCATTTTCAAGATTTTATAAAGAGATAGCAATTGGTCCCGGAGCCGGTTTAAGATATAATTTTTCATTTGTCATTATCCGGGTGGATATGGGGTTCAAACTGCATGATCCTTCCCTTAATGAGGGATTACGATGGATTCCGGCAAATCAGTTTTTCACTAAAAGTAATTTCAATCTGGCTTTTGCAATCGGTTACCCTTTCTGATTTTAATTGATTATATTTGATTTTAAAGATTCTTTAAAATCAAACGATTATCGGATGAAACCCTCATAAATTGCCGTTCACAAAAAAGAATGATTAAAATCAATGAGGGATCCGCGGGAATCAAGAATCTAAAAATAGGTTGATCTAAATTTATTCGGGTGAAAACCAGGTGGATTCGTGAACTTTTTAGGTTCTCCAGAACCGAACGAACCGGCATAATTGCTTTGCTTTCGGTCATCTTTCTGTTGATTTTAGCTGGTCAGATAATTCCTTTGTTTATTCATCCCGATCAGACAGACTTCTCAAGGTGGGAAGCCGGGATTAACACCTATTTATCAAAAACAGAAAATAAGAATCCCTGTCCGAAGAGACTAAATTTGGTTGCTTTCGATCCTAACCGGATAGATTCTGTCTCACTGGCTGATATGGGTTTACCATTAAATCTTGTTGCCAACTGGGTTAAATACCTTGAGAAAGGGGGAAGATTTAAAGATAAAATAGGAGTAAGGAGGATTTTTGGGATGACCTCCCAATTATTTGAGCAAATGGATTCTTTCATCATAATTCCGGAAAAAACAGTCACAAATTTTAAACCGGCCGCTGAAACCCCCGTCACAAAATCGCCGCAAAGGTTTAAAGGAGATACAATTTTTCGTTCGGCCTATGTCCGGAAAGGAAAACCCGGAGAGATCAATTTGGAATTAAACAGCACTGATTCAACCAATTTAGTGCTGATTCGAGGTATTGGTCCTGTTTTGGCTTCCAGGATTATCCGTTACAGAAGACTTCTTGGGGGATTCTATGCAGTTACCCAGCTAAAAGAGGTCTATGGAATGAATAAGGAGAATTTGCCACCAGTGATAGCTTGCCTGAGTGTTGATACCTCTTTACTTCAGAAGTTTAATATCAACTTTTCGACGGTTCAGGAACTGGGCCATCATCCATATATTGGGTATCAAACAGCGCGGAAGTTAGTCAGATTAAGGGATAAGCGGGGGAAGTTTTTATCTCCGGAGGATCTTTCAACCGCAGTATCATCTGATTCATTGGCCAGGCTAATTCCTTATCTGAAGTTTTCTCAATAATTCAGCTGTTCATTCTTTGCATCAGATTTATAATATTTTTTAGTCTTATAGTTTGATTAGTAATATAAAATTCATAGCTTTGCCGACCGAAATATTGAATAATCTTAATAAAAACAAAACAAAGAATTGTATGATTGTTATTCCAGTTAAAGACGGCGAAAACATTGAGCGGGCTTTGAAGCGCTTCAAAAGAAAAATTGAAAAAACAGGAGTTGTAAAAGAGCTTCGCAATCGTCAGGCTTTTGAAAAACCATCAATAACCCGCCGTACTGAGATCAAAAAGGCGATCTATATTGAAGATTTACAGCGGTCAGAAGAATAAATCTATTCCTAAATTTTTTTCTAGGTGAAACGGTATTTTTTTCGTATCTTGAGTGCGAAAAACATTCTCGCCTGAAATAATGAATCTGGAACTTTTTCTTAGTTACCTCAAATACGAAAAGCGGTATTCAACTCACACCATCACCGCCTACGAGAATGACCTCGGCCAATTTGTTTTATTTGGAAAGAAACTGGTTGAGGATTTTCATGTAGAAGAGGCCGATTATCATTTGATTCGTGAATGGGTAATTTCCTTAATGAATCATGGTACTTTAGCTAGAAGTGTAAACCGAAAGCTTTCTACACTTAAAACTTTTTATAAGTTTCTTATGCGGGAAGGGGTCATTGTCAAAAATCCTACGGAACATGTGACAATGCCTAAGATGGCGAAAAAATTACCCGAATTTGTTCAGGAGAAAGAGATTAACCAGCTTCTTGACGGACCGTTTTTTACCGATGATTTTGAAGGAATTCGTGATAAGGCGGTGGTTTCGCTTTTCTATGGAACCGGAATCCGGTTGTCCGAATTGGTGGGAATCCGATTTTCAGATCTAAACCTGAGCGAGAAAGTTGTGAAAGTAAACGGGAAAAGGAATAAGGAACGTCTGGTCCCTTTCCCACTTGAAATTTCAACAATTTTGAAGGATTACATAGCCCTGAGAAATGAGCTATTCCCTTTCTCTGAAAACTTTCTTTTTCTAACCGGAAGTGGTGAACCAGCCTACAACAAATTAATCTACCGAATTGTTAAAAGACAGTTATCACTTGTAACAACAATTGATAAAAAGAGTCCGCATATTTTAAGACACAGTTATGCGACACATTTGCTGAACAGAGGAGCAGATTTGAATGCCATCAAAGAGTTGCTTGGGCATGCAAATCTGGCAGCAACGCAAGTTTACACGCATACTTCGTTCGAACAGTTAAAAAAGGTCTACAAACAGGCTCATCCAAGAGCTTAAATTAAAGGAGGAAAAATTATGGACGTAAAAGTACAGAGTGTTCATTTCAAAGCCGACCAGAAGCTGATCGACTTTTGCGAAAAGCGAATCAACAAACTTGATCTTTTTTTTGAAGGAGTTATAGGGTCAGAAGTGATTCTTAAACTCGAAAAAGACGAAGATCAGGAGAATAAAGTGGCTGAAATTAAACTATCTGTCCCGGCAAATGAATATTTATTTGCAAAAAAACAGGCTAAAACCTTCGAAGAGGCTGTTGATCTGGCAGTGGATGCGCTTCGCAAACAGCTAGATAAATATAAAATGAAAGTCAAATCCAAATAATTTTTAAAAAAGTAATTTAATTAGCTTTTAAGAAAAAAAAATAGTTTAAATTTGCAGACCATTTTTGAGGCACGATTCTTTAAAATGGTCTGTTCTTTTAGGAATTGAAATGCAATATGGGGAGATACCAAAGCGGCCAACTGGGGCAGACTGTAAATCTGCTGGCGTACGCCTTCGTAGGTTCGAATCCTGCTCTCCCCACCAATCTCTTTTCGGGAAGTTTAATGGCAAACCTAAAAGGGGGGAATAAGCGGGAGTAGCTCAGTTGATAGAGCATTAGCCTTCCAAGCTGAGGGTCGCGGGTTTGAGTCCCGTCTCCCGCTCAAGTTTGCCAGTGTAGCTCAGGGGTAGAGCGCTTCCTTG
>Ga0118677_10011705_pt1 | contig 13063 bp, 11 predicted proteins | sample AliMusrvi5mmetaG_FD_86154 | JGI IMG/M metagenome (GOLD analysis project Ga0118677, IMG submission 86154)
AGTCATAAATGGAAGTGATTTAAATTCTATCAAACAGGAGGTAATGGGTTGGGGTATCTCGAGTGATCCAAGACTAAGGATTTATGAAACTGAAGTTAGGCATCTTCCATTCAGTCTGTCTCTTGGATTGCACTATGCGCGTGGTAAATATATTGCCAGGATGGATGGGGATGATATTGCATATCCACATAGACTTCAGATGCAGGTCGAGTTCATGAGAAATAACCCTGACATTTCAGTGCTTGGGACTGCGTTTGAGGTTATAGATTTGTTAGGTAATCCAATATCAGTTGTTAGGAATCCGCTGACAGATAACGAAATTCGTCAGGCAATGATTTTTAAAAATCCAATATGTCATCCAACTGTAATGTTTAAGAGGGGCGCGGTCGAAGTGGCTGGTGGATATTTAGGCGGATATCATTCGGAGGATTACGATCTTTGGATTCGCCTGAGTCAGTATCCAGAAATTAAATTTGCCAATTTAAGTAGAGTTTGTTTGGGATATCGCTCTGTTGGGGTGGGGGCTGCCAGGAAGTCACAGGATGCTTATGCATCTATGGCTGGCTCACAGCTCAGAAGTTTTTTAATAAGCGGGAAAATAAGATGGATCATTGCGGCCCTAATATCCTTTATTAAAATGACATTAATTTCATTGGCTAATCTGGTAGGGCCGCATTTATCACATAAGGTTGACTCCAAAAATGACAAGTAATGATATGAAAATCTTGCTGACTCGATGAAAATTGTACCGGGAATTCATGGGTCAGGCAATAAATTAGGCAGCAAGGGTATCGAAAGGAGTGTGGTTCCTCTATTCCGAAAAGAGTTTGAAGTAGCGAAACCAATCAGATGTGCCTTCCTATCCATCAGTGGGCTTGGACAATATGAAGCAGGTATCAATGGAAGTAAAGTGGGTCAAAGTTTTCTTGCCCCCGGTTGGACCGATTACGATAAAAAATGTTTGTACAATACTTATGATGTCACTACACAACTGAATGTGGGGAAAAATATGGTTGGTGTAATTGTTGGAAACGGATTTTACAACATCAACCGTGAGAGGTACCGTAAACTCGTCATTGCCTACGGTTATCCCAAGATAATTGTCAAATTGCAGATTACTTACAAGGATGGAACATCGGCTATTGTAGTTTCCGGAACCGACTGGAAATGCTCTCCATCACCAATTGAGTTTTCAAGCATATATGGCGGTGAAGACTACAATGCGACCCTTGAACAAAAAGGCTGGGATCAAGCCGGTTTTAACGATTCTAATTGGAGATCAGCTACTTTAGCCGCAGTCCCTACCGGCAGGCTTTGTGCCGAAAGCGACCATCCGGTAACAGTAAACAGGATCCTCCATGTGCGGAAAATTGAAAGAAAGGGTGTAGGCAGATACCTGTATGATTTTGGTCAAAATGGTTCAGGCATTGTAGGGCTCAGCGTAAAAGGTAAAAGGGGAGCTACAATCAAACTTGTCCCGGGAGAGTTAATCACCAAGACAGGTGAAATCAATCAAAATGCCTCAGGAACTCCGTTCTATTTCAGTTACACCCTGAAAGGGGAGGGCGAGGAAGTCTGGTATCCAAAGTTCAGTTATTATGGCTTTAGATATGTCATGGTGGAAGGAGCTTCACCTGAAGTAGCGGATACGGGATCCGAATTGCCAAACATTATTGGGCTGGACATGCTTCATACCTGCAATTCATCACCGAAATGCGGCGAATTCAGCTGCTCGAATCCATTGTTCAATCAAATTTATACGCTGATTGACTGGGCAGTCAGAAGCAATTTGCAGAGCGTAGTTACCGACTGTCCCCATCGTGAAAAGCTGGGATGGTTGGAACAAACCTACCTCATGGGTGCCTCACTGCACTACAATTATGACCTTTATTTGCTTTACCGGAAAGCAATCAGGGACATGATCGATGCCCAGACCCCGGTTGGACTGGTTCCCGACATAGCGCCTGAATATACTCAGTTCGTGGGAGGCTTCAGGGATTCTCCGGAGTGGGGAAGTGCCGCCGTCATATTACCCTGGATCCTTTGGAAGTGGTATGGAGATCTTTCCATACTGGAGGAAGCCATGCCCATGATGCAAAAGTATGTTTCCTATCTTGGGACAAAGGCCACGGACCATCTCCTTTCACATGGTTTGGGAGATTGGTTTGACTACGGACCCAAATCACCGGGTGAGGCGCAGCTAACACCGAAGTCATTGACAGCAACCGCTATCTATTATTATGATATTCAGTTGCTGGCAAGGATGATGAGGCTTTGCAATCATACAGCAGATGCCGGTAAGATGGAAATTTTAGCCAGTCAGGTGAAAGTAGCTTTTAACGAAAAATTCTTCAATCCAGCGACAAAGGTTTATTCTACTGGCAGTCAGACAGCCATGGCCATGCCTTTGTGTGTTGGTCTGGTAGAAGAATCAGACCGGAAAGCTGTTTTCCAGAACCTGGCCCATTCCATCTCTCTATCAGGCAATGCCCTGACTGCGGGTGATATTGGCTTTCATTTTTTGGTGAATGCCCTGGAAGAGGGTGGGGGTTCCCAACTTCTTTTTGACATGAATAGCCGAAATGACCTTCCGGGATATGGATTCCAGTTAAAAAAAGGAGCCACAGCCCTGACAGAATCCTGGCCAGCATTGGAGGAGGTTTCCAACAATCATCTGATGTTGGGGCACCTGATGGAATGGTTTTTTACCGGACTTGGTGGTATCAAGCAGGTAGAGGGAAGCGATGCCTTTAAAAATATTCTGATTCGGCCTGAAATTGCAGGCGACCTGAAACAGGTGCAAACAAGCTATATTTCTCCGTACGGTAGGATCAAAAGTGAATGGCAATTGAAGGAAGATTCTTTGGTGATGAAGATTGATATCCCATCAAATAGTTCAGCAACAGTTTGTTTCCCATTAAAATCTGAATCGGAAGTAAATGAGAATGGACAAAGAATCATACTTTCAAAATCTACTGACGGGAAATATTATTGCAAGGTGGGTTCCGGGAGTTATATCTTCAGAATGATTTACTAAATTAGCTTTAGAATTGTACATGAATCGCTGGTAATAATCAAGGGTCCAAAACTCCACCAAGTCACAAAGACACCACCAATATGAAGAAGATAATTTTACTATTTCTGCTTGCTGTATTAAATACGGTTGCCTATTCCCAATCACCTTCATCCAATGTTATTCTTCATTTTTATGTGGGGACCTATACAGATAGCGGCAGTGAGGGTATCTACAGATTTGGACTGGATTGTGCGACGGGAAAACTTCACAGCAACGGTCTGGCAGTACTCTCCGAAAATCCATCCTACCTGGCCCTGACCAAGGATGGCAAATTCTTGCTGGCTGTTCGCGAGACAATTGATGAAAAAAACAAGGGAGAGGGATATATTGAATTGTTCTCAGTGGATGATACCGGAAATTTATCATCGGTCAACAAGGTGTCCAGTGGTGGAGCACACCCCTGCCATGTGGCAGTCAATGAAGATGGTGCGGTACTGGCTTCCAACTATACGGGCGGGAATGTTGCATTGATGCGCCTGGAAACTTCCGGGGAGTTGTCAGAGGTACTCTCTTCCGACCAACATACAGGCCACGGTCCGGTTGCTGAGCGACAGGAGAAACCGCATGTTCACAGCGCCCTTTTCGAGCCTAATGGGAAACGAATTTTTGTTGCTGATTTGGGCATCGATCAGGTAAAAGTTTATACCATCGACAAACCTAGCTTTTCCTTAAAACCAAATAAATTTCCGGAGATCAAACTGGCTCCGGGTAGCGGTCCGCGTCACATGGTCATTCACCCGAACAAAAAACTCCTGTTCATTGCCAATGAGTTGAGCTGCAGTGTTTCAGTGGTTCAATTGCTGCAGAATGGAAGTTTCAGGATTGCGGAAACGGTTTCAACCTTGCCGGCTGATTATTTGAAGGCAAACACCTGTGCGGATATTCATCTTTCTCCGGATGGGAACTGGCTATATGTGTCCAACAGGGGGATGAACAGCATTGCAATTTTTTCAGTATCGGAGAAAGAGTCCAAAATCAAACTTGTTGGCCATGAGGATACCCGAGGTGAGATGCCACGTAACTTTACCCTGACTCCGGAAGGTGATTATTTATTGGTTGCCAATCAAAACAGCAACAATATCGTTGCATTTAAAAGAAACAAGGATACCGGAATGCTCTCTTATACAGATCAGATCAATGCCTTCAAACCGGTCTGCCTGCTGTTTAAATAACGCTTAGCCGTTAGCTATTTGCCGTTAGCTTTTGGCCAACGGCAAATAGCTAAAAACCTACACTTTACAAACTGTTCACAACAGCAAGAGCTGCCTCATAATCAGGTTCATGGGTGACCTCTGGAACATATTCCACATATCTTACTATACCCGTTTTATCGATGATGACAGTTCCACGGGCGAGTAAACGGAGTTCCTTTATCCAGAATCCATATTTTTGACCAAAATCCATATCCTTGTGGTCAGAAATGGTTTTGATATTTTCAAGTCCCTCAGCAGCACAGAAACGACTTTGGGCAAATGGAAGGTCGCAGGAGATGGATAAAACGACCACATCTTTCAGCTTATTTGCTTCCGCATTGAACCTTCTGTTCTGGGAGGCACAAACTCCGGTATCGATAGAGGGATAAATGGCTATCACAACTGTCTTTCCAGCAACATCTGACAATTTAAAAGGAGCTAATCCGGCACCGACAGCTACAAAATCCGGAGCCTTGTCACCTACCTTAATCTCGTTGCCCAATAGAGTCAACGGATTTCCGGCAAATGTAATTTTTACTGAACTTTCTTGCATTTTGAATGATTTAAAATTTTTAATCCAAGGCGGATAAGTATCGCATCCGCCTCTTTTTTGTTTACAAATTGTTATACGAAATTGCAATCAATAGGATTCAATTTGAGCATTTCCAGCTTCAATTTCGGTTTCAGAAACAATGTAAAAAATACAAATATCTCGATATCAGAATTGCTCTGTCTGTGAAAAGAAGAATGATCCTTCTATAACAGCATTTTCGTCGCTATCAGAACCATGTACAGCATTGGCGGTAAAGGATTCCGCGAAGAGTGCACGGATGGTTCCTGGTGCTGCATTGGCAGGATTGGTGCTTCCGATCAGCTCGCGGTAATCGGCAATAGCATTTTCCTTTTCCAGGATAGCGGCTACGATGGGTCCGGAGGACATGAAGCTCACCAATCCTTCGAAAAATGGTTTTCCGGCATGGATCCCATAAAATGCTTCTGCATTCTCGCGGGTCATGTGGGTCAATTTCATTGCCTTGATTTTAAATCCATTGTCTGAAATAATCTTTAGGATTGCACCAATGTGGCGGTTGCGCACTGCGCAAGGCTTTATCATGGTAAAAGTCAGGTTTGTTGCCATTAGATCTGAATTTTTGAGGGTTAAACTTTTCATCAAAAGTAGAAATATTTCAGCAACCCAATAAGCAGGCAACCAAAGTTCTCTCCAATTGTCATCTCTCTTTTCCTTTTTGATTACTGAATATGACTCCCGGTTGAATTAAATAGTTGCCTTTAAGATGGTATGGAACGAATTGAAGAAGAATAGCGTATTTTTGTGAAAAGTTGAAGATTTATCATGATGACCAATATCAATAGTGAAACATGCCATGCATTGCTGAAATGGATGAAGGAACGGGTAAGAAATGTGGTGATCCTGACCCATGCCAATCCTGACGGGGATGCCCTGGGATCCTCCCTGGGTCTCCATCGTGTAATCCAAAATGCCGGATTTCAGTCTGCAGTTGTTTACCCGACTGTCTTTCCGGAGCTGGTACCCGCAATGAAGGAATATACCAACTGGGCAGTTTTCGAAACCCAGGAGAAGGCTGTTGTTCAATTGATAGCGGAAGCCGATATCCTTTTTTACCTTGATTTTAACGACATTAAGAGGACCGGAAAATTAAAAAAGGAACTTGAAAAGGCCGATAAAATGGTGGTCCTGATCGATCATCATCCGCAACCAATGATTGAGACCCCTTTTTTGTTTTCAGATACCAATGTTAGCTCTACAGCCGAACTGGTTTATGATTTTATCAGTAAAATGGGATGGGGACAACACCTGGATGCACTTGGAGCAACTGCCTTGTTAACTGGCATTATTGCCGATACAGCTTCCTTCAGCCACAATGCCAAAAGGTCTGAACTATACCTTGTTGTCTCCAGGCTCATCGATGACGGAGCAGAACAATTCAAGATTCAGGAATCACTTTTTAATACAAATACCGCTGAACGTCTGCGTCTTCTTGGCTATGCGCTCTCTGAAAAAATGCAGTTTTTTCCTGAATTCCATGCTGCCTGCATCACCCTGACGAAAGAAGAATTGATCAGATTCAATTTTAAACCCGGAGATACCGAAGGGTTTGTCAATTATCCGTTATCTGTGAGGGGTATCATTTTCTCAACCTTCTTTATGGAAAACGATGAGAAAATAAAGATTTCTTTTCGTTCCAAAGGCGGTTTTGCCGTAAATGATTTTTCAGCGAAACATTTTAATGGGGGAGGTCATTTCAATGCTGCCGGTGGAGAATCAAAACAGACACTACAAGAAGCTGTTGACAAATGGATTGCACTGCTGCCAGAATATTCCGGAGTTCTCGAGACAGAAAGTCGGAATGGATCATGATTTTTTATTGATTCAGGCTTGGCTTAGGGTTAAATTTGGTTAATTTTGCGCCGATCAACTCAAATGAATTATCAAAAGTTGAGTAGGTCATGAACATTTCGTATCCTTGTAGTCGGGTTTCACTGTATTCCCGGTTATACAATAATATTCTACTGATGAAGTTGGGAAAATATATCTATTTGTTTTTAGTTGTTATTTTGGTTATTGCTTTTGCATCCTGTTCTAAAACAACGAGTCAGCAACAGCGCGACGATGAGAAAATCCTGTTAAGTAAATACATTGATAAATTCCACAAGGGAGCTAAACCTGACTCATCCGGTATTTATTATTTCGAGATAAAAAAAGGGACGGGAGATACCATCCTGACAGGCAATTATGTGAAAGTCTTTTACCGCGGATACCTGATTGAAAACAACGATACGATGGGAGTTCAGGATGGTTATGAGTTTGATACGTCAGGTTACTTTGAACCTTATGGATTTGTCGTTGGAGCGGGTACAGTCGTAGCAGGATGGGACCGAGCTATCAGATATATGAAGCAAGGTGGTGAGGCTAAATGGATTATCCCTTCCCAGAATGCCTATGCAGGATCAGCCACAGGAAGTATCCCGGCCTATTCGACACTCGTGTTTTATGTGACCTTACAAAAGGTTTATCGCTCAACTGATACTTTCAAAACAATCCAAAAGCTTCCCAAGTATTTTTTGCATTGAATAGCTGGCATTGATTAAAAAACTGTTACCGGGATTGCTCCCCCTGCTGGTATTTCTTCTGGCTGACGAAATATGGGGAATGAAGGTTGGACTGGCTGTGGCCGTATCAACCGGATTGGTTGAGCTGCTAATTACTTTCGTCCGGGAAAAGAAGTTGGATCGCTTTGTCTTATTGGATACACTTCTTCTCGTTTTGCTTTCCTCACTTTCTTATCTATTCGAAAACGAAATTTTCTTCAAGGTCAAACCTGCAATGATCGATCTGGTGCTGGTTGGTTTGATTGCACTCTCACTTTTTACCAAAATTGACCCGCTTGGTTCGATGTCCCAAAGGTATTTGAATGGTATACAGTTGAACAATAGCCAGAAAGAACTTTTCAGAAGAAATTTGTGGGTTATGTTTTGGATGGTTTTGATTCATACATTATTGGTCCTTTGGTCCGCTTTTTTTATGAGCAAGGCGGTTTGGGCGTTTGTCAGCAGTTTTCTTCTGTTCATCATGATGGGTCTTTACATGGGGCTCGAGTTTATCAGGATAAAGTGGTTAAAGAAAAAAAATAGTGCTTACCAGGATGCTGAAGAGTGGCTTCCAATGGTCGATGAAGAGGGGAGGATTCTCGGCAAGGCTTTGCGCTCCTATTGTCACAGCGGATCCAAAACCCTTCACCCGGTTGTTCATCTTCATCTGTTGGGAGAGAACCAAACCCTGTTTTTACAAAAACGGGCTGACAACAAACTGGTACAGCCCGGAAAATGGGATACGGCGGTAGGCGGTCACCTGGCTTATGGTGAAAATATAGAAGACTCGTTGAAACGGGAAGCTTTTGAAGAAATTGGATTGGTCGATTTTGAGGCAGTTCCGGTCTTGAAATACCGATGGGATTCACTGGTTGAATCTGAATTGGTCTACTGTTTCATCACCAGAGACTGCAAGCCAGGTGCGTTAAGTTCGGCTGAGATCTCAGAAGGCAGATTCTGGAAAATCTCTGAAATTGAGAAAAATCTTGAAAAGGCTATTTTTACTCCCAACTTTGAACATGAATTCAGGTTGCTTAAATCAACTGGATTATTTCAATTAAAAAAGTAAGTTGCACTGCCAGGATTTTACTCTTCAGAAATCTGCTCTACCAGTTGCAGTCGTCCAACAATAGATCCGCTACTGAGTAATGTTCCCGGCGACAGTACCGCATTGGCCCCAATTTTTGAACCATCTCCCACCAGCGAACCAAATTTCAATGCATTGGTTTTTATGATTGAAGACTGAAAGAGAACTGAAATCTCTTTCGAATTTCGTTCGTTGTAGTGGTTGGCCGCTATCGATCCGGCTTCAAAATTGACTTGGCTGCCAATGATGCTGTTTCCAATGTAGTTAAAGTGAGCGATCGCAGTTTCCGCACAAATGATACTGGTTTTGATTTCACAACCCGGTCCAATTTTTACTTTCTGGTCCAGATAAACTCCTTCCCTCAAATAGGCATTGGCGCAAACGGTGCAGTTAGGTCCGATGATGGCCGGTTTGTTAATCACGGCGCTGCTTTCGATGCGAGCAGTCCGGTGTACTGCAACATTATCTGCAACAATAAAATTATCATCGAGTTCCGAAATTATTTCTTCAAGCCAATTTTTCAATCTGTCAGTAATTTCCCACGGCTGAAGAAGAGCCAGATCCTGAAATTTCAGAGAAAACCCAGAAATAAATTGGTCAATGTCTATTTTCACGGCAGAAAAGTTAGTTATAATCTTGTATGATTGAAGTATTCTTGCTAAGAATAGAAATTCCTTGACTCTTTGTCAGCCATTTAACTCGTTACTTTATCAGACTCATTTCATTCAGCAGGTATCCGGCACCAGCAAATTTGTCGATCACAAAAAGGGCATATCGGATGTCCAGGGAAATATTCCGGCATCTTGCCGGATCAAACAGTACGTCGCTCATTGTACCTTCCCAGCAGCGGTCGAAATTAACGCCAATGAGTTCGCCATTCGCATTGATTACCGGACTGCCTGAATTGCCACCGGTAGTATGGTTGGAAGCACAAAATGCAATGGGCAACTCTCCGGATGAATTGGCATAAACTCCGTAGTTCCTGCTGTTATAAAGCTCCTTCAGTTTGGTAGGAACCACATAATCAGCCACATTGGGATCTTGTTTCTCAATCATCCCTTTCAGAGTAGTATAATACTGATAATAAACGCCATCCATGGGTTCAAAACCTTCTATTTTTCCATAGGTGACCCGAAGTGTCAGATTGGCGTCTGCCATCAACTGATGCCCCTTTTTCATCTCCAGAATGGCAGCCATAAAGACCTTCTGATTTTTCAATAGCTCCTGACTTATTTTCTGATACTTTGGATCGATTTGCTGATTATAATAGCCTGAAATATTGGAATAAAGCCGGTACAATTTATCTTTTTGCAATTTTTTGAACGAATTTTTATCAAAACCGGAAAGCAAAGATTTCACCTTCGTGCTATCGGAAAAAACTGATTTATTGTAGAGTGATTGTACAAAAGAGGTGGTGAGAAGATCTGTTTTTCGGGAGTTCAAACTTCCTGGTAAGAATTTGGAATCAACTCTTTCAAGGTAAATTTTCAGCATGGCGGGAAGCATTCGCCGATCAGTAGCACCATCATAGTCCTTCAAATAACCAGGAAGGAATTCGATGAGTGATTTCTTTAACGAATTGAATTTTGCAGTGTCACTGACCGACTGACCCAACAAGTCAAACTTAGAAATAAGGGTAAAGATATCTGATCCTCTGAGGATAGATTCATTGTAAAGATCATAGGCAATCTGAATTTCAGATAGTTCGGCATAGTATTTCTTGAAATTATCCAGGATTTGACCATATTTATTTTCTCTTTCCGGATTCTGACTGACCCACTTCGAAAATTCCAATTCCTCTTTTTGCTTCATTTCCACAGCATTCAATTGCTGCAAACCCTTCGTTTCGCCCTGCCATTTTTTCCAGGCATTGGATACTCCGGCATATTTGGCTGCATATTGTATCCTCACCTTAGGATCGCTGGCCATTTGCTGCTCCATGATGGTTAATTTCAGGGTACGGACATCCACCTTGTTGGGATTGCTCTTTTCGATCAGCAGTTTAACGGCCTGCGAGGGAAGATACTCCTGCGTTGTTCCGGGGAATCCAAATACCATGGTAAAATCACCTTCATGAATTCCTCTCAAGTTGATGGGAAAGAATTTTTTAGGATGGTAAGGAACATTGTCAGGGGAATAGGCTGCCGGTTTGTTGTCCTTTCCGGCATAGATCCTGAAAAGGGAAAAATCGCCGGTATGGCGTGGCCACATCCAGTTATCGGTATCTCCTCCGAATTTTCCGATAGAAACGGGAGGCGCACCCACCAGTCTAACATCTTTGAATACCTCATAAACATAGGCAAAATATTGATTTCCATAGAACAATGGCTTTACATCTACCAGGTATCCGGATTTTCCGGCATAGTCTTTCTTGAGCGAAACAATGTTGGCTGCAATCTGAATCTTGATTTTTTCATCACTCATCTCCCCGGTAACACCCTTTAATACATCCGAAGTCACTTCTTCCATTTTAACAAGAAACTGGACTGTCAGACCAGGATTGATCAATTCGTCGGAACGATTTTTGGCCCAGTATCCCTCGGTAAGATAATCATGTTCCAGAGAACTGTGTTTCTGTATCTGGCTGAAACCGCAATGGTGATTGGTAATCAGCAATCCATCTCCGGAAATTACCTCTCCGGTGCATCCGGAGCCAAAAAGCACCACCGCATCTTTGAGGCTGGCATGGTTGACATCGTAAATATCTTCTGCAGTCAGTTTGAATCCCATCTTTTGCATCTCCTCGATGTTGTATTTTTTCAAGAGGGTAGGGATCCACATCCCTTCGACGGCAAAGAGGGAGTTGAAAAGGAAAAGGCAGATCAGTGTGAAAACTATTCTTTTCATATTGAGAATTTAACGTTTAAAACTTTAGCAGCTCTTCATACAACCGCTGAACGGGCAAACCCATTACATTGAAATAGGATCCTTCGATCTTTTCAATCGCTACATAGCCTATCCACTCCTGTACACCATAGGATCCAGCCTTGTCGTAGGGTTGGTAGTGTGTAAGGTAATAATCGATCTCCTCCTGGCTCAATGTTTTGAAAAAGACATCCGTATGGTCAGAAAAAGTGATCTGTTTTTCGTTGGATGTGATACAAATACCGGTAACCACTACATGCTTTTTTCCCGAAAGAAGTTCCAGCATCTCAAATGCATGTTGATAGTCCATGGGTTTTCCAAGAACTTTTCCATCGATTAATACAATGGTATCTGCAGTAATCAGCAACCCGTCTTCCTTGAAATCATGCCTAAAAGGGATTGCTTTCAGCTTGGCCAAATATTCAGGAACATCAACTACTTGAATGTCTGTAGGATATTGCTCTTCGACCTCCCTTACCTCCACCGCGAAGGGAAGATTCAATCCCGCAAAGAGCTCCTTCCGTCGCGGTGATTGGGAACCAAGTGTAATGGTATATTTTGAAAGATGACTGGTGAGTCTGTTCTCTGCCAGCTTCGGTTTGTTTGAATTGAGATTGGTAGGTTGTGTTCCCATCACTGCATTTTGACATGGAAATTTTTTCTAAGCATATCAGCTGCTATGTAGTCGATGATTTCGGGAAAATCTTTTTGGGTTACCACCTTTTCGGTGCGTCCCGGAAAGATTTTCTTAACTGGAATCCAATTATTCGTTTTAAACCTCAAAGTATAGAATTCTGACAAAGGAATTCCATCCGAGGTGGTTTCTGCTATTGTTAGTCTAATCGGGGAGCCAGTTTTACTTTCCCATCCTGGCACAATCATAGGAGACAGGGAAGGATATACGATCAAAAGCCTCTGTATCATCATTTTATTGTTTGGTAATGGTTTTTTTCTTGTCCACCAAACATCCCTTACTGCTTCATAAGCCTGGATAGTCTCCTCCTCGCTTGAAACTGCCTCCAGTTCCGCCAACTTCTCCTTAATGATTTTAGTGACAGCCTGCTCGTAGGGAAGGTCGCTCTTGATGGCTTCTGCAGCTATTTTGGTGCCAAGCAGATTTGAATAGGCATCTTCAACAGAAAAACTTGAGAATTTTTCAGAAACCAATGGTACTGTTTTCGCACCGAACCAGGTAGTTATCTCATGCCAGATGGAGAGATCGAAAGCAATCCTTCCGGCCAGGTTAATCAGGTCTTCCTCCTTTTCTGTTGGAGGAATTTTCATTACGAGGGATTTTTCGCCGGCTTCATAGGCAAGATTTATCAGTATTTCACCCTCCTGCTGACTTTTTTTTTCCATGTTGTAGAGATAGGCAGTCCAGTCTACATAATCGCGAAGATGTCCAAAATCAAGAAATCCACCTCTTCTGGAATACAAAATGCCATTTCCCTCTTCCTTGTCACCAAGGTAATGGTGATTTCCCAGAAGTTCGACGCTGGTGAGGTGATTCAATTTTGAGAAAGGAATGATCGAAACCTGAAGATCGGTGCCAAAAGCACAACATACCCGAATGACTCGGGGCGGACAGTAATAGTAATCTTTTTCTGAAAAAACGGGTGCTTTCGCTGACAAAGGGTTTATCCAGCAGAAGAAGATAAGGAGAAAAATGAAACAGCGGGCACTTTGCATTTTTAATTCATATTAGGAAGG
>Ga0118677_10011707_pt1 | contig 13062 bp, 9 predicted proteins | sample AliMusrvi5mmetaG_FD_86154 | JGI IMG/M metagenome (GOLD analysis project Ga0118677, IMG submission 86154)
GTTTTGTGAAAATTGCAGATGGCTGTAATTTGCTCTTAAGTGGATTAAATTCCATTGCCAGACAATTTTTTTATTTTTTATTTAAATCATTAAAGATTAGCGTCTCCCCAGATGGATTTGCCAGTTGCTACCTGCCAGTTGCAGGTAACTTCAAGTGAGAATTGTGAAAAACAAACGAAACTTCCTGAATTTAAAAATTACCTTATTTCATTGAAATCTTGCCCTATTTCTGACAAATGTGTTAATTTTGCAAATAGGAACAGGATGCTTTGATATGCTGTTCCATTTTAGTAATTTTCAGAGCTATGTCATCTAATTTTAATATTTATCACCTTTAATTTCCACCAAATGAAAAAGCACAATTTTTACGCAGGTCCATCGATTTTACCTGAATACACGATTCAGAAAACTGCCGAAGCAATCCTGAATTTTGCGGGTACATCCCTTTCTGTACTGGAAATTTCGCATCGTAGTAAAGAGTTTATTGCGGTAATGAATCAGGCCATTTCATTGGTAAAGGAGTTACTTGAAGTGCCTGAGGGTTATGAAGTCCTGTTTCTTCAGGGAGGAGCAAGTACTCAGTTTTATATGGTCCCCTTTAACCTGCTCAAAACAAAGGCAGGCTATTATAATACGGGTGTCTGGGCCTCAAAAGCGTTGAAAGAAGCTAAGTTTTTCGGTGAAGTTGTTGAGGTAGCCACTTCAAAAGATAAAAATTACAATTATATTCCTAAAAATGTTGTGATTCCTTCTGACATTGACTATTTGCATATTACCACAAATAATACCATTTTTGGAACGCAGATTTACAAAGATATCGATGCCCCTGTTCCATTAGTTGCCGATATGTCATCTGACATCTTTAGCCGCCCGATCGATGTTTCCAAATACGACCTTATTTATGCCGGGGCACAAAAAAACCTTGCTCCTGCCGGTGTAACATTGGTTATTGTGAAGAAAGACGCACTGGGAAAGGCAGGACGTCCTATCCCTACCATGATCAATTACCTGACACATATTGAAGGGGAATCAATGTTTAATACCCCACCTTGCCTTCCTGTCTTTTCGGCCCTTCAGACCTTGACCTGGTTAAAGGATAACGGTGGGATTAAGGCGATGGAAATTAAGAATCTTGCCAAGGCAAAATTATTGTACGACGAGATTGACCGCAATAAAATGTTTGTTTGCCCTGTTCCTGATCCGGAAGATCGTTCACGAATGAATGTGACCTTTGTAATGGCTCCGGGTTATGAGGAACTCGAAAAACATTTCCTGGCTAAAGCAAAGGAATTGAATATTTTAGGAATAGAAGGTCATCGGAGTGTCGGCGGATTCAGGGCTTCAATTTACAATGCTATGCCTATCGAAAGTGTGGCTGTGCTGGTAGCTGCGATGAAGGAATTTGAATCTCAAAATTAAATTATGGCAGTATTAAAACCTTTTAAAGGACTTAGACCACCGGTTGATCTGGCCTCTAAAGTGGCATCACGTCCTTATGATGTATTGAATTCGGAAGAAGCCCGCATTGAGGCAACCGGAAACCCATATACTTTATTGCATATCATCAAGCCGGAGATCGATTTTCCATCCGGGACCGACGAACATGATGCGGCTGTTTATCAAAAAGCAGCTCAAAATCTCGATTTGTGGCGAAAACAAAATTGGCTGGTTAAGGATGACCGTGATCTGCTTTATATTTATGCACAGACTATGGACGGAAGAACTCAATATGGAATTGTAGGTTGTGCTTCGGTTGACGATTACCTTAATGGTGTGATCCGGAAGCATGAACTCACCCGCAGCGACAAAGAAGAAGATCGGATGAAACACGTCCGGGTTACCAATGCCAATATGGAACCGGTGTTTTTTGCATATCCTGCAGTCAAAGAGTTAGATACAATAGTGAAAAATATTGTATCATCACAGTCACCGGTTTATGATTTTGTAGCTGAGGATGGTTTTGGCCACCATTTCTGGGTCGTCGATGATCTTCAGACTATTGAGGAGATTGTTCGGTTATTTGCTCAGATCCCCGCTACCTATGTTGCTGACGGGCATCATAGAACAGCTGCCGCAGCACTTGTCGGGAAAGAAAAGAGGGCAAATAATCCAAATCATACAGGGGATGAAGAATATAACTATTTCCTTGCTGTCCATTTCCCGGATAATCAGTTAAACATTATTGATTACAACAGGACAGTAAAAGATCTTAATGGTCTTTCGCCCAATGAGTTGGTGCAAAAAATTGGCCAGGATTTCGACGTTCTGAAAACGGGCAGCGAAATTTACAAACCGGATCAGTTGCATACCTTCGGTATGTATCTCGAAGGAGAGTGGTCTCAGTTGGTGACTAAGCCAGGTCGTTACAATGACAATGATCCGATCGGTGTCTTGGATGTTACGATACTTTCAAGTCTTATTTTGGATAAAATACTGGGAATTAAAGATTTAAGAACAGATAAGCGAATCGATTTTGTAGGTGGCATTCGAGGATTGGGGGAATTAAAAGCCAGGGTTGATTCCGGAGAAATGAAGGTGGCCTTCGCGCTCTATCCTGTTTCAATGAAACAACTGATCAACATAGCCGATTCAGGGAACATTATGCCTCCAAAAACAACCTGGTTTGAGCCTAAACTCAGATCTGGTCTGGTTATTCATGAATTGGAATAACTAAATATCAACTATTCCATAATCTTTTGAATAGTGATAGCTTCTCTCCAAGTGAAACTATCACTATTTTATTTTTGCCGGGAGTTAAGCTGTTACCATCACATTTCACAATCTATTTCTGAATTGTCTGTAAATCAGCTACAACTTCGGGTGTTGAAGAATACCAGTTTCAACTGATTTCTTCCCCCTTTTTTTATTAATCTGAAAGAGGTAGGTAAGCTTAACCTGGATTCCGTTGCTTTGGGATATTGAATAGGTATATTTATTCGGATCAAACAGATTAGGCAGACTATAAAACCCACGCCCTTCCAGAGCAATGGCACCCCCTCTTTTTAAGTGATATTCCATCCCCAGACCAACGGTGAAAAGCAAATCAATTTTACTGCTGGTTGGTTGTCCGAATAATTCATTGTATTTAGCATTGTCAGGCTGACTTACGGACGGATCTTTAAATTTCTCTTTTTCTGAAATCTCATAGGCAAATTCGGGGCCTAAATTGAGAATAAATCTCATGGCTTTTTTCCCGATATTGATATGAGTCATTATGGGTACACCTACATAGTTGATGCGACGGGAATAACCCACAGAATCCATTTTCCACCCTTTCTGGGTATAATTCAACTCTACCTGAAATCCAATATGTGGCTCGGAGATCAGTCTGAACATCAATCCGGCCGAATTTCCCTGCAGGTATGATTCTGAAATGTTGGGGTAAAACCTCACTTTTGAAAAAGTCATCCCCCCTGATGCCCCTATATATAACTCAGTTTTAAAATCAGTCGGTTGTCCAAAAGCAGCAACTGAGCATACAGTGATCAGCAATAAAGTAAGGTATTTCTTCATGCAATTGATTAAAGTTCAATCCAAATTTGTCAGGGTGTAAAGATAAAAAAAATAGCATGGATGACTAAACAGAATAATGCATCTGCTTAACAAATTTCAAATGCAAGTTTATAGGTGTAATTAGCCCCTTTTGTTATACATTTGGGTGAAAATTCACCCTAATGACAATTGCAGATAATCTAAATAAAATTCGTGTCACCTTGCCAACAGGTGTTCAGCTTGTTGCGGTTTCAAAAACGAAAAGCAACGAGGAGATTATGGAAGCTTACCGGGCAGGACAACGGATCTTTGGAGAGAATAAAGTTCAGGAACTCGTGAGGAAATGGGAATCTTTGCCTAAAGATATTGAATGGCATTTTATTGGTCATTTGCAATCGAATAAAGTAAAGGCAATTGCTTCGTTCATTTCGATGATCCATGCGGTGGATAGCATGAAAATTCTTAAAACTATTAATGTTGAGGCTCAGCGCGCCGGAAGAATAATCCCTTGCCTGCTCCAGTTTCATATTGCCAGCGAAGAGAGCAAATTTGGTTTTTTGCCGGAGGAAACAGAAGAGCTCTTCTCTAAGAATGTTCTGCCTGATTTAAAGAATGTAGCTTTCTCAGGTGTTATGGGGATGGCCACTTATACCGATGATGTGGTACTGATCAACCGGGAATTTTCAATCCTTCAACGGTTATTTAACCAGTTAAAAACTGTTTTCTTTCAGGGAAATGATAACTTTCGCGAAATATCCATGGGGATGTCGCACGATTACCTGCTCGCCATCAAAAACGGAAGCACCATAATCCGGATTGGAAGTACGATTTTTGGAGAGCGGTGTTATGTCGAAAAATAAAATAAGAAGCTTACGTCAAATAATAAATAATTGAAATTCAAGTATTTTCCGGTATTGATTTTTACTCTTTTCGTTGCAGTTACGAAAGGGGCTGACAGCTTAACCATTAACCTGAACAACAATTCTCCGGTTCAATACTGTAATACTCCGGTTCCCATAGCCGATTCAATAACAATAAACGCTACATTCCAGGTTACAGGGATGAAAATTTCAATTAGCCAGGGCTTTATTCCGGGTGAGGACGAATTAACCTATTTGGGTTCAGTGGGCTCTATTTATGGAACCTGGTTTCCGGGACAAGGATATTTATTACTCCAGGGAAATCCTAGTTCCACCCTTCAAAATTATCAGGATGCAATCCGGTTAGTCAGATATAAAAATGATAAATCGATTCCCACATTGGGCGACAGAAAGATCTCCATCACATTGATGAATGCGGATTATCTTCCCTCAACAGGCCATTTTTATAAATATTTTGCAAAAAACGGAATTTACTGGACAGCCGCCAAGGCTGCTGCTGCATCAAGTAACTATTTTGGACTTCAAGGTTATCTGGCTACAATCACCTCAGCAGACGAAAACAACTTCATTAGTCTTAAAACGCTTGGAACAGGATGGATAGGGCATCAGATCAGGCTGTTGAAGGGGACTGGCGCTGGGTTACCGGTCCGGAGGGTATGGAAGATAGTTTACAAGGACGGTTGTTTTGGAGGGGAAGAGCAGATCAATATGCTGCTCGTGTTCCTGGAACGGGTCCTGTGCTGGGTCGATACTCCAATTGGAATGCAGGAGAGCCAAATGATTACCCGGACGATAATATTCCTCATCAGGAGGATTATGCCCATATTCTTAATTTCTCTGGTAATCCGAACGGATCCCGCCAATGGAATGATTTACCCAATTCGGGTACCCAGGATACTACTCAAAATAAAGATTATTATCCTCGGGGATATTTAGTTGAGTATGGAGGAATGCTAGGGGACCCTCAGGTGCAACTATCTGCAACACTTGATTTACTAGTAAATACCATACTTTTTAAAACCGGCACCATTTCGCCTATATGTGCAGGAGATACAATAACACTCAATCAACCGGACCGAGGTGCTGTTCCGGCAACTTATAGCTGGTCTCCCTCATCATCGCTTTCAAGTGCTTCAAGTGCTAATCCAATTGCATCACCTCTTGTCAGCACCACCTATTCCGTTACAGGTACACGCGGAGTTTGCACCGATTCAACACAATACGTAGTCTCAGTAAATCCATTGCCGGTTGTAAATCTGGGTAATGATACCACAATCTGTAATCCGGCCAGCATTGTTCTGAATGCAGGAGTTCCGAATGCAAGTTATAAGTGGTTGCCTGATTCTGAAACAACTCAGACTATTGTTGCAATGAAAGATGGGAATTACAGCGTTACGGTTACTGATAATCATGGATGCAAAGCAACTGATCAGATTAAAGTTTCTTTTACCAATAATCCTAAACTGGATTTTTCGAAGCTTGACACGCTGATTTGCGGAAAGAAATCTGATATTCTGAATATTTCAACAGATAAGGGTAACTATTCAATCCAAAGGCTGAGTGACAGTTTTAATTTCAGTAATCTTAATATTTCAGTTCCCGATTTTGGGACGTATCAGTTTGATATTAAGGCTACTGATAACTTTTCATGTTCTTCTGATTCGATCATTAAACTAGGATTTCACGATATTCCGACGGTTTCCTTTTCAATCGACTCTACAACATGTTATCACTATAACCTCGATGCTTTGTATATTGGTAATGCCAATCTTAATATTGCAAATTTTACCTGGATATTTGGTGGCGATACTATTGTCAGCGGATTAGGACTTGTGAATGAAAAAATTCCGCTTGGTGTGAATCAGTCTAAACGGGACCTTGTTTTAAGTGTGGAACAAAACGGATGTTCAAACCAGTATACCATACCGGATATCCGGGTTATTCCCACCCTGAGTATGTCAGTGAAGGATTCAATCCTTTGTATGCCTGCTACTTTTGATTTTTTGGCCTCCAATACGGAAACGGTAACTTCCTACAACTGGGATTTTGGGGATGGTGCACAAGGAACGGGGACAAATCCGACCCACCAATATTCGCAAGCGGGGAAATATAATATTGAATTGACGGTCACTACAAATAAAATGTGTTCCAATACAGCATCAATAAAAAATATGGTCTATGCAGCGCCTATACCTGATGTAGTCTTTTCATTATCTCCCGACAGTTGTTTGAATCCCGGTGTAAATCAAATCTCTTATACAGGCAGTATTGGAACTGACACCGATAAATATCTCTGGGATCTTTCTGCTTTTGACCCGACAGAGATCCTCAAAAATCCTCTGCAAACGAAAGGACCCCTGCTTTTTGATCTGAAAACTCATCCTCAGGTTAGCCTTGGATTAAAGGTGATATCCGAATTCGGATGTAATAGTCCTTTGCAAAGAATGGTATTAAAGCGAAAACCGGATTTTTCGCTGGTTTCAGATCTGCTGATGGGGTGCACTCCTTTTGAACCAAAATTATCGGTTAAAATCAATGATCCGATTGATCAGGTTGATTTTGCCTGGAATTTTGGTGATGGCTCATCAGGAACAGGTTCATCCGTATTGCATACCTATCAGATCCCTGATAAACAATATACTATAATTTTAGCGGGAAAATCTTTGATAACCAGCTGCTCTAATAGTTATATATTTATGGATACTGTACAAACTTATGCAAAGCCGGCAGCAAAATTTAGTATGAGCGACTCCATCGTTTATAATGATAAACCTACTGTTGATTTTATTGATGCAAGTTCTGGCGCAACAACATGGTCCTGGAATTTTGGCGATGGTTTAACTTCAGCCTTGCAAAGTCCGGCACATAATTATGCCGTTACTGGAGTTCGTAAGGTAGAACTGATAGTTGCCAATAATTTTAACTGTTTAGACTCGGTATCACATCAGGTATTAATTGCTTTCGACCGGATTTTCCCGCCTAATGGCTTTTCCCCGAATGCACCAAATGCTGTCGACCGTATTTTTCTGCTTGATTCTGAGGGGATTGTAGCAGCGGGTTACCATTTTGTGGTACTTAGCAGGTGGGATGATATTGTATATGAGGTGAAGGATGAAAAGAAAGGGTGGGATGGTCGTATGAAGGATGGCTCATTTGCACCTGCAGGCTCTTACCTCTGGGTCCTTAATTTTACCGATTTTCTGGGTCGAAATCACCAGCAGACGGGAACAGTAACATTGATTTATTGACCCCAACAATACAAATGCAGCGGTGTCTAAAAAGTCCATTTTAACCGCAAAGTACGCCGGGAAGGCACAAAGAACGCGAAGCTAAGTTCTTGTTTTTATGATATTTGCGGCCTTTGCGATCCGCCAGTTGGCGGACTCTGCGACCATAGCAGTTTATTTTTTTGTCTTTTTAGACAACCTCTACATTTGTGGAATCTCCATGGTTCTGTAGAAACGGCTTCGATGCGCTTCTCCAAAATAGAAAATCATGGAAATCTCATGCGAACCATAGCTGTAAACCGAAGTACTGGATAAGGAATAGTCAAAACTGTATCCTAACTGGAATTTTTCTGTCTGATACCCAACCATGGCAACGAAAGAATTTGGCCTGATTGAGAGATTGTTGCGATACCATAACCCGAAAGTCAGCCAATCCTCTTTCATATAAAGGCCTGCATTAATCTGCCTGAATGAACCCTGCTGCTGGTAAACCAGATTTGGGGATAATGTAAACTCACGGGATAATAAGCCGTGATGAAAATTGTGTCCCTTAGCGCCTGCGTGAACGGTCATTTTTAATGGAAGTCTTCCCAGCTGATCGCCGGTAATTACCGATTGTTCCGGTTGTGTGAGGTGGTGAAGGGCCAATCCAAAATAAATGTCATCCATCTGTCCGACCACGCCAAATGAGAAATCGGGCATGAGTTTTTGTCCATTTTCAGCCATTAGCGGATAATTACCGGTGACCGTTCCTGTGCCCTGATCGATCATTCCCGGAAAAATCAATCCCGAAATATTGAATTGTTTATAAATAAAGCCGGTCTGAAGAGCCAGGGAAAAAAACAGCCTGTCATTGACATTAAAATGCTCAGCATAGAAAAATGAAGTGTATAAACTGCTGATTACTCCGTTTAATTGAACGTCATACATCATTTGAAATCCAATACCGCCCCGGGTGCTGGTAACGAACTTATCGTATGCCAAATTATAAGTCACATAGGTATTTCCCTGTTTGGGATATTGATTCCGGTAATTCAAAACTACTCTGGGCAAGGCATTAGTTCCGGTAAATGCTGGATTTAAATAGAGTGGATTAGCATAAAACTGTGAAAATTCCGGATCCTGCCCTTTCAATTGAAGAGCGGTACTCATTAAAACGATCAAAGAAAATAATAAAATACCTTTATAACCGGAATTTCTACAATTAGTCATCCCATTTTGAGGGAAAGAATTGCTCATGGTTGGTTTGCCTGCATTTTTGCTCGAAGTTCAATCCGAAAATTCCTGCTCTTCAGGAATCTCCCGGATAATTGTCAATAGCCCCTTCAGTAAATATGTCTTTTCTTCACTGGCAGTTTGAATGGAATTTTTTACCTTTATTATTTCCTGATTAATCACTTCATCGGGGATAATTCCAAACATATTTTCAATAACGGTAAAAGCTTCAAATGCTGTTAAAAATGATTCATGGATAACCAAATCAATGAAAACGGAAAGATATTCGTTGTAGTTGAGGCCGTTTTGCCAGCAGCATGCAACCAGTTCTTTCTGCTCATCTTTGTATTTATCATTGGTAATAGCGTTGATAATCAGTGGTATACTCTCCTTGTGCTTGAGATCTGAAAGAAGGTTTAAAATGCTTTTTTTGATTTCGGGGAAAGTCGTGACATGCAGCAAATCAAAGAGTCCCTCCATAATGTACCGATTGCCTGATTCCCTGATCTTCTCGATTGTTTCCAATACAAGCTCCGGATCTGTTGATAGTAGGTTAGTCAGGATCTCCTTTGATTTTAGTTCAATACTCATAGGTACAATGTAGTTTTTAATGTTCCGAAACCATCATTTGGATTCAGCGTTGTAAGAAATGGTTTATTTTACTTGTTACCCGGATTCTTAATTTTAGAATAAGGACAAAGATAAATTTTTTCTGTCTAATTATAGGGCTAAACAGCCTTACCTGGTGATTTAAAAATTGTGAATTATTCAGGACGGATAAGCGACACCAGATTGAAGTGGCTATATCCTTGTGATAAAAAAAACTATATTTGAGCACTATTTTTTTAATTCAGACGAATGGAGACACACAGAAAGCTTTTGCGATCACTGGGTTTGGGATATGTTATTGTGGTTGTGGTCGGTAATATTATCGGATCTGGTGTTTACAAAAAGATTGCGCCAATGGCTGCTGAACTTCATTCGTCAGGATGGGTTTTGATTGCCTGGATCGTGGGTGGTCTGATTACCTTATTTGGAGCATTGAGTAATGCTGAGGTAGCAGGACTTCTGGCTGATACCGGAGGTGATTTTGCCTATTACAAAAAGGTGTACAACCGATTCTTTGCATTTATTTATGGGTGGTCATTATTTTCTGTTATTCAAACTGCCGCGATATCTTCGCTGGCCTATGTTTTTGCACAATCGCTCAATAGTTTACTGAATTTGCCGGAATTACTCTCCTCTATGAGCCAATTTTCAATTGGAGGAATTTTTTATCCTTTCGAAGGTTTTACTGTAAAACTGACGGCAATTCTGTTAATTCTCTTCCTTACCCTGATAAATATAAAAGGGATAATGGCCGGAGCAGGGGTGAGTAAATTGGTGTTGATTCTGGTTTTTTCCGGATTATTTCTGATTGTGGCATTCGGTCTGGGCAGTCACCATTCACATCCCTTACAAAGCTTTGATTTTGGTCCGGTCTCCCAGGCTCCGGTAACCATATCGACCTTTTTTACTGCTATGCTCGCCTCCTTTTGGGCATATCAGGGTTGGGCTTCTGTCGGATTTATCGGCGGAGAAGTCAAGGAGGCGAAACGAAATATTCCCAAAGGTATTGTCATTGGTGTCTTTATGGTTATTGCCGCTTATTTGCTGGTCAATGTCACCTATCTTTCCCTGTTGTCAATTCCTCAGCTGGAGCAAATTTGTAAGTCAGGGAACCAAATTGCGGCTGTTGAGGCAGTGAGATCTTTCTGGGGGGATAACGGTGGGTTGTTTATCTCATTCCTGATCCTTATTACCACTCTGGGTTGTACCAATGCCACTATTCTTGCCAGTGCAAGACCCTATTATGCCATGGCAAAAGAAAACCTGTTTTTTAAAAGTGCAGGATCTCTAAACAACGCCAATACTCCTGCCAACTCTTTGATATGGCAGGGGGTATGGGCCTCTGTACTGGTGTTATCCGGGACATTCGATCAGCTGACCGATATGATTATATTCGCCGTATTTATTTTTTATGGCGCTACTTCACTGGCCGTTTTTATTTTACGGCGAAGAATGCCGGATGCACCAAGACCATATAAGGTTTGGGGCTATCCGGTTGTGCCTGCTATCTTTATTGCATTTTGTATCATATTGGTTTTTAATACCATATTTACAAGACCAAGGGAGGCTGTATTGGGACTTACCCTTATTTTTTCAGGTTTGCCCGTTTATTGGTTTCTGCACCGGAAAAATACAGCAATAAAGTCAGGAATGGAATGATAGACCGTACAAAAGAGACTTGTTTTAAAAAAGTCCGAAATAATTAATTTAGTGGTTTTGCAACAGGGCTACCTTCCTGACGATTTTAACAATCACTTCACATGCTTTGGCCATGGAAGGGGTGGGGATGTACTCATATTTTCCGTGAAAATTGTGCCCCCCTGCAAAAATATTCGGACAGGGAAGTCCCATATAGGAGAGTCGCGAGCCGTCGGTACCTCCCCGGATAGGAACAATCTTTGGCCGGACTCCTGATTCAATCATCGCTTCTTCAGCTAAATCGACAATATATTTTACCGGCTCAATTTTTTCGCGCATATTGAAATATTGATCCTTGATTGTCAGTTCTGCAGTTCCGTCTCCAAACTCGCGATTGATCATCCTCACTACTGATTGTAAAAGCTGTTTGCGTTCCTCAATACCGGAAAGGGTAAAATCACGCAGTATAAATTCAATTTCTGCGTGCTCGACTGTTCCCTGTATTCCAGTAACGTGATAAAATCCCTGATATCCATCAGTATGTTCCGGAACTTCAAACGGAGGAAGCATGGCCAGTAATTGATTGCCGATCCTTATGGCATTTTTCATTTTCCCTTTGGCGTATCCGGGATGAACGCTGGAACCTTGAATAAGAATCCGCGCACCCGCCGCGTTGAAATTCTCAAATTCCAATTCGCCCAATTCACCCCCGTCAATGGTGTAAGCAAATTCAGCGCCAAATTTAGCTACATCAAAATGGTCTGCCCCCTCTCCAATCTCTTCATCAGGGGTAAAAGCAATTTTAACTTTCCCATGTTTTATCTCCGGATGTTCAATCAAATATTCCATGGCGGTAATAATTTCCGATATGCCTGCTTTATCATCAGCTCCCAGCAGCGTATTTCCACTGGTTACAATCAATTGCTGACCAATGTAATGGGACAGTTCCGGGAAGACAGAAGGAGATAATATGATATTCTTTTCCAGATTAAGCAGGATATCCTTGCCGTCATAGTCTGAGATGATTTGAGGTGAGACACCCTCCGCTGTGAAATCAGGACTCGTGTCCATATGTGCCACAAAACCCACAACAGGAGCGTTTCCGATGAAGTTGGAAGGAAGTGTGGCGTAGACATAACCCCACAAATCCACTCCAACATCAGCCAGTCCGAGAGCTCTTAATTCGTCGGCAAGCAACCTGGCAAAAACCCTTTGTCCATCAGTACTTGGCGTTTTACCACTCACCGAATTGGAGCAGGTATTATGTTTGACATACCGGATAAAACGTTCAACCACCTTCTTGTCCATGGATATTTATTGTGAATTAAACTTTTATGTATTTATCTTAATCAAATTGCTTATTATTAAAAACTTAGTAAGCAAGGGAAAAGATTACCCGCTGTTTTGAAGGTTTTCCGGTGACCATACATCTCCCGACCTCTTCGACACTATCAAAAGGTATGCATCGGAGGGTAGCTTTTGTCTCCTCTTTAATCCTAAGTTCTGTTTCTGTCGTACCGTCCCAGTGAGCAAGAAAGAATCCCCCTTTTGTGACCAGTAACTCCTTGAACTGATCGTAGGAATCAACTTTGGTCATGTTATCTGCTCTGAATTGATAGGCCTTATTGTAAATATTTTTCTGGATGGTGTCAAGCAGATCTGCTACAATTTGATCAATATTCTCGAGTTGTTCAACCGATTTTTCCAATGTATCGCGACGAGCTACTTCAACCGAGCCATTTTCCAGGTCGCGCGGACCAATTGCCAATCGGACAGGAACGCCTTTAAGCTCATATTCTGCGAATTTCCATCCCGGGCGCTGTGAATCGCGGTTATCGTACTTAACACTGATACCGCGAGCACGCAATTTGACCATAATCTCCTCTACTTTTACGGAAATTTCGGCCAATTGATCCATATTTTTATAAATAGGGACTACTACGACCTGGAAGGGGGCAAGATTAGGAGGAAGTACCAGACCGTTATTATCGGAATGGGCC
>Ga0118677_10007859_pt1 | contig 13061 bp, 12 predicted proteins | sample AliMusrvi5mmetaG_FD_86154 | JGI IMG/M metagenome (GOLD analysis project Ga0118677, IMG submission 86154)
ATATTGATCAGGCCAACTCCGGCACCGCCAAAAACAACATTCAGCCACATTCCAACAAGTGGTACAAGACCGGTTATCGGGTTAAGGCTGTCGTGCATACAGTTTACAGAACCATTGCTTGTTGCTGTTGTAAGTGCAGCCCACAGTGCACCCGCGCCGGAACCAAAGCGAAGTTCTTTGCCTTCAAGATTCGAAACGACCTCGACCGGTAGACCTGACAGCGCTGCTGCTGGAGCACCTTCAAGCCAGACTGCCGCACCGGCTTTCAAAACAAGTAGTGCCATCATGACCGAAAATATTACAACAGCATCACGCATTCGACCTGTGATGCGACCAAACATCCAGACTGCAGCCATGGGGATCAGGATTATACTGGAGCACTCCAGAATATTGGTAAAGAATGAAGGATTCTCGAATGGATGTGCTGAGTTAGGTCCGAACCATCCACCACCATTGGTTCCCAGCTGTTTAATCGCCTCCATGGCAGCTACAGGCCCTCGGGCTATAGTTTGCGTTGCATGCTCAAGGGTATGGGCTATTACCGCACCATCCATAGTCATCGGAACACCTCCGGCAAGAAGGAGAAGGGCAACAAGCATTGCAAGTGGAAGCAGGACAAAAAAAGTCGTTCGCATCAGATCGCTGTAAAAATTACCCACTGTTTTTTTTCCGCTGAGCGCCCTTGCAAGCGCCACCAGAGCAGCGATTCCTGTAGCAGCCGAAACAAATTGCAGCCACATCAATCCGAACAATTGGGAAAAATAGGTCATGGCTACCTCCCCGGAATAGTGCTGGAGGTTAGTGTTTGTTACAAAGGAGGCCACCGTATTAAAAATAAGGCTGGCTTCAAGCGGACCTTTAGCGTCGGGATTAAGCGGAAGCCACTGCTGAAGAGCAAGAACAATCGCCACAAACGCAAACATCACCACGTTAAAAATCATCATCGAAATGAGATATCGCTTCCAGTCCTGTTCTTCAACAACAGCCTCACCTCCTATTATGCTGAAGATCCCTGAAGTCACGCGACCATATCGAGAGGTCTCGGCAGGGTTAATCAGTCGGGTCATAGCGAGCCCAAGAGGCCACGACAGTAAGGCGGGAACAATCAGTACTAAAAAAAAGAGCAGTAACATAACATGATAGGGTTAAAATTTATCAGGGTTGACAATGGCATAGACCAGATAAACCATGCATCCAAAAAAAAGTAAGCAGCACAACGAAATCCATGTTAACCTCCGATATGAAAAATTACGCCCGCCAATCCGGCAAGCCCTGCCAGAAGCAGAAATATGAGTATGCCGACCAACAGGTAATGATAAACGCTCATGATGGCATTCCTACTTTTGTTACTGTAGCTTGATGTTCAGATGTATCTTTTCGAACAGGTATGGTGAACCAGAAAACAGAGCCTTTTCCCGAAACGCTTTCAGCTCCAACTTTTCCCCCGTGAGCTTCTATGATTTCCTTGACAATCGAAAGTCCAAGCCCGATGCCACTCTTCTCCTCCTGACCCGGAACCCTGTAAAACTGTTCAAAAATGTGTTCAATATGTTCCGATGCAATACCAGTTCCCGTATCTGCAACAGAAAATCGGATGTGCTCCTGATCTTCCGATGCACTCACGGTTACTGTTCCGCCAGGTGAGGTAAAGCGTAATGCATTCGAAAGGAGATTGGCAAAAACATGCCTGAGACTGTCATGATCAGCAAAAATTTCAGGCAATACTTCAGGAACTGTATTTACAATGGAAACACCTTTATCACGGGCAGCAACCAGAAACGGCTCTATACCCTCAATACTCATCCGTAAAGGAGAATCAGGAGAAAAATTCAGATGAGCTTTTCCTGATTCAATCCGATTGATGTCCAGTAGGTCATCCAGAATATGAACAAGACGTTCAGTTTCCTCCCGTGCTGCCAGAAGCAGGTCTTCCTGTTTCTCATTCAACTGGCCAACACGCTCTTCAAGCAGTAAATGAATCGACATTCTCAGTGAAGTCAAAGGAGTTCGCAATTGATGCGAAACAGTAGAAATAACACTGCATTTCAGTTCAAGCTGCTCATGGAGTTGCGTAACATCTCTTAAAATCAATGCAGTCCCGGCAAACTCATCACTCTGAATCCCTGTCCGAAAAGGCACCACCATCGGCTGAAAAAAGTACTCCCTATTCTCGGCAAAATGCTGGATAAATCCGTTTGACTCTTTGTATTCAGCAGCTGAGCCTTGTCGTACCGCTTTCTGCAACAACACCGTCAACCATTCATAACCAAGATCACGGACGTTAACTCCTGGCTTCAGCCCGAAATAATGATTTGCAGTCTCAGTGGAAACTTCAACAAATCCGTTAAGGTCAAGCACCGCTAACGGCGAAGGGAGAACCTTGAACAACTCCTGTGTGGCGCTGCGAGTTCGAAGCAAGGTTTCCCGATCGCTTTTACGAATTTTGCGGAGGGTTACCGCCATTTGATTAAACGATTCTGAAAGCTTTCCTATTTCATCGGTTGATTCGGTATCCAGCACCAGCTCAAGGTTTCCTTTCCTAATTTCTTCAGCAGATACAATCAGCTTTTTTATAGGCATAAGTATCCAACGATGCGACAGATAGCTGAACAGTATAGCCACAACTGCACTTGCAAAAATTGCAGCAAGCACCGTGTTATGAGCTGAAGCAGCCATTTGCCTTGCAACATTATTTGCTTCATTCATATTGGACTGATTCATGTCCAGAACCTGACCCGAAAGTTGCTTGATGTGACGGAAAAGAGGAAGCAGGGTTGAAAAATAGGTGAGCTGTCTTTCAGCCAAAGAAAGAGATGGATCGGTAACCCGTTTAACAACTCCGATATATTCCGAGAACTGACTTCTGATCTGCAGAGCTTTCTCACCTTCTCCTGGTAACGTAATATTGCCCAGTTCCACCCCAAGCGCATTACGGAAGTTCAGTTCATGTTCACGGATATTATTTATCCCTTCGTTGTAATGGCCTGAAAAAGTGAATAGCACACCACTGTCGATGCGCTCAAGAGCTTCAGTCATATCCTGACAGGCAACCACACTGCGATAGTTCTGTTTGAGAATAACGTCAATCGCTCCGCCAAGTGCATCAATCTGCCTGATCGTAATCAATCCCATTGCTGCTACAATCAGGAGTAAGCCACTGAATCCAAGTACAAGTTTTTGACGTATGCCAATCATATTGATTACTATTTTTTTAAATATTTACAAATAGCGTGCCAACTGATCTATCTCATATAAATAAAGGGGATAACAGGAAAGTAGAAAAGGGAGACCTTGCAGAAATCAATAAAATACTGCCCAAATGATTGCATTATGCAATGTGTGTTCAGCAAAAAAAAGAAAAGAGACCAAGATCAAACGTTACTGAAGAGCAGAAGGGTCCGGTTTGGAATTAAAGCATGTATTGTTTTCGTTTTCTCCAGAGAGTCGCCTGATCAATACCTAAAACCTTTGCGGCCTCTTGTAACGACTTTGTTGAAGCAAGAATCGTGCGTATATGAACCTCTTCAAGTTCATCAAGGGTTAACGGCTTGCCATTGAGTACCTTATGATCGGTTGGAAGGATTGTTTCAGGGAGTACTTCAGTACCGATAAGTTCTGTTTTGCTTAAAATGGCGGCACGCTCTATAGCATTGCGTAATTCCCGGATATTGCCAGGCCATGAATAGTTTCGTAAGGCAAGCATAGTGTCATCCGAAAAGCCTGAAAAGCTTTTATGATTCTGTGCAGCAAAAAATTGCAGCATATTCCGGGCAAGTTGCTCAATGTCATCAGGTCTTCCCGAAAGTGGAGGAAGTTCAATTTGAATGACATTAAGGCGGTAGAAAAGGTCCTCACGGAAACGACCTTCACTAACAGCCTTCTCTAACGCTGTATTTGTCGCAGCAATGATCCTTACATCAGATTTTCGTGTATGATGATCACCCACCCGTTCATATTCCCGCTCCTGAATGAAACGGAGCAGTTTTGGCTGAAGCGAAAGAGGAAGGTCCCCAATTTCATCAAGGAACAAAGATCCCCCTTCACAAGAATATACCCTGCCGGGATTATCTCTTACAGCCCCGGTGAAAGACCCCTTGACATGCCCAAACAGCTCACTCTCGAGCAGCTCAGGACTTAATGACGGGCATGAAATGACCCCAAATGGTTTCTCAGCCCGGCAACTCCAATGATGAATGGAACGAGCAAGAACAGTTTTCCCAGTCCCGCTTGGTCCTCTTAAAAGAACCACGGCTTCAGAGGCTGCAACCTGCCGGGCCAAATTGACAGCTCGCTGCATATCCGGATATAAGGAATTCAAATTTGCTTCTGGATGAATCCGGGTCAGATCCTCCTGCAACGATGCAATACGCCGCTCCATACCGCATACCGACCCAAGCCGTTCAATAATCAGCTCAAGCTGGGCAGGTGTAAACGGTTTTGCAATATAGTCGACCGCACCACGCTTCATAGCTTCAACAGCAGTATCAATAGATGCATAGGCAGTTATAACCACAACCTTTATCCATGGATGAACCTTTAAAAGCGACTGCACAAGATCAAGACCGTATTCAGTTCCTAAACGCAAATCAATAAACGCAAGATCAAACACCTGAAGCTCAGCAAAGGCCAAAGCATCACGTGAATTGCTAACCGCTTTCACATGATGACCACGGGACTCCAGAAAAACCGTTAAGGTCTTACGGATATTAATTTCATCATCAACAACAAGAACATTAAGAGAAATCATTTCAACAATGATGTAATTGAATGTTGTTCAGAGACTCTGAAATTATAATCAATTATTGATTGATTTTGCCAAACCTATTGAGAACTCATTGACCACGACAGGATTGTTCCCTCGACCATCAATGCTCACAGGACAATTATTTTTGAAAAAAACGATTATGTTATTAACAATCGTTACTCGTTGAGCGGATAAGATATTCTTGTCTGCTTATTTTGCGGCCGGGAACAAAATATGACATTATGAGTGCTGCAACCTTATTCATAGTCATTCTAATGCTATCGGTAAACTGCGTCCAACCCAGTAATCTTAAAGCCTACAGAGGTATCAAAATTATCAGCTGCACCTGCACCACATTGTTGCTCGTACAGAAATGACGCGCCATCGAACACGCAAAGGGGTTCAACAGTGTGTTTGTTTAACCAGCACTCGCAGAAGGTGCTCTTGCAATAGTAATTCAACATTTCAACTGTGACTTATGAAGGCTGTAAATTTTCTTTCAACGACACTTCTCACCCTTGGAATCGTGATGATTTCACTTGATGGTTTTGCCTGCGCCGCATGTGGATGCTCCTTGTCTACCGAGGCTGCAATAATGGACAGTTCACCTAAAACCGGATGGAACATCAGCATCCAATACGATTACATCAACCAGAATGAGTTGCGTGTGGGCACGAGCAGTATATCCCCCTCGCAAGTAGCTGCAATCAACAATAACGGAGGTAAACAGGAAGTTGAGCATCTGACGGTCAATCGATATTTAACAATGGGTATTGGATATTCACCCAACCCGGACTGGAGTTTGAAGTTACTGGTGCCGTATATCGATCGTAGCCACGAAACCTATGGTACTGCAACTTCTGACCAACTCATCCCTGACCAGATAAGCGGTGTTTCGGCTACCGGCTTGGGAGATATTAAATTCATAACAAGCTTCCAGGGGTTTCTTGCAAACCACAATCTGGGTATTCAGATGGGCGTGAAACTTCCTACAGGCGATTATGGGGGCCCCAACGCCAGCGGCACCGGTACAGTCGGTCGTAACCCGGTTGCGTTCACCTCAGGCCCCAACGCAGGTCAACCCCTTGATACAAGCTTGCAGCCAGGGACCGGCAGCACAGATCTTATCCTCGGGCTTTACTACCACCAGCCCATCAGTAAGGATTTTACCGCCTTTGTTAATGTTCAATTTCAGGCTGCAGTGATGCATGAACTTGATCAACCAGGACAAGACTACCGTCCCGGCAATCAGGAAACAGTAAGTATCGGTCTACGTTACGAAGCCAACCCCGATATCACACCTCAGTTTCAGGTAAACCTCAACCACAGAAGCCAGGATCAGGGAGCACTTGCAGACACGCCAGACTCTGTCGGTACCGTAGCTTACCTAAGCCCAGGTATCAGTTTAAGTGTTGTAAAAAACCTTCAGCTTTTCGGGTTCATACAGTTGCCGATATACAAAAATCTCGATGGTTACCAACTTTTCCCGCACTTGACGGTTTCGTCCGGGATTGCCTACTCTTTTTGAACAGCAAGTTCAATAGGCGATGACTCGTGGAACAAGGAAGAAACTATCTTTTAAAACAACTGTTATCCCTGAACTTGAAAGCCACTGTCTATGGTTAAATATCTGTGAAAAGATGCGGGCTTATTTGCTTTTTTAAAAAAGAGAAGTAGGTTTTAAAACAAGTATCATAATTCAAACACGTTGTAAAGTAATATCCCGTTTTTATTAATCGTAAAAGGAGAAAAATTGATGAAAGTTAAACTAAAAGGCATGCTGGTGCTTGCCATGATGATGACCGCAGGATGTTCATCAAAGAATGTGGTTAAATCTACAGAAGAGCCTGCAAGACAATTCCCTTTATCTCAAGAGACATCAACACAGGAAGTGCAGCGAACCGGATACGGATTCGACAAATGGCAAAACGGTCCACTCGGCGATGTATTTTTTGATTTTGACAGCTCCACCCTCAGTGTCGACGCACAGGAACAACTGAAGCAGAACTCCGCATGGCTGGTTAATAATCCCACCAAAAAGGCTCTAATTGAAGGTCATTGTGATTCACGAGGCACATCCGAATACAATCTTGCTCTAGGTGAACGCAGATCAGTAAGTGCAAAACAATATCTAGTGAAACTCGGCGTAGCATCCTCCCATCTCGAAACAGTAAGTTTCGGTCAAGAGCGCCCGTTTGATCTCGGTCAGAATGAAGAAGCCTGGGCAAAAAACCGCCGCGATCACTTCGTCATAAAATAGCTGTTGCCATTGCAAGACCGGCGATTAAAGAAAAATGTACAACTTCAAAAACGGCTTGATAATACTGTTGTCATTGAGGGTTGAAAAGTAAAGACGTCCACCCCTTTCTTTATTGCCGGTACTTGTTTTTGCAGGATATGAGGTAAGAATGAAAAGCTGACTGTGATCGCAAAGTCAGGCTTTCTGGCTTTCATGTTGATCCGACCCGTAAAGGTTGAGTTGCTTGCGATAAAAAGCAAAAGCCTCTTCCTGTCGTACCACACCAAGCAACCTATTGCTTTTATCCTCAAGAACCGGCAGCATACTGAAATCGGTAATCTCAAACAGCTTAAGAGCCTCGTCAAGTTTTGTTGTGTCGTACAAAACCGGTACGTCTTTTTTTACAATGTCCTCAGCAATCAATCCAACCAGAGAATCCGATTTAAGAAGCATTCTCATCTCATCAAGACTGATAATTCCTGAAAACCCTCCTTCATTATTTGTCACCAGAAAACTCGATTCGGGGGTATTGAAAAAAATATCGATCATGTTCGTAGCACTTTCCGAAACATTGAATTTCACATAATCAGTTTTCATGACTTCAGCGATACTGATATGCTCGGCTACCGAAATCGCAATACCATAGCCGAATCTGACACCTTCTTTCTCAAGGACATAAGTTTCCATTGAGTGGCGATAGGTAAGACGAGCAATAAGAGTGGACGTTACAGCGGCAAACATTATCGGCAGCACAATTTCATAGTTGCCTGTTACCTCAAACAGAATCAGGATAACGGTCAGTGGAGCTCTCATAATGCCTGCGGTAATGGCTCCCATTCCGACAAGGGCGTAAGCCCCGGACGTAGCCGTCATGGCGGGGAAGAGCATATGAACAATTTTACCGAACATTCCGCCAAGCATGGCCCCCATTTTCATAGCCGGAGCAAACATACCGCCTGATCCTCCAGAACCAACAGTCAACGCAGCGACAACGGGTTTTAAAAAATAGATCCCGATCATGCTCTGCCAGCCTTCATTGCCCTGTACAGCATTATTGATGGCTGCATATGAAAAACCATAGAGTTCAGGAAGCCACATACAGATCAATCCACTCATTAATCCGCCGATAGCCGGCATGGCCCAGACAGGAATGTTCCATCGTTTTTCTACCCTCTGAAACCACTCCTCAATGGTATAGTAGATCTTGATGAACATAACCGCTGACAGCCCTGCAAGTATGCCGAGAATACAATAGAAAAGCAGTTCAGTATTCGACACAAGAGAGTATTCAGGAACATTAAAGGTAGGAGAGCTTCCCAGATAACTTCTTGATAGTACAGTTCCAATAACCGCTGAAATAACTATAGGGCTGAAGGTTTTTACACTGAAATCGCCAAGAAGAACCTCAATTGCAAACATCACACCGCCAATTGGCGCATTAAAAACGGCGGCCAGTCCTGCTGCTGCTCCGCAGCCGAGAAGGGTTCTTGTTTTATTAGGTGAAAAACGAAGAACTTGGCCAACCGTTGATCCAATTGCAGCACCAACTTGAACAATCGGCGCTTCACGTCCACCTCCGCCTCCCGTGCCGATACTCAATACCGATGTCAGACTTTTATGAAACCACAGTTTTCTGTCAATAACTCCATCGTTCTGCGCTACTGCCTTAATCACCGATGCAAGACCATGTCCAGGGCGTGCTTTAACAACAAAAGCATTGTAGATACCAACAAGCAGGCCGCCCAATGCCGGGATCAATGGCAGTACTATCGCCCAATATTTGTCAATAGCGTTAACTTTACCAAATGAGTGCAGGCCTGTAAAAAAGAAGGAACTGACCATCTTGATGGCGTCGTGGAACACAACCGCCACATAACCAGTCAGTAGCCCGACTAAGATGGCAATAAAAAGGAAAGGAATGTCTTGATTTAAATTAAGTTGTACAAGTATATAATCGAGCGTAAGGCGATACATCTGTCGTGCATTTCCCTTGAAATACCGGCTTCGCTTTAAAATGGTGTAATAGTATGCTTGACACCTTCTGGAGAGACTTCCTTTTTTACGTGAAAATAGGTTCATGGGGGTTATCCTAAGAAAATCAACCAAAACCCAATGGGGTTGTGGTGCATGGCACTATGCTTAATAGTGAAGATCTTGTTAAAGCAAATAAGCACAAACGAGCCAGCAAAGCCTACTCCCCCATTGCTCCGCAAGAGTTTAGGCGTCGCGCCCAGCGGCACTGTTCATACAGTGCGCTGGCGTTTACTGGCGTGACATCGGACTGTTGCGTCTGGACACCGGAAGAGGTTGGGTATGACAACAGACCTTTTTTAAATCAAATAGTGTTGATGTCTCCATCAAAGCTTGTTCGGCAGGTATGGACACAGCCATAAAAATACATTTTCAAATCAATTACGCTCCGGCAATGTGTTTGAAGAGCGATTCTAAAAGCGGCCTTCCGTCAAGAGAACCCAGCAGTTGTTCACTTGCTCGTTCCGGATGAGGCATGAGACCAAGAACATTACCCTGCCTGTTAATTATACCGGCAATATTGTTCAGTGAACCATTCGGATTGGCTTCATCAGTTACCTGACCGAATGCATCGGTATATTTAAAAACAATCTGGTCGTGTTCCTCAAGGCTTTCTATAACTTCCGGAGGTGCAAAGTAATTACCTTCGCCATGGGCAATAGGAATACTGAGCACTTCATCTTTGTTATACTTGCTGGTAAAAATCGTTGAGGTATTTAATGGCGTGATGTTTGTCTGGCAACAGAGAAACTTTTTATCTCTGTTACGTGAAAGGGCTCCTTCAAGGAGTCCGCTTTCCAGTAAAACCTGAAACCCATTGCAGATCCCAAGCACTGGAAATCCCTTGCGCGCAAACTCTATAACCTCCTGCATGATAGGTGAAAAACGTGCAATTGATCCGGCTCGCAGATAGTCGCCATAGGAAAAGCCACCGGGTAGAATAATTGCTTGTGCACCCTGAAGATCGTGATCGTTATGCCAGAGCATAACGGGTTTCACACCTTCAAAAGAAGCAACGGCATATTCTGTATCATGATCACAGTTTGAACCCGGAAATACAACGACACCTACAATTACATCAGCCATAGTTGAGTACTATTTAATTTACTTGCTCCAGCTCGATGGAATAATTCTCCATGACTGGATTTGATAACAGTTTCTGACTGATTTCGTTGGCAATGCGTTCTGCCTGCTGGAAATCCTGTTCATTGATTGTCACCTCAATATATTTACCGATTCGGGCCGACTCCACGGTGCCGTATCCAAGATTTTTCAATGCATGTTCTACAGCTTTCCCCTGGACGTCAAGAATAGATTGTCGAAGGGTAACTTTTATTTTTGCAGTATATGGCATTATCTCACGTAAGTTGAATGGAAAAAATCAAAGTTGCCACTGACGGTATAAAACCGTAAAGGACCTTACAATACCGAGCAGAATATACAACAACATGGCAAGAAAAAAAGCCTTCGCATGAAAGAGAAGAACACAGAACATGGCTACGATGTATAGCGACATCTGAAAAGGCTTCTGTCGGAACGATTCGGCCGTGGGTTTGGGAAGAGCATCATAATTGACCTTGCTGACCATAAGTATGGCAAGCCCTGTTGACAGCCAAGCGAGAACTATCTGCATCAACTTTGCAGGAAAGACCGGATCAACGCCCATCCAGAGAATAAAACCAGCTATAGTTAATGCCTGAGCAGGAGTCGGAAGGCCGGAAAAGGACTCTTTTTTATATCCTATCATACTGATGTTAAATCGGGCAAGCCTCAATCCGCTGCCGATCATAAGGAGGGAGCTGACACAAATGCCTGTAATTCCGGGTAACCCTTCAAGCCCGAACTTGTAGACAAGATATGCCGGGGCTGCGCCGAATGAGACAAGATCTGAAAGGGAGTCGAGTTCAAAACCAAAATCAGAAATGCCGTTTGTCATTCTGGCAACGAAACCGTCTAACGTATCAAAAAACGCTGCGAGAATAATAAACCAGCATGCAGCCACAAAGCTTCCTTCTCCCGCCATAACAATAGCGATGTATCCGGAAACCATGTTCATTACAGTAAAAACGGAGGGGACAAATGAACGCGATACAAACGAAAAGAGTGGAGGGCGATCCTGCGCACTGTTTTTTAGAAAAGGAGGATATCGTTTTTGAGCCCTTTTGTTACCAGTATCATCCATATATAGTGAAATCCATCGGAGAAAGAAGTTATCCGCTTAAGCCTAAAAAGGCCAATGAGGAGTGTGTCTTTGAAAAGTACAATCTTTCAGCAAGTTAATAAACAGAAAAGAGCGGAGAAGTGCTCTCAGTAACTTTCATCTGTCGAAGGAAAATCCTTTTCACGAACATCATGAACATACTGGCTGACGGCTTGCTCGACAACATTGTCTAAATCAGCGTACCTGCGAACAAAGCGAGGATGAAACTCACGATTTAAACCAAGAATGTCGTTGATAACAAGTACCTGTCCGTCACATTCGACTCCGGCGCCAATGCCGAGGGTGGGAATAGTGAGTGAGCTGGTAACTTCGGCTGCCAGAGCTGATGGAATTTTTTCGAGTACTACGGCAAAAGCCCCGGCCTGTTCAAGAATAGCTGCATCTTCAAGAAGCTCTTCGGCCTCCATACCTTGCTGGGCCCTTACCTTGTAACTGCCGTATTTGTAAATCGACTGGGGCATGAGACCAAGGTGACCCATAACGGGAATACCAACATCAGTAATTCTTTTGACGGTGTCAGCAATTACCCGGCCCCCCTCAAGCTTTACTGCATCGCATTCATTCTCTTTCATAATTTTCCCGGCGTTACGCAATGCTTCTTCACTTGAGAGCTGGTAACTCATGAAGGGCATGTCAATAACCACCATGGCCCTGTTGCTCTCGTCCTGGACTCCCCTGACGACAGCTTTTGCATGGTAAATCATCTCATCTATCGTAATGGGAAGTGTAGTACTGTGACCGGCGAAAACATTGCTTGCGGAATCTCCTACCAGAATAATATCAATACCGGCGCGGTCGAGTATCCTCGCCATCGTATAGTCGTAGGCTGTCAGTACGGAAATTTTTTCGCCGGCCTGCTTCATGTCGAGCAGCCTTCTTGTGGTGACGTGTGCAGATTTCTGCTGAGCGCTTCTGTTCATATTGCTAACCACTTAATGGAATAAATGTTCTTGACCTCCAAATATGTCCGACAATTCGTCTATTTGGAGTTCTTCTACCTCAGTACCGTGCAGTATGCCTGTTGCCGTCCGCATCAATGCTGTGAGCTGTCCGTATTGAGGAATGTAACCGAGAATTTCTTCGAGAGAGATAGTTTTTCGTTCCATTTCATCCCTGATACTTTCAACGACAACTTGTTCTGAAGCAGTAATAAACTGACAAAGATCTTTGTGACGCCCAGAAAGTGGGAGCGAGCCATGCTGTAAGAGCACGTTCCTTGTCTTGCGTTGTGCGGAGCCAACTAATTTACGCCCATCAACCTGCAATTCATACTTGGCTGATGCCGTGAAACAGCTGACTGAACCTGCCGATTGCAATCCCTGAGTGCTTTGCAGGGTTGAACGGCAGAACTCTGCATTAATGCCCAAACTTTGGAGCGCCAGCTGGATGACCTCGTGCACCATCCTGTAGAGCACCGCGTTCTGTTCAGAGGAATCTGAAAAAAAACTGTAGGTAAATTCATCGGCATGATAAACCGCCCTGCCACCAGTAGGCCTTCTGACAACATCCACTCCTGCATCTCGGCATTTCAGGACATCAATACCCGAACAATGCTGATTGTATCCTATGGTAATGGCATAAGGCTGCCAGGCATAAAAACGCCAAAGACAACTCTTGGTACCATATCGCTGCTGAAATCGACCATCAAGAAAGGCGGCCATAAGCTGCCGGTCGAATTCCATATTTTCTTCACCGGAGTGTAAGCCGGTATCGACACAATACACCTTGGAAAAAAAGGCATTCACAAATCAAATCCTCACGTAATACATGTAAAAGGGTACTGAAATTAAGGTCAAGATAGTTGAAAAGGATATTGGAACAAAAAG
>Ga0118677_10010752_pt1 | contig 13060 bp, 11 predicted proteins | sample AliMusrvi5mmetaG_FD_86154 | JGI IMG/M metagenome (GOLD analysis project Ga0118677, IMG submission 86154)
TGCACCCAGTGGTAATGACTAAAATAATTGTGTGCAGAATGTAAAAGATTATATAACCCACCCGGTTTTCAAAAAGATCGGGGATGTTTCCGATCAGGAAGGACTTGAAACGTATGTAGTCGGCGGTTTTGTCCGCGACGTCCTTTTAAACCGGAAACGGGAAGTGTTTGATGTCGATATAGTGACCGTTGGAAGTGGCATTGATCTGGCCACCAAGGTTGCTGCCACATTGCGTCCGGGTCTCAAAGTAAGTGTTTTTCAGAATTTTGGGACAGCGATGTTTCGGTTTAATGACATTGATTTTGAATTCGTTGGCACCCGAAAGGAATCGTACCGTTCGGAGAGCCGAAAACCAATCGTTGAAGATGGGACTCTCGAAGATGACCAAAAGCGGCGTGATTTCACAATTAATGCCCTTGCGATATGCCTGAATAATGACCGTTTTGGCGAATTACTTGATCCGTTTAACGGAATAAGCGATCTGGAGAACAAAATTCTTAGAACTCCACTGGCGCCTGAAATTCCCACGATTATGCGCACATCAATTCCCTCCCCCTCCGAAAGATCTTTCCGCCAGGATCTCCGGAAACTTTTTCAGTCATTGAATCCCTTTCGGCATTTCACTTCTTTATAATCATCGCAGCAAGCGCCGGCGGCAGGAAGGGGGTCGGATCAATCTCCATGAACCTGGAACGTTGGAATTGATCCTTGAGTTTGTACGGCACAGTGCAGTCGAAAATCACCTTGCATGATATCCCTACGTCACGAAGCGCTGGGTTGAAATTCGGGGTCTGTGAAGGGTCCAGAGGGTGACATCTCACACCTGGGATGAAAACCGTGTCGATGTCTCCCTGGAACCTCGTATTCATTGCCCACAGAACATCATTGCTGTCAAAAGGATCCACATCCTCATCCACAAGGAAGACATGCTTTAATTCCGAGAATGCCGCAAAAGCAAGCAACGCAGCCTGGCGTTGACGATCGGGATTGTCGCTCTTGACTGCCTCGCCCAGCTCCTTGATGGCCACCTTCCCATTCTCGCGGCCCTCTTTCCACGCCTCATCGCGGGTTGGCTTCTCGCTGGGCTCAGGGGGCGGGTTGTTGTCGCCGTCGGGCGTGACAGGTGCGTCGTCGCCTGGTTTCTTGGCATTCGGCTCGTCGGGCTTTGCGCCTGGCTCATCGCCCGGCTTCTTGGTGCTCGTTTCATCTGGCTTGACGACTGTCTCGTCACCGGGTTTCCTGGTGCTTGAAGGCTCATCACCGGGCTTTTTGCCAGGCGCTGACTCATCTCCAGGCTTTCTTCCGGTCGAGGGCTCGTCGCCGTGCGCGCTGCTGGAGGGATCAGCCTCGTCGGGATGTGCAGTAGTGCCGCTTTCCGGCGTGGGCTTCACTCCCCCAAGGCCGTGCTTCTGATACGAGGCCTTGGCCTTTTCGCCCAGCCAGTTGTTGAACTGCCCCATTCCAATTTCTTGCGCGGTCTCTTTGGCGGCATCCAAAACCGCCTTGCCCTGGTAGAGTTTTTTGCCGAAGGTGTATCCGACGAAGATGGCCCAGGCTTTAGCTTTGCTATTGCCGGTGAGTTTGGTAAGTCGGTCGATATCGAGAGCCTGGCCTTCGACGGCGCCCCACACGCCCCACAGGTTCTGTGTGGCCCAGGCCTCGAAGTCCTCGCCGTTCTCGTAGCAGGTGATAGCAGAGACGAGCGCACTTTTGATCATGGGCGCCGCAATCTGCCCCATCGGGCCGCAGAGCGCGGCGGCGGCAGCGTTGAAAGCAATGTCACCTGCCCACTCGGCCCACTCCAGCACCACAACGATGCGGTCCGCCCACTCGGCTTCGTTCTTGTATCCCTCAGCGCCCTCGGCAAGGATCAGGTTGACGGCAATGCCCCAAATCTTGTGGCGCAATGTCGCTAGGCCCTTGGGGCCAAGCGTGTCCTTGCGGCGATCAACGAGAGCGGTGAACTGCTGCTGCTTGCCGGCGGGGATGTACTTCGTGATCACCTGGCGGCAACGCTCGATTTCCACCTCTTTCGCTGCCGACTCCTCTTCCAGCGTCATCGCTTCCACGGTGACCGGAAGCTGCTTGGAGAACTTGTCCGGGTCCATCCCCGGCACCGAAGCCTTGTAGCGGACCATCATGCGGTCTTCGCCCGGAATTTCCTTCTCCGCCCACCACATAATCTTGGCCGCGGGATTATTCTCCGCTGTCATGCCTTCGGGATCGTGGTGGACAACGCAGGCGGTTGCCACGTTATATCCCATCGACTTCGCTTCTTCATCGAGGTCGATCACGATCGACTTTGCGGCCCCCTCGTCGGCCCGGAGCTCTTTCGTTTCCGCGTTGTAGGTGAAGACGCAAAGATCCACTTCAGTCTTCTGTTGTTTGCCGTCGGCGCGGACATGAATGCTGTCCCCATCGGCGCAGTGGGTAATAACCAGGCCCTCCTGGCACAAGGCGACAAGAATCTGGCGTTCAAGTTCTAAACTCAATTGGTCGTTTTTGGCAAAAACGCTCACCGTGCAATAAACCTTGCTTGCCCCGGTATTTAGATTGCCGGCATTGTCGGCAATCGTGACCAGAGTCATCGCCGGACCCTTATCGTCTTTGGAGAGAGTGACCAATTCCGCCGAGCCTTTGGTCACGCGCGGGTCGAAGCTCCACGTCCCAGGTCCGGGATTGGCAATCCATACAGTCACATCGGTCGAGCCGTGCGATCCGGCGAGAAGTTGTATCTGGTCGGGCCGGGCGTCTATCTCCGGCCGCGCCGTAAGCGTGATGACGGTGGTCTTGGCCGGCAACGGGGTTCCCATGAAAGAGCCCGTGATGGTGATGGTGCACGACTCAGGCCCCTGGATTGCGCCAATGTTGCCGCTGGGATTAGAGGCCACGATCCACGTAGCCATGTAATCGCCGGTATCCTGCAATGCGCCGTCGATCTTTACCCAGTCTGTGCTCGATACCATCTTGATCGAAGCCTTGGTTTCGTCTTGCACCCTCTTCAATTCCGTGGGATCGGTAAAGGCTGTCTCGTCGAACTTGATCCGCGCGTACAGGTTCACGCTCTCCTTGGTGTCAGGCATGATCTGCGTGACGCCTTCGGGCTGAATTAGAACGTCCCACTCGGCCACCTGCACCGGCATCTGCAAGGGCAGGGATGCGGTCAGCATTCCACCCTGCACCGCCGCGGAGATATCAATGCTGGACGAAGGCGCGGGCACTGAAACCGTGGGAGTGGGATTGGCGGCGATGAACTGCGCCGCCTTGTAGCCCCCTTGAAAATCGGTTTGCGCGATTTGCAGCCAATTGGCGTTGGCTCCCCCCGGTGTGAAAGAGATGCCATCGGTCATGGGCGAGCAATCGACCTTGGGATCAGAGCATGAGACTTTGGCGTAAACCCAAAGCGAGTCCTTGCCGTCGGGCTTCAGCGTCGAGCGCGCCTCCTGGGTGCGGATGTTGAGGTAGAAGGTGATGGGCGGATCCTCGTTGTCCTTGTCGGAGTCCGAGGGACTGCGCGGTTGCAGGATGATGGTCTGAATGGCGATGCCGTTCACTAGAATCGTGCCCAGAACGGCTACCCCCGTACCCAGGTTCTCGGCAAAGCCCGGCGTTCGCAGGCAATCCTCGGCACGGCGCGGATCGATCGAGCAGTCGTCGGCAAACGCGCTGGGGATAAAGACAAGGAACATCAAGTTGAGCAGGACGATCTGGCTAAGGTATGTCCAGGCGAACACCCGGCTGCTGCGAAGACGATATGCGAGACGCTGTATTCTGCGAATCATCAGATTGCCCTCGCTTGCTGAGAGCCGCCCGGAGGAATGGCTGCACCCGCGCCGCCGGTTGGCTGGCGCATCAGAACCAGCGAAACCAGCGTGCTCATTACGTATGAACAGAACATGAAGGGAAACTGACGCACGCCGAAAGCGAACAGGTAGTTCGAGATCAGGTAGGGTACCGCCACACAGCATCCCGCCAGCACCATTGGCGGAATCTTCGAGCGGAAGGGCTGAATCGAGCGCAGCAGGACGTCAATCGGCTTGCGCAGTACTACAAAAGAAATCGGCAATACCAGCATCGCGCCGCAGGTCAGATAGTCGGGCTTGGTCTCTGCCATGCCGGAATATAGATACCAACCGGCAGAGAGAACTGCATTGCCCACCACGGAGATCACATCCCACGTGCTCTGCGACAGCCCGCGCCGTTTCGTCTCTAGCACAGGCGCGGTCAGAGGTTGAGGCGCGGCATAGGGAACCCATTGCGCGGTGTTGGCGTCGAGCATCCAGTAGCTTCCCTGCTCATCTGCCACCGCCAGTTGAGACACCGCCGAACGGTAGTGCTCTTCAGGCAGTTGTCCAGCGTCCCGCTGTTGGCGCAGCATCGAGTATTGTTGTGCGGCTTCTTCAAACGTCATGGCAAGCTCACCGAATCTGAAATAGCATCGCCGTTCTCGCGGCTAGGATCGACAACACCATCCAGACACATGCCTGGATCAGGGCGCCGATGGCGGCAAAAATGATGGCCTTCTCCGCCTTGGCACCGGTAACTTCGCGAATCGCCTCGGCGGAGGCTACGATGCTCCAGATTCGAGCAACCGGACCGATAAAGCTGCCGAGGATAGGAATGGAGCCCAGGACCGCGATGGCCTGGGGGTAGGCCAACACCCGCAGGACTGTCCCAACAGGCAAATTGATGTCGACAATCTTGGCCGAGAGCATCGAAAGCGAGAAGAACGTAATCGTCAATGTCGCAACGGTCAACACAACCGTCGTCGCGACTCCCAGGACAAGACCCATCCGGAATCCCGAGACGAGAATGCCGAAGAGGACTCCGGGCGTGGCGGTAATGGCCAGGGCCGCAATGGCGGCTCCGTTGCCTCCGGTATCCTGCGCTGCCGCTCGCGCTACCCTTTTGTCGAGGCAGGTTGCCCGCACCATCCAGGCAATCACTTTGATGAATCCCGTAGGCTCGGCGCCAAAGGAATTCGCAATTGAATCGCCCTGCGCCAACACCTTTTCGCGAAATCCCTGCAACTGCTCAATCTCTGCTGTTGCACCCGCCCGCCTCACCTGCAAAGGTGCCACAGGCCCCATGCCCGCTGGTTCGCTCGCCCCGGCCAGGGCCTCTGCCGCCGAGCTTCTTGCATAGGCGACAGGCGCGTAGCCAGCGCCGTAGATGGCCGCTGGAGCTGGATTGCCGCACCTGGCGCAGACGGCAGCCCCGTCGGCGATCATACTTCCACAACTACCACAGAACTTTCCCATGTGGCATGCTCCAAACTACGAACGCTATTGCAATTCCAGGATTGGAATACCTTGAGGGCAATTGACGAAGTGTAAGCGGCCATCTGGGAACGGCGACAGCGCGTGATTTCTGCCAGGGTAGGGAAGTCCCGGAATTTTTCTAGCTGTTGCCGTTTTCAAGTGCTGCGGTGTTCTGGCAATGCTCCCGCGCCGTCTCCAGCAAGCCGACTAATTGAGCCAGTTCCAGTCCGCTCATGTGCCCCAGCATTTCCCGCGGGACCCGTTGAATGACGGGGTCCATCGCCTGCAGTAGCTCTAGCCCCGCTTCGCTTATCTGGGTCCAGACCACGCGCCGGTCATGCTTGTCGCGCTGCTGGCGGATCAGTTTGAGCGCCTTGAGTCTGGCCAGCAACCGGGTAATGTCCGGTTCGGCGGTGATCATGCGGCCGCCTATAGCCGCGCAGGTGAGCCCGTTGGGCTGTGCGCCGCGCAGAATTCGCAGCACGTTGTACTGCGTTGCGGTCACGCCCCAGTTGCGCGTCTTGCGATGAAACGCACGCTGCAACGCGTCGGAGGTACGTAGCAGATTTAGAAACGCCTCTTCTTCCACACTCGAAAAAGGAGGCTCTTGAACGATTTCGAGTTTCAAGCTGGACATTGACTTTCTCCCGGCCGGCAGCCGCGAACGAAAGTAAGGTCAGCCGGCATGCTGCGAACTGACCTCACCTGTGGCTCCGCCTACTGCTTGGCTACATCCAGATCGATGTTCAGCTTCACGTCGTCGCCCACCATGGCGGCAGGGAACTTCGTCCCGATACCGAAAGCAGCGCGGCTAATGGTCGTGGAAGCAGAGAACCCGGCGTGCTGCTTGTGGTCCATGCCCTCAACCGGTCCAGTCGGTCCTTCAACTGTAAGCACCACCGGCTTGGTCACGCCGTGCAATGTAAAGTTGCCGGTCACAATCAAATTGTTCCCGCTCTTCGCCACGCTGGTGCTCACAAAGGTGGCCGTGGGAAAGTTGGCGACATCAAAGAAGTCAGGGGTCTTCAGGTGGTTATTGCGCGCATCCTCACCCGTGTCAATTGTCGAAATGTCGATAGTGGCCTTCACCGTGGACTTGGTTACATCGGCCTGGTCGTACACAAGCGTGGCGGCTATCTTGCCGAATCGGCCATGCACGTTGGAGATCGTCAGATGGGTGACGCTAAAATCAACTTCGCTGTGAACCGAGTCGGAGACCCAGGTCGAGGCTTGCGCCATGGCTAGGGGAGCCGCCAGCGCCAGAATTCCAGTCACAATTGCCAAACGTTTCATATTTGATATTCCTTTCGGTACAGGGCCTGAGGGCCGAATTGGGGTTTGAGGGGAAGCAAACGCCTCGCCATTTGTGCATGGAAACAAGTAAGCCTACCCGTTTACATTGCGAATCTCTTCTCTGCAAATAAGATGTTGCCGCCAAGGTATTCGTTGCAACAAATATTTCTGCGGGTCGAGATTGGCACGTTTCGGTGGATCAATATCACGGCCAGCGTTGTCCTGAATGTTTCCCATAAAGGAACAGAATCCGCTTCGTCGCTCACCGCGACAGGCCGGCCGTCGTTTGGGTCTGATATCCTCCCGCCTATGTCCGTGCTAGCTCCGTTTCGCCAACTCAACAGTCCGCAGCGCCACGCCTTCGTGGCCTCGTTTCTTGGCTGGACACTCGATAGCCTTGATTTCTTTCTGCTTATCTTCTGCGTGAAGGCGATTGCCGGAGAGTTCCATACCCAGCCCTCGGCGGTGCTGGGAGCAGTTTTCATGACGCAGGCGTTTCGGCCCGTGGGCGCTCTTCTCTTCGGCCTCCTTGCCGATCGTTATGGGCGCCGCCCCGTATTAATGTTCAACATTCTCAGCTTCTCTGTGATTGAACTGGCCTGCGCCTTTGCGCCTTCGCTAAGCGTCCTGCTGGTGCTCAGGGCTTTGTTCGGAATTGCCATGGGTGGCGAGTGGGGAGTGGGTGCGGCTCTGACCTTCGAGTCGCTGCCGACGGAAGGCCGCGGTGTATTCTCTGGCATTCTCCAGGAGGGCTACGCGCTGGGGTCGATTCTCGCCTCGGCGGCCTTCGCGCTCTTCTTTCAACACATTGGCTGGCGAGGGTTGTTCATTCTCGGCGCCATGCCTGCCATCCTGGTTTTCTATGTCCAGGCCAGGGTGGCGGAGTCGCCGGTCTGGCTTGCCGCGGCTGCGAAGCGCAGGTCGCGGGCCCTATTGCCCGTCAATTCTGCCGCGCCGTTGATACCCAAGAATCTACTGGCCTTTCTGCCTACGTTCCTGTTTCTGATACTGCTGATGACGGCCTTCATGAGTTTCTCCCATGGCACGCAGGATGTGTATCCGACCTTCCTTGCCGTGCAGGCAAAGCTTTCCCCACAGACCATAGGCATTATCGGAGTCCTTTATGGCTTCGGCTCCATTGCTGGCGGCTTTGTGGTAGGGGCGCTGTCTGAAAAATGGGGTCGCAAGCGAGCTATTGTGACTGCTGCGCTCTTGGCCATTCCAGTGATTCCGCTGTATGCCTATGGGCATTCTGCGATTTCGCTGGGGGTGGGTGCGGTGCTGATGCAGTTTATGGTGCAGGGCGCCTGGGGCGTGGTTCCCGCTTATCTAACGGAACTTTCGCCGGCGGCGGTGCGTGCCACCGCACCGGGCTTGGCCTACCAGTTGGGAGGTCTCCTTACTTCATGGAACGGCAAGGGACAGGCGCTGGCGGCTGAGCGTTGGGGCAACTATCCGGCGGTCCTGGCGATTACCGTCATTGTTGTGGCGGTTACGCTGGCGGGACTGGCGCTGCTGGGCCGCGAGGCAAAGGGCATGGACATGAGCGACGCGTAATGCCCTGGCCGACGCCATCGATCGCGAACCGACCCGTAACCTTTGCGTCATATCCATTCCTATTCATGCAACTTAGAATGAGTTGTAATGACCCTCGCATCGGCTGAGAAGATCGCTATTGTCGCCATCGGGCGCAACGAGGGCGAGCGTCTCAAGAGTTGTCTTAGCGCGGCGTTTGCAGGCTGCGAAACTGTGGTTTACGTGGACTCGGGTTCTCAGGACGCGAGCGCGAGCTTTGCGCGGTCGGCGGGTTGTCACGTGGTGGAACTCGATCCCGCGCGGCCCTTCAGTGCGGCGCGCGCTCGTAACGAAGGCTTCGCCTGTGCAATGGAACATGCCCCCGACGCGGCCTTAATCCAGTTTGTGGATGGCGACTGCGATCTGGCCGAGGGCTGGTTGCGGCAAGCCAGAGCCGTACTCGCCGACAGAAGCGATGTGGGCATGGTGCGCGGCCAGCTCCGCGAGATTAACCCGGAGGCTAGTGTCTACAACCGCTTGTGCGATTTGGAGTGGCGGCAAACGCCCGGGGAGATTGGAGCGTGCGGCGGCATCTTCATGGTCCGGACGGAGATCTTCAAGGCCCTCGGCGCAGAACCGCGGCTGAAGGTCGTGTTCAATCCTTACCACAAACCGCTGCGGCCGGAGGATCTGCCCGACAGCGACATGGCCGTGGCCACGCTGTGGAACACCGCCTATATCCTCTTGCAGTACCATCGCACGAAGGCCAAGCTCTACCTGGTCCAGGATTACGAGACGCAGTTCTATCCGGGCAGCATCGACTCGGCCCTGGCCGATCTGACCTACGATTTCGGCTTCCTGGGCCTGTTCAACACGCCCGGACTGCGCGACGCGATAACGGACGATCACGCCATGAACGGCTACGCATTCCAGCCGGGCATCGATCACGACGTCTTTTATCCCCAAGCCGACCCGGGCACCCGGTACTCCGGGTCGATGCCCGACCTGCGGCGGATGTTCTTTTATGGACGGCCCGAAGTTCCGCGGAACGGCTTCAGCCTCGGCATGCAAGGGCTGAGCATGATCCAGAAGTCGTATTCCGACTCCGAGGTCTTCGTGGCCGGGCATCCGAAGGCTTATACCCAATCGGGCCTCCGCGGCCAGTTCTTGCCGTACATGGATTACCGTGCGACGGGCGAGATGTATCGCTCGTGCGGCAGTTTGATCAGCTTCATGTTTACGCCGCATCCCTCCTATATTCCCTTGCAGGCCATGTGTTGCGGATCGATCCCCATCGCGCGGCGTGACCGCTATACGGCCTGGGCCTTGAAGGATGGCCACAACTGCCTGCTGGTCGATCCCTTGCCGCACCAGATCCTGGAAGCCTACACCCGGCTCCGTAGCGATGCGGAACTCCGCAGGCATCTCTACGAAAACGCCATCCACACCTTCGACGGCATCACCTGGCCCGACCAGTTGCAGCGGGCCTATCGCTGGTTCACCGAGGGCGCTGCTATAGAGTAACCGCGAAGAATAGCCGAGCGATCGGTTGCAGCTTAATTACGAACTTACCCCGCAAACGCCCCCGCCGGGCTTGCCCCAGCGGAGCGAGGGATTGGCCACTAGTGTAGTGTCTTCGACGGATAGTGATTTATGGGTGGCATGCTTTCACGCGCCAGCGGGTAAGCATGTTGCACCGGCGAACGACATGCTTACCCGCTGGCGCGTGAAAGCATGCCACCCAGTTTACCCGCCTTATGCAAGATAAGTAATCGAATCTCCGAGACACTACACTAGATCGTGGTCGTATAACTCCTTCGCGTTTTCCGTAACCGCCGCCCGGCCCTCCGGGCCGGGCGGCGGTTACGGAAAACGCGAAACATACGGGAACGCCTGTGGTAGTGATCAATCCTGCGCTCCGCTGGGGCAAGCCCGGCGGGGGCGGGAGGACGTTTACAGTTCGAGTTATATAGTTCATGGCAGCCACACAATCCGAGCAGAAAATCGCACTGCCGGGCGGCGATGCCCTGTTCTTCCCCTGTACCCAGGGGACGGGCATGCCGGGTCGGTTGAAGGTCCTGTATATCTCCACGCCCAGCCGCAGCGGGGCCTGGCTGGCCGAGGCCTTTGCCGCCGATAGCGCGGCCGAGATCCTCCTGGACGAAGCCGCCGGTCAAGCCGAGGGGATGGAACGGCTGCGCGACGAAGTCTTCGATGCCATCCTTGTGAGCCACGAACCGGGTGAGCTTGATGCCCTGGACCTCATCGAAGGCTATCGGGCGGGCGGGGCGGAAGAACCGATCGTCGTTCTGGGTACGCCCAGCGAGTCGGAGATGGCTGTGCTCTGCTACGAAGTCGGCGCCGATGGCTATGTCTGCGTCTCGACCAGCACCACGCGGAACCTGATCTGGGTCGTCGCCCGGGCCGTCCAGAAGCATCATCTGGTACACGAGAACCGCCGCTTCCAGCAGGCCGAGCAGACGCGCCGACAACGCGAACAAGACGAAGCCGGGCGGCTCTTGCACGAACAGCGAGCCGCGGTCGAGGAGTTCCGTTCCGGGCCAGTGCGGAAGCATGGTCACGCGACGGCAGGCACCGGTGTACCTGCTTGTGGGTCGCAGTCGGTGGACGTGGCCCTGCCGCCGGAATTGATGGTCCATTATCGCGAATTGCTGCGTATTTATGTGATCATGGGTTCCGGCAACCTGGCCGACGAGTTGCGGCGTTTGGCAGGCCTGCTGGTGACGGCCGGTATTACGACGCGGCAGACGGTGCGGATGCATCTGGAGGTGGTCGCCGAGATGATCCAGGGTCTAGGTGCCCGCAGCAGCCGGCACGTCATGACCCGCGCCGATCTGCTGATCCTGGAAGTGATGATGCACCTCGGCGAAGGCTATCGCCGCAGCTACGAAGAACTGGCGCATCCGCCCATCCAGCAACGCCTGCCGGGGTTCGACCTTCTGTAGGTCCGGCCGAAGATAATCTCGCCCAAATACGGCGGTTAGGATGCCTAATTGCTGATATGAGCTGGTGGCCCACTCTGGTAGACCCTAATGCAACGCGTTAGAACCTGCCGCACCCACCATCACGCGATCCGCTTGCCCGCTTCCGGGCCTGCGGACTGATCGTAAACCGCCTCCACACGGATTTTCACCGCGTAGCGCAGCGGCATCGCGATGCCTTTGTCCTTGATCTGAGCCGCCAGTTTGTCAAACAGCGGCCCCGAGGTGAGCAACTCCGCCGTTCCCTTGACTTGGTAGCCCTTCGCGGTGCCGGGTTCGATCACCGTGACGGCCACTTTAGGATTCCGCTCCAGGTTCTGCCGCGTCTTCAGCGAGAACAGGTCGCCAAATACGACGTGCTGGTCGTCGAGAACCTGCACTGTCCCCTTGGGTGTGACGTTCGGTTCGCCATCAGTAGTGGAAGTCGCCACCCAACCCATTTTGCCCGCAAAGAACTCCTGCACCTCTTGTGGAATGCTTACCATGCTCGTTTCCTTTGCCTAAGTGTTTACAAGACCAGCATCCGGCCCGTCCAGACTACAATGAGCCTGAAACCAATCCAGCCTCACGCAACCAACCATTTCACCAAGGTGCATCTCCCTGCCTAGCGTCTGGGTAGTGATACAGTTTTTCCGGTGGCACGGCGTTCACGCATGGTGCTCATGGTCAGCGACCGATTTGATCGCCCTCTGAAGTTCGGGCTTGCGCTCCCGCCCCATCTCTATTACCGTGACGGTAACGACGACACTTTGTTCGTCGCGTTCCCTTACCTCAAGGTCATTCACGATGCCCGAAACCATATCCGATTCCGACACTCGTTCCGTCGATCTCTTCATGGAGCAGGTGTACCACGACATCAAGGCGGCCAAGCCCTGGGTAAAATTCGGCATCAGTCCCTTTGGCATCTGGCGGCCGAAATATCCGGCCACGGTCACAGGTTTCGATTCCTACGCCGAACTGTATGCGGACTCCCGCAAATGGCTGCGCGAGGGCTGGTGCGATTATCTTGCGCCGCAGCTTTACTGGTCCACCAGTTCCAAGGGGCAGAGCTTTGGCGCGCTGCTGGGCTGGTGGAACAGCGAGAACGTGCAGCATCGCCACGTCTGGCCCGGGCTCAACTCGCTCAAAGCCGGCGAAGGCTGGCCCGCCACGGAGATCCTGAATGAAATCAGTCTGACCCGGAAATTTCCGGATGCCGGCCACGTGCATTGGAGCATCTCGGCCCTGATGAAAAATCCCACGCTGGACGCCTCGCTGGCGCATGAAGCTTATCGCGAACCGGCGCTCATCCCGGCCTCGCCGTGGTTGAACGCCAAATCGCCGGCCACCCCGGCATTGACCCGAAAAGGCACTCCGATGGCAGTCCCCGTCGCGTCAAGCAGCCGCGCCGCAATGCCCCCGACGATGCACTCGTCGTCCGGGTGCGGCGCGAAGAAGAGCGCCTTGGGCGCGTTGGGCGGAATCTCGGGCCGCGGGGTGGGCTTGAAGGTGCCGAGTGGAAATGAGCGACCTTGCTTGAGCAGGCGCGCGTAGTCAGATGCGAGTTGATGATAGGGGGTCATATAAACAGTGTAATTGCAACCTCAATGCCTTTCAATTCTGGAATGCCTACGCCAGCGTTGGCAGGCTCGCCGCCGCAACCGCCTGGCCGTGGCGCTTGTCTTTCTCGTCGGGGATATGGAAGGCGATCCTGTTGGTCAGTTCGGGGAACTCCGCCTTGAGCACATCCTTCGCCCCGGCGATGATGACATCGCCGCCCGGTCCGGAGGTGACCCGGCCCAGGATCAGCACATTCTCCAGGTCGTAGAAGTCAGTAAAGTGGGGGATAGCGTAGCCCAGGTAGGTGCCGATCGTCTCGTAGATCTTCCGGGCGCGGTAATCGCCCTGGTCCATCAGCTTCTGCACCTGCTTGAGCTTCTCCGGCAGCCCGAGCCCGGCCTCCACCTCGATACCTGCGGGCGCGAGCAGACGCCCGACGCACTGCTGGGA
>Ga0118677_10011709_pt1 | contig 13060 bp, 8 predicted proteins | sample AliMusrvi5mmetaG_FD_86154 | JGI IMG/M metagenome (GOLD analysis project Ga0118677, IMG submission 86154)
AAAATCTCGAATTAATTGCTAAGTTCAACATCTGATCCAAATCTTTTCACCTAAGATGAAAAACCTTATTATCACCTTTGTCCTGTTGCTTCTGGCTTTTCTCTTGTCCGGGCAGGAGATACATCACAAAGCCAAAATAGGGCTGGTGCTTTCGGGCGGCGGAGCCAAGGGCTTTTCTCATGTTGGTGTATTAAAAGTATTGGAAGAGGCTAAAATCCCTGTCGATTACATTGCAGGAACCAGTATCGGAAGCATTGTCGGCGGATTGTACGCATGTGGTTACGATGCCGCAACCATCGAGAAAATTGTTCTGAGCCAGGATTGGGCAGCATTGCTTAGCAATGAATATAAATCCGAATTTGTGAATCCGTTTGACAAAACGGATGAATCAAGATATACTGTCAGTTTCCCATTTGAACAAAAAAAACTGGCCCTTTCAAACGGCATCCTAAATGGTCAGAATGCGATGGAACTACTGTCCTACCTGACTTTGGGCTATCATGATGTGTTCGATTTTTCAAAATTACCAATTCCATTCCTTTGCATCGCCACCGATCTGTCGAGTGGAGAAGAGGTGGTGCTGAACAAGGGTTATCTGCCAAATGCCATCAGAGCCAGTATGGCCGTGCCCGCTGCATTCACGGCAGCAGAAATTGATGGGAAACTGCTTGTTGACGGTGGAATTGTCAACAATTATCCGGTCGACAGATGCAGGGAAATGGGGGCTGATGTGATCATTGGTGTTGACATAACGGACAGTTTGCTGATAAAGGAAGATCTGAAAGGAATCCCTGATGTGATTTCCCAAATGATCAGTTTCATGGGGATGAAGCGAAATAGGCAAAATTCGAAAGGTGTGGATGTGACAGTCAGACCCTACGTCAAGGATTACTCAGCAGCCGTCTTCAACACGGAAGCAGCTCAGGCGCTTATCAACAGGGGTGAAGAGGCTGCCAGAAGGATCCTGCCAAAACTGATCCGCCTCAGGGATTCACTTCATCTGGAAATGAATCCAAGACCAGATCATCAGCCGATGAGGAATGACACCACACTCGAAATCAATACAATTGAAGTTACAGGAACCGACAGGGCCAAAATTGCATTTTACCTCGGGCAGGTCGGAATCAAGTATGACAAGCATGTTACCCTCGAACACCTTCGCAACGGTATTTCGAGGCTTTATTCAACAGGGAACTATGAATACGTCAATTACCAGCTTGTTGGGAATAAGACAAAAACGCTGATGATCGAGGTAAAAGAGCGAAAAAACAATAAAATAAATGCCGGACTTCACTATGACTCTGAATACAGGGCTTCCATGCTTATCAATATCACCCTTAGAAACCAGAACTTCTTTGGATCGAGGCTTTCTTTGGATTCAAAATTATCACAGTACCCTATGTTCGCGGCTCATTACTCGATCGACAGGGGATGGAAACCAGGGTTTTACTCGAAAATTATGTATGCGGCAGACCATTTATACAGGTTTGATAAAGGGAAAAAAATTGCCGAGGTTGACATGTCGATTGTAAACCTGCAACTGGCTACCCATTCGTACATTACAGATGCGACCAAATTTACTGTTGGCGCATCCATGGATAGTTATAGCGCAGGATCAATTATCGGAGATACAACAGGTTTAAAAATTCATGGCAAAGCATATTTCAACCTGTTTGCCAAGATGGAGCACAACAGATTGAACCAGGTCTATTTCCCTACCAGGGGCACCAATGTCAGCGGAGGGGCCAAAATGATCTTAAACAACTACGAAAATGCCGTAGTAATCGGAAGTTTTCAGTTTAAACGAGCCAGGTCAGTTTCCGATCGAGTCACACTGCTCTATGGTATTGACAGCAGATTGATTTTTGGCGGAAATGAATCCTTTTTTCACCACACTTATATCGGGGGTTTGCAACAAACAGACTATTTTGAAAATACCATAGGATTCAACGGCGTGAGAAGAATGCAGATAAGTTCCAGCAGTGTCGGAGTTGGAAGGCTTGAAGCACGGCTACGCATGTGGGAAAAGGTATATCTTTCATTGTCAGGAGATGTTGGAATGTATAGCACCGACAACCTTTTCCTAACCGACCAGAAGACCATTTATGGTTTTGGCCTGAATGCGGCATACAACAGTGCGGTCGGTCCGCTGGAATTTAACATGAGCTTTTCCTCTATCGATAATGAGGTGCTTCCCTTCCTATCCCTAGGATTCTGGTTCTGATGCTTTTAATAGTTAGACCAATTCATTAGTTTTACCGTCGTTTCAGTATTTCACGCAAAATACGCTAAGGAAATGCTTCGTGCGCAAAGGAATAATTGCAAAAAATAACTTTGCGATCTTTGCGTGAAAATATTAACCTATTTACTATGCGGATATTTACACTTCTATTACTTTCCCTTTTCAGTCCCCTTCTATCCGGGTACGCACAAAACAATTCTTTTGAAAGGTTTTTCAGTACCGGGAGTCTAAAAACGGCTTCCTACTCCATATTTGCCATTGATGCAAAAACGGGCGAGAAAATCGCGGCATCTGACCAGAAAAGCCTTTCTACGGCATCTGTTATGAAACTTTTTACAACCTCCGTTGCCCTGGATATCCTGGGACCTGATTACACATTTTCAACTTCACTGGCTTATACCGGAACCCTGGATTCAAATACAGGCATTCTTGCAGGGAATCTGATTATTATTGGTGGAGGTGATCCTGCCTTTTATTCCACCTGGTTTAAAGATCATTACAAAGATTGTTTTGACAACTGGATCAATCAATTGAAAAAGAGTGGCATCAAAACGGTTGATGGTCGCCTTTTGCTGGACCTTTCAGCCATGAATGAGGCAACCATTCCGGGTGGATGGGTATGGGAAGATATTGGCAATTATTACGGGGCTGGTGTTTCGGCGCTCACATTCGGCGACAATCTCTATGAAATCCATTTTGCTTCGCCCAAAGCCGAGGGTTTGCCTGTTACCATCCATTCCGGCAAACCTGAAATTGAGGGCTTAATACTTGACAACAAGGTCATGTCATCTGCAAGAACAGGAGATCATACCATAGCTTATGGAGCACCGGGTTTGCTTCACCAGTACATCGAAGGAACCATTCCGGTTGACCAGACAGATTTTGTGGTCAGGGCCGCAATGCCTGATCCGCCGGCAGTAGCCGCAACCGCATTGTTGCGTAAAATGAAAGAAAACGGGATCCCGGTAACTGGCGGTGTCTCGAAAATATTTTCCGATGACGGCACAAAAAAAACAATTCTGTGCACCCAACTCTCCCCTCCGTTGAAGGACCTGATTGTACCGCTCAATAAAGAGAGTCTTAACCTGTTTGCTGAACACCTCCTCCGCGAGGTCGGCAGAAAAAGATCCGGAGAAGCCTCCTTGGAAAAGGGACTAGAAGCTTACCAAAAATTCTGCGAAGATTACGGAATCAACATACAGGGGTTCTTCCCTGAAGACGGAAGTGGCCTCACTCGATCCAATGCCATGACTTCGCAAACTCTTGTTGAAACCATCAAACATGTTTACGACGGACCCTACCGCGAGATATTCTTCAATTCACTTCCTGTTGCCGGAGTCGACGGGACACTGAAAAACTCGTTCAAAGGGACTCCGCTGGAAAGGAATGTCAGGGCCAAAACCGGTTCAATGTCGAGAGTAAGAAGTATTGCTGGTACAATGAAAACTAAAAGCGGAAAAGAAATTCTGTTTGCCGTCATGATCAATAATTTTGACCTGAAATCTTCAGAGACTTCGAAATTGCTGGAGTCAATTCTTCTTTCATTTTACAATGACTAACCCAGACCTCAATTGACAATGGTTTTGCAAAAATTTCAAACAATTAATTCAAATCCCTGGCCAGAATAGGTATTCGCCGAGTAACCCGCCTTCGTTTATGCAATGAGTTGCACTTGCTCAAATATGAATTTTGAATTTTTGGTTAAAATATTCCATAATTCACAAACGTTAACGTAAAGTCGATAAAATCTTTGATTTATTAATAATTAAACGTAAATCGCTTACAATTTTATTTTGTGGTGTGATTTTAGTTTATACTTTTGCCGAGGATGAACGGTAAATAGTAGGTTAATGCTGTTCATTGAAACAAAAAATCGAATATTGAGTATATATAAAATATGAAAACATCCTTTGACAGTCTCCTCCTCGTGGTTATTCTAATTCTCGTCTGTGCTGGTTGAGGAGGTTGATTCTTTGTGATGTTAAAAATAAAAGAACCTTTCTCAACAAAACGAGAGAGGTTCTTTTTTTAAGAAAAAGATTATGCAAAAAGGGTTAAGAAGCAATCAATCCACGCAAGGGCGTAAAATGGCGGGCGCTAGAAGTCTGTGGCGGGCCAACGGAATGAAGGAACAACATTTTGGCAAGCCGATCATCGCTATTGTCAACTCTTTCACTCAATTTGTTCCAGGTCATGCACATTTGCATGAGGTGGGACAAATGGTTAAAAAGCTCGTTGAGGCGGAAGGCTGTTTTGCGGCAGAATTCAATACCATTGCCATCGACGATGGTATTGCCATGGGCCACAACGGCATGCTCTATTCCCTGCCCTCCCGCGACCTGATTGCTGACAGTGTGGAATACATGGTGAATGCCCATCAGGCGGATGCCATTATTTGCATATCCAACTGTGATAAAATTACTCCGGGCATGATGATGGCGGCCATGCGGCTGAACATCCCTGCTATCTTCGTTTCAGGCGGTCCGATGGAGGCCGGGGAAATCCGCGGAAAACAATACGATCTCGTGGATGCCATGGTGATGGGAGCCGACGACTCTGTGGACGAAACACTTCTTTCGGAGGTTGAGATGGATGCCTGCCCTACCTGCGGATCCTGCTCCGGAATGTTTACGGCCAATTCGATGAACTGCCTGACAGAAGCCCTTGGCCTTTCCCTACCTGGCAACGGAACAATTGTGGCTACACATGCCAACCGGAAAAAACTTTTTGAAAAAGCAGCCAAACGCATCGTGGAGATCACGAATGCCTATTATCTCGAAGGTCACGAAGAGGTTTTGCCCCGCACGATCGCCACACGCGATGCCTTCATGAATGCCATGACGCTTGATATTGCCATGGGAGGCTCTACCAATACCGTATTGCACCTGCTGGCTATCGCCCATGAAGCAGAGGTTGATTTCACGATGAAAGATATGGACGAACTTTCACGTAAGGTGCCATGCATCTGCAAGGTCGCTCCAAGTTCTTCCTACCACATCCAGGATGTGAACCGTGCTGGCGGTATAATGGGTATTTTGGGGGAACTGGAAAGAAAAAATTTATTGAAGACGGATGTGTCACGGGTGGATGAGCCAACCCTGGCTGCAGCCATCGAAAAATGGGATATACGCAGGGCTGGCACAACTTCTGAGGCAAAAAAATGGTATGCCTCTGCTCCCGGCAACCTCGGCCGAAACCTGGTAATGGGTTCGCAGGAAAAATATTACGCTGAACTGGATCTCGACCGCGAAAAAGGTTGCATCAGGAGCGTTGAAAACGCATTTTCGAAAGAGGGCGGGCTTGCCGTCCTGTACGGGAATATTGCCCGAACCGGATGCATCGTGAAGACGGCAGGAGTGGATGCATCTGTTTGGCATTTCGAAGGCACAGCGCGTGTTTTTGAGTCTCAGGAAGAATCATGCACGGGTATCCTTGAAGGCAAAGTCAAGGCAGGCGATGTGGTCATTATCCGCTATGAAGGGCCCAAAGGCGGTCCGGGCATGCAGGAAATGCTCTACCCTACCTCGTATCTGAAATCAAGGAAACTGGATAAATCCTGCGCCCTGTTAACAGATGGCCGTTTCTCGGGAGGAACTTCCGGCTTGTCCATCGGACACGTATCGCCCGAAGCCGCTGCAGGAGGCGAATTAGCCCTACTGGAGGATGGCGACAAGATCCTGATTGACATTCCCTCCAGAAAAATTGAATGGCTGGTGAGCGATGAGGAATTGACCCTCCGAAAATCAAAGCAGGAGGCACGCGGTAAAGAAGCCTACAAACCAGCCTTGAGGGTTCGGGAAATAAGCAGGGCGCTGAAAGCCTACGCGCAGAATGTTTCGTCGGCCGATAAAGGTGCCATCCGGTTGCTGGAATGAAGGGAAGGACTGAGATGACGGAGAGACGGAGAGTCCAACGGAGGACCGGAAGACCTGGAGACGGAAGGAAGACGGGAGACCGGAACCTGTAACGTGCAACTTGTAACTCAGTAACGGAGAAACGAAATATTTGAAATAATATCAGAAAATAAAAATTAGAAAAAACATAGAACTTCTTATTACAAAATGATCAGATATGACGACTAAAAATGAGAAAATAAAGAATAGTCCAAAGGAGGCCATCGAGATGTCCGGTTCGGAAGCAATGGTCAGATCGTTGGTTGCCGAAGGTGTAGACACGATTTTTGGATATCCCGGAGGGGCAATCATGCCCATCTATGACGCGCTGTACGACTTTGGCCATGCAGTTAAACACGTATTAGTCCGTCACGAACAAGGCGCTGTCCATGCCGCACAGGGTTATGCCCGCGTCTCCGGTAAGGTTGGTGTGTGCTTCGCCACATCAGGTCCTGGTGCTACCAACCTGATAACAGGGATCGCAGATGCCATGATTGACTCGACTCCCATCGTTTGTATCACCGGACAAGTGACCTCCGGGTTACTTGGAACGGACGCCTTTCAGGAATCCGACGTAATCGGAATTTCTATGCCTGTCACAAAATGGAACTACCAGATTACCAGCGCTGATGAGATTCCTGATGCCATAGCCAAAGCTTTTTACATCGCCTCAACAGGTCGTCCGGGGCCCGTACTACTGGATATAACCAAAGACGCGCAATTCGCCAAACTCAATTTCGCCTACAAGAAATGCACCAGAATCCGCTCGTATGTTCCTGAATTTCCAACCAATAAGGTTCACCTCAAAAATGCGGCTGACTTGATTAATTCTGCAAAAAAACCATATCTGCTTTTCGGTCAGGGAATTTTACTCTCAGGGGCAGAGAAAGAGCTTCGTCATTTCATCGAAAAAACTGGAATTCCTGCTGCCTCCACATTACTGGGGATTTCGGCTCTCGACAGCGACCATCCACTTAACATGGGAATGCTCGGCATGCATGGAAACTATGCTCCGAATATCAAAACCAATGAATGTGACGTACTGATCGCCATCGGAATGCGTTTCGACGACCGTGTTACAGGCAATATCAAGACATATGCCAAACAAGCTAAAGTCATCCACATCGAAATTGATCCGGCTGAAATTGACAAAAACATCAAAACCGAAGTAGCGATCCTCGGCGATGCCAAGCATACACTTCGTTTACTGACTACATTGGTAGAGGAGAGGCAACACACCGACTGGGTCAATGAATTTCTTCAGGCAAGACAGAAAGAGGAAGAGAAGGTTATTATCAAAGACCTTCATCCAACTAAACTGGGTTTGACTATGGGTGAAGTGGTTCGGTTATCAACTAATCTGACAGGAAATATGGCCGTTGTCGTGACAGACGTGGGGCAAAACCAGATGGCGGCTGCCCGTTATGCCCGGTTCAACCAATCCAGATCATGGGTAACATCCGGAGGACTGGGAACCATGGGATTCGGTCTGCCGGCTGCCATTGGCGCCAAATTCGGCTCCCCTGAAAAAGAGGTAATTCTCTTTGTTGGAGATGGTGGCATACAGATGACCATTCAGGAATTGGGGACCATTGCTCAGGAAAAACTACCCGTTAAAATCGTCATACTGAATAATGACTTTCTGGGCATGGTACGCCAATGGCAGGAACTTTTCTTCGAAAAAAGATATTCATTTACGGAAATTACCAGTCCGAACTTTGTCAAACTGGCCGATGCTTACGGGATTCCCGCAGCTGTAGTATCTGAAAGGAAAGACCTTGAGCCGGCGATGAAAGCGATGATTGCCGCCAAAGGACCTTACCTGCTTGAAGTGAAAATCGAACAGGAAGACAACATCTTTCCTATGATCCCAGCAGGTGCAACTGTTTCAAACTGCCTCCTTGGTTCGGACGAATTATAAAACTCACAGTAAAAATCAACACCATGAAGCAAGAATATATCATCAGCGCATACAGTGAAAACCACATCGGTTTACTAAACCGGATAACCATCATTTTCACCCGCAGAAAGGTTAATATTGAGAGTTTAACAGTTTCCGAATCTGCATTGGCAGGCATCTCCAAATTCACCATTGTGGTCAATGAGGAGAAAGAAAAAGTGGTCAATATCGTCAGACAAATCGAAAAACAAATTGAAGTCCTGAAAGCATTTTACCACACCAACGACGAAATGATCTTTCAGGAAATCGCCCTCTACAAGGTGCCTACACAGGCCTTGATGGAGAGCGACCAGATCGAAAAAATGATACGCCTTCACAACGCGAGAATACTTGAGATCACTAAAGAATACACCGTTATCGAAAAAACCGGCCACAAGGAAGAGACACAGGCGCTTTTCAACGGATTGAACCAGTTTGGAGTGTTGCAGTTTATTCGTTCAGGTCGTATAGCAATCACCAGATCGCCCATAGAAAGGCTATCCGAGTTCCTTCGCGAACGGGACAGCCTGTTTGCCAAGATGGAGGCGAAAATTAAGTGATATTGAAATTACAAAATAATTATAATTTTTATCAAAAAAAGAACAAGAAAATGGCTAAGATTAATTTTGGTGGAACTGAAGAGAATGTGGTAACCCGTGAAGAGTTTCCATTGTCAAAAGCACAGGAAGTATTGAAAAACGAGACCATTGCCATCATTGGCTATGGTGTACAGGGTCCGGGACAATCCCTAAACCTTCGCGACAACGGATTCAATGTGATTATTGGCCAGCGGAAGGCGTCCAAAACATGGGACAAGGCCATCGCAGATGGTTGGGTACCCGGCAAGAACCTGTTCGAAATTGAAGAGGCATGCGAAAAAGGCACCATCATTCAGTTCCTGCTTTCAGACGCCGGCCAGATTACACTTTGGCCAACCGTAAAGAAGCATCTTACCGCTGGCAAAGCGCTTTATTTCTCCCACGGTTTTGGCATTACCTACAAGGAACGTACAGGAATTATTCCTCCTGCTGATGTGGATGTGATTCTGGTTGCACCAAAAGGGTCCGGCACCAGCCTCCGCAGAATGTTCCTGCAGGGTCGAGGATTGAACTCCAGCTATGCCATTTTCCAGGATGCTACCGGAAAAGCATGGGAAAGAGTGGTTGCGCTCGGAATCGGAGTAGGTTCAGGGTATTTGTTTGAAACAGACTTCAAGAAAGAGGTTTTTTCAGACCTGACCGGTGAACGTGGTACCCTGATGGGCGCCATCCAGGGAATCTTTGCCGCACAATACGAAGTTTTGCGCAGCAATGGCCACTCACCTTCAGAAGCATTCAATGAAACCGTAGAAGAACTGACCCAGAGTCTGATGCCACTTGTAGCCGAAAACGGAATGGACTGGATGTACGCCAACTGCTCTACCACCGCCCAACGCGGGGCCCTCGACTGGTGGAAGAAATTCAGGGACGCCTCCAAGCCGGTGTTTGAGGATCTTTACAAAGAGGTCGCCGCAGGCAGGGAAGCACAACGTTCGATCGATTCAAACAGCAAGGATGATTATCGCGTCAAACTTGAAGAAGAATTGAAAGAACTGCGCGAATCAGAAATGTGGAGAGCAGGCGCAGCCGTACGCAAACTAAGACCTGAAAACAATTAGGAAATTCGACAATGTGACAATTCGACGATTCGACAATGAAGAATTTGATTTTTAAATCACTTCTATTATTTGAAATATGAGAATTGAAACACTTTGCAATGTTTTGATGTTTAAATCACATTAGAAAATTCTAAACTTTCTGCCTGACAAGGCAATTATAATAATTTGATATAATAAGGAAGAAAAGGTTGCATCTTGGCGTTCATTGTCGAATCGTCGAATTGCCGAATTGTCACATTTACTTAACATTTTTTAAATTCTTGCAAATTAGAATTTTATGGACAACAGAGTATATATTTTTGATACCACCCTGCGCGATGGCGAACAGGTGCCCGGATGCCAGCTGAACACGATCGAGAAGATCGAGGTGGCCAAGGTACTGGAGCAATTGGGGGTTGACGTCATCGAGGCCGGATTTCCGATTTCAAGTCCGGGTGACTTCAAATCAGTGGTCGAGATTTCCAAGGCAGTTACCTGGCCCACCATCTGTGCTCTGACTCGCGCCGTAGAAAAGGATATCGATGTGGCTGCAGAGTCGCTGAAATATGCCAAACGCGGACGTATCCATACTGGCATCGGAACATCTCCCTACCACATCATCTCCAAACTGAACTCTAATCCGGAAGAGATTCTGGAAAGGGCGGTTGCGGCTGTCAAATATGCCAAGAGGTATGTTGAGGATGTAGAGTTCTATGCCGAGGATGCCGGACGTTCTGACAATGTCTATCTTGCCAGGGTGGTGGAAGCCGTCATCAAGGCAGGTGCCACAGTGGTCAACATCCCGGATACGACAGGTTATTGCCTTCCTTCTGAATTTGGCGAAAAGATCAAATTCTTGTTTGAAAATGTACCAAACATTCACAAGGCCATCGTATCCACCCACTGCCACAACGACCTTGGTATGGCTACCGCGAATACCATCGCCGGCGTGATGAACGGGTCCCGCCAGGTAGAGGTCACCATCAACGGCATCGGAGAGCGTGCAGGAAATACTTCACTCGAGGAAGTGGTCATGATTCTGCGCTCACACAAGGAGCTGGACTTGCATACCAACATCAATACAAAAAATATCTACAAGACGAGCAAACTTATTTCCAGCCTGATGAATATGCCTGTTCAGCCGAACAAGGCGATTGTGGGAAGGAATGCTTTTGCCCATTCGAGTGGTATTCACCAGGATGGAGTGCTGAAAAACCGTGAAAACTATGAGATCATCGATCCGGTCGAAGTTGGGATCAACGAATCATCCATCGTACTTACCGCAAGAAGCGGGCGAGCAGCCCTGAACCATCACCTCGACATGCTTGGTGTTAAACTGGACAAGGAAAAATTGGACGATGTCTACCAGGATTTCCTTTTGCTCGCAGACAAGAAAAAAGACATTAAGGAAGACGACTTGCTGGTATTGGTTGGTGAACGTGGTATCGGTGAACGTCGCATCAAACTCGATTTTCTGCAGGTGGTAACCGGCAAAAATCTGATCCCCATGGCGACTTTGCGCCTGGATATCGCAGGGGAAAAATTTACGGCTACTGAATCGGGGAACGGACCAGTTGACGCCGCCATTAAGGCTGTCAAAGCCATCATCCATCGGAAGGTGACCCTGCAGGAATTCCTGATACAGGCCATCAACAAGGGAAGTGATGACATTGGCAAGGTTCACATGCAAGTCGAACACGAAAACAATATTTTCAACGGCTTCGGCGCCAATACCGACATCATCACCGCTTCCGTAGAAGCATTTTTAGATGCCATCAACAAAATAGGAAACAGTGAACACGCAACTGACGTAAAAAGTAATTGAAAATTGACAATGGACAATTGACAATTTTCAATGATTTAAATTAGACTCTAATTTCATTCATTACCAAATAAAGAATCTATTTTGGAACCAACAACATTATTTGACAAAATCTGGGATGCCCATGTAGTCAGCAAAATTGAAGGGGGTCCTTCGGTGCTCTACATCGACCGCCATTTCATCCACGAAGTGACAAGTCCGGTTGCATTTTCAGGACTGGAAGGCCGCGGGCTGAAAGTTTTCCGTCCTGAGAATACAGTAGCTACACCCGATCACAATGTACCTACCCTCAATCAGCACCTTCCCATCAGGGAGGAGCTGTCGCGCAAACAGGTAGAGACCCTGACAGCCAATTGTGAGCGCCACCACATTCCCATGTATGGCTTAAGCCACAAATGGCATGGCATTGTACATATCATTGGACCCGAGCTTGGTATTACCCAACCCGGGATGACCATTGTCTGCGGCGACAGTCACACCTCCACCCACGGTGCATTTGGAAGCATTGCTTTCGGTATCGGCACCAGTGAAGTGGAGATGGTATTTGCAAGCCAGTGCATCCTTCAGCCAAAACCCAAAAAGATGCGGATCAATGTCGAAGGAAAGCTGGCTAAAAATGTCACATCCAAAGACATCGCCCTATATGTCATCTCCAAGATCAGTACTTCCGGCGGAACAGGACATTTTGTAGAATTCGCGGGTTCAGCCATTCGCTCCCTATCCATGGAAGCCAGGATGACCCTCTGCAATATGAGCATCGAATGTGGTGCCCGTGGTGGAATGATTGCTCCTGACGAAACTACATTCGCCTACCTGAAAGGACGCCAGGAAGCTCCCAAGGGAGCCGATTGGGAGCTAAAATTGGCGGAATGGAAGAAACTCAAAACTGACGACCATGCAGTTTTTGATACCGAATACACGTTTGATGCTGCAGACATCACTCCGATGATCACGTACGGGACCAATCCAGGTATGGGTGTCGGTGTGGAAGGATCAATCCCTACCGGTGATAACCTCACAGGCAGCGACAAGGCTACATTCCTGAAATCACTGGAATACATGGGCTTCCAGCCCGGCGAAAAGCTCAAGGGGAAGAAGATTGATTACGTCTTTATCGGAAGTTGCACCAATGGCCGGATCGAAGATTTCAGGCTATTTGCAGAATACATCAAAGGGAAACAAAAAGCTTCATGGGTGACTGCCTGGATCGTACCAGGATCCAAAAAGGTCGAACAGCAAATCCGGGAAGAAGGTCTGGTAGAAATCATGGAATCAGCAGGATTTGCACTCCGCCAACCCGGATGCTCCGCGTGCCTCGCGATGAACGATGATAAAATCCCGGAAGGAAAATACGCCGTATCCACCTCCAACCGCAACTTTGAAGGCCGTCAGGGCCCCGGAGCACGCACCATGCTTGCCAGCCCGCTGGTTGCTGCAGCTGCTGCCGTGAGTGGGGTAATTTCGGATCCGAGGGAGTAAATTAATTACAAATTACAGATTACAAATTAAAAATTAAAAACCACATAAT
>Ga0118677_10011710_pt1 | contig 13059 bp, 13 predicted proteins | sample AliMusrvi5mmetaG_FD_86154 | JGI IMG/M metagenome (GOLD analysis project Ga0118677, IMG submission 86154)
TCCGAGTGGTCTTCGCCCGCGATGAGCGCCACAGTTTCTTCGTCGTTCATGGCCATGCGGGCGAAGACCACTCGGATATCCTTTGCAGCAGCCAGCGGATCCGGGTTTCCGTTCGGGCCCTCCGGATTGACGTAAATCAACCCCATTTGCACAGCGGCGAGCGGGTTTTCCAAGTCGCGGTCACCGGTGTAGCGCTTATCACCCAGCCATTTGTCTTCGAAGCCCCAGTAGATATCCTTTTCCGGCTCCCAGATGTCCTCGCGCCCTCCGCCAAAACCGAAGGTCTTGAAACCCATCGATTCCAGGGCGACATTGCCGGCAAGGATCATCAGGTCGGCCCAGGAGATTTTTCTGCCGTATTTCTGCTTGATGGGCCAGAGCAGCCGGCGGGCCTTGTCGAGGTTGACATTGTCGGGCCAGCTATTGAGGGGCGCGAATCGCTGGCTACCGTTGCCTGCACCGCCGCGACCGTCCCCGGTGCGGTATGTGCCTGCGCTGTGCCACGCCATACGGATAAACAAAGGCCCGTAGTGCCCGAAGTCCGCCGGCCACCAGTCCTGGGACTTCGTCATCAGTTCGCTAAGATCCTTCTTAACGGCCGCCAGGTTGAGGCTCTTGAACTCTTTGGCATAGTTGAAACCCTCGCCCATGGGATTGGACTTTGAGCAATGTTGCTGCAGGATATCAAGATTCAACTGGTTAGGCCACCAGTCCTGGTTCATCCTGCCACTGCGGGCAATAGAGTTGTGAGTACCGTCTGTTATCGGGGCCTTGTTATCTTCACTCATTATGCTTCTCCTTCCGTTCGCAAGATTAATAGTGTCTTTCCTGAGTTCGATTTGGTATCCAGCGTAAGTAGTTTTATGCTTGAGAAATCCCTGATATTAATATTCTACTCGCTTTAATAATACTGGTTACACTTCAACTAAATCCACGTTCGCACATAGCCAACATTATTTTCTAACATTAGATAATTTAAAAGCACGTTTCGGGGTTATTTCAAACATAATTTAAGTGGGGGTGACGATGTATAATGGTGCCCGGCGGCAGGTGAAAGCTGTGCCAACCTGAACCGTGGAGTACGGACGGAGGGATGACGGATTGAGAGAAGGCGGTAAATTAGGGCAAGACGGGCAGTGGCTGGTTATTACCGAGTCGGTATATATCGAGAACAAAGGGTGGGAGCATCAATGCGGGGAAACCTTGGAGGCGGTCGTACTCACTCCCCCGATTTTGGATGGCCCCGAAAAAATCACAGTCGATAAGATCCCGTATTGCCCGATATGCGAAGTGGCGCCTATTGTAAAAGACGGGCAGATACAGCGAAGCATGAATTGACAGAGGGTTTTTACGGATAAGTTTCGCGCAAATTTGCCGGAGACCATCCGTAACGAAGAGAAGCGGCCCGTAACTTCGTGCGGGCCGCTTCTCTTCCAGCTACTTTGATTAGATTCCACTCAATATCAGCAAAAGCTGAAACCTTATACTTGGCGGAACGACAGTTTAATCCGAGCCTTCGATTTTTAAGTTACCGAGTTTCTCTCTGGTTACATCTGCGGTGTTTTCCCTGGCAGGGGATTTTGCGAGAGCAACCAGGTATATGATCTGTTGGTTTTCCACAACTTCCCTTGCCTGTTTAACTTCGGGGAAAGACATCAATTTTTGGATCAGGTCGATCGGGGCTCGAAGCATGACTGCCATAACCTGCTTGCCTTCGCGATAAACTTCTTGAGCCGCGCCTATTTCAGATTGTCTTTCCAGCCTGGATCTGAAAGCCTTTATCTCCGCGGGGTCCCCCGAAGCTATTTGGATTTCAACCCATTTTCTCTCCAGGGAGGGCTTCTCCGCTACAGTAGAATGGGATTTTTGAGGCTCGATTTTATTTTGCGCAGGCTCTGAAACCGTCTTTTTTACGACAGCATCTACTGGCGCAGGCATTGAATTCGGCGTGGACTTGAGCGCTTTATCGAAAGAAAGCGTAATTTCGCGTTTCTTAATATCCGACAACTGTTTTTCAAAATCCGTTTCAAACGCAGCTGCCCGATGTTTCAACTCCTCTGCTTGTGCGCGCATCTCGTTATGTAAAAACCCGCTGGCGTTTCTTAGCTGCAAAGTAATATTGTCTTTGATTTCCTGGACCCATGCTTCGATTTGAAGTTGTGTCTGGCGCTGCAGAAGTTCTGCCTGTTTCTGGGAATTGGCAAAGGTTTCTCTGGTCTTTTCATCGAGAAAAATATTCGCTTGTTCCTGCGCAGCCGCCATGATCGCCTGTGCATCGGCAGACGCTCTTTCGTTTGCCTCTGTTTTCTTTAACTCATAATATTGTGAAGCTTGTTCCTGGGCTTTCGACAAAATGGACGAGGCCTCTATGGCGGCCTGGTCCCTTGCTTCTTTTTTTGTTTGTTCAGCGTACTCGTCTGCTTCTTTAGCTATTTTCTCAATAAAACGTGTGAGTGTCGGGGAAGTATCTTGATGTTTTGATAATTCGTCGCGTTCCTCGGTAAGTGCCTGGATATACGGCACAACTTCCCTCTCATCCAAACCAAGCTTCACCCGCTTGAAGCTTTTGCCATTGATAATTAAATCTTGATTCGAATCATCTCTGGGCATTGCTTACTCCTTTAAAGAAACATTTTGATGTGTAGTCGAAGAATAAGGATTGCGATTTTCAATCAGGCCGAAACCGGATGATCAGTTTTCTCATTCGTGACCCGATATCACGCGAATATTATCGAACAACGGTTAGTCTGGCGAAAAGGCTCATTGAGTATATCGATAAAAAGCACCGAGTTCAAGCCCTCGAAACGAAAGTTTCTGCAGGGCTTGAAGGTCTCCATCATATTCCCGCATGTCCCAAAAAGGAAAATACGGGGATGGATTTTGCTTCGCAGGAACCTGGCGTCGCAGGGTCAATCGTGTCTTTTTTCAGCCGCCATCATCCCGGAATACGCGAAGTTGCAGTCCCGCACGCCGGTTTGAATCCAGGGGAGCTTGAGTATGATATCCCACACCGGTGCGAGTTGTCCCAACCAGCTATCAATCGCCGGCTGCACCTTCTCGGGGATCCACCTTGTTTCCCAACGGCTGAGAAACAACGTTTTTACCTGTTCCTTGCGCATAAACTCGGCCGGCGGAAACTCGCTGCGGATGAGCCAGAGGATCTGGTATTCCGGCATCTGGTACCTGGCACCGATGATGTCTTTGACCAGCTCTATCAAGTTCTTCTCGATATCCAGCTTCTCAAGGATGATTTTTTCAAATCCCACCCCATCCGTATTCAAACGCTTCAATACTACAACCGGAAGCCTGCCACCGATTGCCGGCACATCATCAAGCCGGTATTCCAATGCCCCTTTATTTTTCAAATATTCGATGGTGGCTATCACAAGATAAGTTGCCAGCAGCCTCGAGTTAACTTTCTCGCCCGAAGGGGTATCGTAGAAAGTCAGCCCCTGGTTCAAACCCTGGAGCTTACCGGATATCATGAACAATCTGGCGGCAATCGAAATATCCTGCATTCTGTTACCTCCCATATTGTTGACTATCGGTATTATAATACTTGCATGCTCTTTTTCAATCGTTTCAGCATTCTCGGGCTCATTTTGCTGCTGCTGGGATTTATGCTTTTGCCCTTTATAGTGGGTATATTTTTGTTTCCGCCCGGCATCGTGTTGCTGCTTATCGGCCTCAGTTTGGCCGTCTGGAGGCTCATCCCAGGGCATAAGTTAATGGAGCCCAAAATAAAAACTTTCACCAACCAGTATATAGACTCGTCCACTATCCTCAAGCTTATTTTCCGCCGCAAGCCACAGCCGCCGGCAGAAAAACTATAGGCGCATCTTCCGTTTTCAACACTGCGGCCAATAAGTGTGCTTGACGCGGGGTTGTATACTTAAACATCTTGAGCGTATTTTCTTTGGGATGGAGGTCCTCATCGCCCCCTCATACCTCACCGTTTATCTCACAAACGAGGAAAGGGACCGGTCAATCGACCGGTCCCTTTCTGTTGTGGGGAACTATGGGGAAAATCAGCTATTGATTGTTGTATGAGCGCATCTGGGGGCGCGCTACTTTGTCCTGGGGAACGGCCTGGCGATTATTGACGCTCGGCTTGTTCCAGCGCCGCAGGAACGAGGGCACGTCCAGCTCGTCCTCGGTCTTGATATTCTTGAGTTTCTTGTTGAATTCATCGTCTTCCCTGGTATCGCCTTCGGTCTTGTTTACGAAACCGGTGGCGATGAGGGTGATGCGGACTTCGCTGCCCATGGCAGAGTCGGAGGCAACGCCGAAGATGATGTTAGCGTCGGGGTCGACGGCCTGCTTGATGACCTCGGCGGCTTCATTGACTTCGAAGAGGCTGAGGTCGTTTCCGCCGACGATATTGAACAGGACTCCTTTTGAACCTTCGATGGTAACGTCCAGCAGGGGGCTGGCCAGTGCGGCGCGGGCGGCATCCTGGGCGCGGTTCTTGCCGGCGCCGCGGCCGATCGACATCCAGGCGGGCCCGGCATCTTTCATGACGGCCTTAACATCGGCGAAGTCCAGGTTGATCATGCCGGGGACAGTGATAACTTCCGCGATCGCCTGTACGCCGTGGCGCAGAACGTCGTCGGCCATCTTGAAAGCGGCATCGACGCCGGTCTTGGGGTCGCACAGGTCGAGCAGCCTGTCGTTCGGGATGATGATGAGGGTATCTACCTTGCCGAGAAGGCGGCTGATGCCTTCCTGGGCAACCTGCATGCGGTGAGTGCCTTCAAATGAGAAAGGCTTGGTGACTACGGCTATGGTCAGTGCGCCGGATTCCTTGGCGATAGCAGCTACGACAGGAGCGGAACCGGTACCGGTTCCGCCGCCCATTCCGGCGGTGACGAAGACCATATCGGCCCCCTGCACCAGTTCTTTGATCTCATCGCGGCTTTCTTCCGCCGCTTTCATACCGGTGTTATGGTCGCCGCCTGCTCCCAGTCCGCGGGTCAGCTTTTCGCCGAGCTGCAGCCTGACAGGGGCTTCTGTAATGGCCAGGGCCTGCGCGTCGGTGTTTACAGCGATGAATTCTACGCCCTGAATTTCTTCACGCACCATGCGGGTGATTGCATTGCTTCCGCCGCCGCCGCACCCGAAAACCTTGATCCTTGCACCGTTGGGGACAAAACTCGTCTTAGCCATTTTCTTCTCCTTATATCAAACTAAATTTTTTATTTGCCAGAGAAAAGGGATGCCAATCGACCTGCTAAACCACGCATCCTGCTTGTAAAACCACCGCCGTTCCATTCCTGGGAGCGGCCCGCGGGGTGTTTTGCCCCCCAGAGCAATAGGCCGACACCGGTCGCATAGGCCGGGTCGCGCAAAGAATCGGTGATGCCGGTGATGTGCAGAGGGCAGCCGACCCTCACTGGCAATTTGAGAACGTCGCAGCCTAGTGTTTCGATACCTGAAAGGTTTGAACTGCCGCCGGTAAGCACCAGGCCGGCAGGGATGACTGATTCGTAATCGGACCCCGGAAGCTCGAGCAATACCAGTCGCAGAATCTCTTCCACGCGGGCATGCAGGATATCACACAGGTCCTGGTAGGAGATGCCGTGGCCGTCCTCGGAGATGGGTGTTCCGCTGGCCATCTTGTTCTCGTAGACCGACATGACGCTGCCGTAGCGCTTCTTCATTTCTTCTGCCACTTCGAAAGGCAGCCCCAACCCAATCGCTACGTCGCGGGTGAGCTGGTAGCCTGCCACGGGAAGGATGGCGGTATGATAGATGCTGCCGTCCTTGAATACGCAGATGTCCGTGGTTCCTCCGCCGATGTCGGCGATAGCCACGCCTGCCTGCCTCTCGTCGTCGGTGAGGACGGCTTCCGAAGAGGCCAGCGGCTCGAGGACCATGTCGTCGATGTCGATCCCGATGCTGCGAACGCATTTGACCAGGTTCTGTATCGAGTTCGCGGCGGCCGTGATAATATGCGTCTCGACGTCAAGACGAAAACCGTGCATGCCGATCGGGTTTTTAACGCCCGGCTGGCCGTCTACCGCGTAATTTCGCGGGATAACGTGCAGCAGTTTCCTGTCCTGGGGCACTTTGACGCTCTGGGCGGTGGTCATGACGCGTCTGAGATCGTCCGGCCTGACCAGCCTGTCGTTGCGGGTGATAGCTACCACGCCCTTGTTGTTGGTGGAATTCACATGCCTGCCCGTCACGCCGACGTAGGCCGATTCCACCTTGGTTCCGCATGCCTGCTCAGCCTTCCGGATAGATTCCCGGATAGCCTCCCTGGCGTCATTGATATTGACCACCAGCCCTTTATGCATGCCGTATGAGGGGGTGATGCCCACACCTACTACACGTACACCACCGCCGTTGTCCTGCTCGGCGATGATGGTGGCTATCTTAGTAGTGCCGACATCGATCGCTGTAATGGTTGACTTCCTGCTCATCCTGCTCCTCCTTTTACAGACTGCCTGCTATGTTAATAACTCCTGCGAGTCAGTTCTGACAATCACATCTTTCCCCCTCACCTTACGGGCAAGGCCCGTAGCCTAGTTAAAATTTTGTGCCGCGCCGTAGATCATGCTCAGCTTTTCGGGGCGCTTCCATCCGCTGGTCTTTCCGGCGGTAAGAGCGACAAGCCGTTCAGAGTCCTCCCGGAACTCCTCGTTGTTGATGACCCTCTCGGCGACCCGCATCTTGGCGCTGCGCGAACGCGGGTTGGCCTTTTCCTCGGCCAGGCTGGGGACGATGACCCCTTTATGTGCGAGTTTCAATCGGGGTTGATGGTGACAAACACATTGAGGCAGGCCGGGGGGGCAGGTGCAGCCTGTCGCCTCACGGCGCATAAAATTCTTCACGATGCGGTCTTCCAGCGAGTGATAGCTTATTACAACCAGGCGGCCTTCGTTGCCCAGCAGTTTGACCGCCTGCCCGAGGGCAGACTCAAGATGTTCGAGCTCCTGGTTGACCGCGATGCGCAGGGCCTGAAAAGTCTTGGTGGCCGGGTGGATCCGGCCGCGTCCGGGAACCGCCTTCTCGATGAGATCAGCAAGTTCGTCGGTGCTGCGGATGGGGCGCGCCCGCACTATAAGATGCGCGATCTGGCGGCTATGGGTTTCTTCCCCGAATTCGAAAATGATCCGGGCGAGTTCCGCCTCTGAATACTTGTTGACGATATCCGCGGCCGAAATGGTCTGGCCGGGAGCAAAACGCATATCGAGCGGCGCGCCGTGTTTGAAACTGAAACCGCGGCCCGTCTCCCCGAGCTGGAGCGATGAAAGGCCCAGGTCGAACAAGATGCCGTTAACCGGCTCGAATTCATTTTTCAGGCAGATCGCCTCCAGATTGGCGAAATTGTCATTGACTATCAGGGCTGCCCTGCCGAAGCGTGCTAGGCGTTCCCGCGCGATCCCGGCGGCTTCAGGATCAGCATCGATGCCCAGCAACTGCCCGCCGGGGGCGCTGTGCTCCAGGATCGCTTCGGAATGACCGCCGCCGCCTGCGGTGCAGTCGATATAACGCCCGCCCGGTTGGATAGACAAGGCCTCTACGGTTTCCTTCAGAAGGACCGGTATGTGTACTGCGGTTGGCATCCCCACTCCCCTAATGCGTTTCCAGGCTTTCGATTATCTGCCAGGCGTCAGCCATGTCTGCGTTCTTTTCGGTTTCCCAGGCGGCCTTGTCCCAAAGTTCAAGGGTGTTGTTGGTTCCGGCGATGATTATGTCTTCACCCAGCCCTGCGTATTCGCGCAGTTTCGGCGGCAGGCTCAAGCGTCCCTGGCCATCGATGCCGGTGTGAAAAGAGGTTGCGAAAAGAGCACGGTTGATCTTGCGCAGTTTGGAAGGGGACAGACCGCCGGACGCGAGGCCGTCGGCCATTTTCTTCCACTCGGCGATGGTGTAAACTGACAGGCATTTTTCCGGGCTGGGCGCCACGACGACGCCTTCCTTGAAATACGGACGGAACCGAGGCGGAAACGGTACGCGCCCTTTGTCGTCTAACCTGTACTCAAATTCGCCGAGGAACATATTATAGTTATCTCCCCACTTCTTCCCACTTTCTACCATTCTACACTATGCGCACCCATCATTGTCAATAGTTTTCAGGGTAAAATTTATATATAAGACAACATAAAAGACGATAGTACTGTTGTTCTCCACGGATATGCGGGGGAATGCCGTGTTATGTAACCTTGAGAGAAATCCCCCTTTCTCGGATTTTTCTCCTTTTTATAGTGTCGGAATGATATCGGCGGATGTCGCCTGAACATCCCATTCCAAAGTTTTCGCCGGATCCGGCAAATACGGTGATCGGATATGGTAGAATGGCCTTATCATGCGTTTCGACATACTTACCCTGTTTCCCCAATTCTTTGAAACCCCGCTCTCCAGCGCCATCTTCCAAAGGGCCAGGGACAAGGGATTGGCATCCTTCAACACTTACAACATCAGGGACTACACACACGACAAACACAACGTCGTCGATGACTACCCGTTCGGCGGGGGGGCAGGTATGCTTCTCAAGCCCGAACCTATATTCGAGGCCATCGAAGATGTGCTTAAAGACAGGCATCTCTGTGAAGAACCGGTGCCCGTCATACTGACGACACCCCAGGGAAGGCCATTTTCCCAGCCCCTGGCATACCAGCTGGCTGAACACAAACGCCTGGTTATACTCTGCGGGCACTACGAGGGCGTTGACGACCGGGTACGGGAGCATATCGTCACCCACGAGATAAGCATCGGGGATTATGTTCTATCCGGCGGGGAATTGGCGGCTCTGGTTATCGCCGATGCTGTCACGCGGCTGCTCCCGGGCGTACTCGGTTCAGACGAATCAGCGGCCGGGGATTCCCATTCAGAGGGGTTGCTGGAATATCCCCAGTTTACACGCCCTGCTGAATTCCGCGGCTGGGCCGTTCCCGAGATACTTCTCTCCGGAAACCATGCAAAAATCGCCGCCTGGCGGCGGGAACAATCATTACTGAAGACCGCTGAAAGGCGGCCCGACCTGCTTTCGAAGGCTTCCCTGACTGCCAAGGAGAGGAAAACGCTTGCTGCCAGGCTCGAAGAGCCGGAACATAATTACCCGGACGAATAAACTACTTCAATGCAGATTCTCCGTGAAACGCCTTTCGCCCTGATTATTTCTGGATTGGTCTTCGCAGGGCTTTATATTTCAAACATCGTTTACGACCGCCAGGTCCCCCAGTATATCTCCCGGAAGATCGGCCACGCCGCCGGCGGCCTTGCCTACCTGCTGGCTGTGTACCTGTTCAGCTCCGGCTGGTGGCCTATGTTCCTCTCTGCAGGATTCGTACTTTTACTCTGGGCTGCAAGGTTGTTCAAACCGGGCACCTTCAGAGGTGTCGGGGGCTCCGGACGAACCACAAACTCGATGGCCGAGGTGTGGTTCCCGCTTTCCGCCATACCGCTGATAGCCATCGGCTGGATGTGGTTGGGAAAGCCGGTCGAGACGGTCGTTTGCATATTATTTATGGCCTGGGGGGATGGCGTCACCGGGCTGGTACGCAGCCGGCTATACCATAAACCCGCAAAAGGGCTGTGGGGCTCCCTGGCGATGTTCATAACCTGTTTGATCATCTCTTTCATCTTTATCCACCCTTTCTGGATCGGTCTGTCAGTTTCAATCGTGGCGACTGTTACCGAATACGCTTGCGGCGACGTCGGCCTGATCACTAGGCTGGATGACAACCTGGCGATACCTGTCGCGTCATTTGTAACTTTGTTTGCACTTCTAGCTGCCACCGGACGATATTAGGAGGATAGATGAAACGCAAACTCAAAGCACACCTCTGGACCCTGCCACGGTGGTTCGCGACGCCCTTTTTCGGAAGTACGCTTCTTCTCGGCGCGTCCCTCGCCGGAGGAATTTCAGCTAACTCGTGGCTGGCACTGGTCGCCGGGCTTTTGATAATGGCCGGCGGGCACAGCTTCAACAGCTACCTGGACTACGCGTGGACGGGCATCGACAAAGGGGAGGTGGAGGACCGAAGCGCAGAGAAGGCATACACCGGTGGTCAAAACCTCCTTGCCAACGGGGCAGTGAGTTTAAAAGAAGTCCTTGCAAATGCACTCTTCTGGTATCTGCTAGCGCTGGGGCCGGTCATATATTTAAGCCTCAACGTCAGTTTCAGCGTGTTGATTGTAGCGGCCCTGGCAATGGCGGTCACGTTCTGGTATTCCTGGGGGAAGTTCAACTGGACGCATGAATTGTCTCTCGGCGTGGGAGTGGGGCCTATTTCAGCACTCTTGGGCATGTTCGGGACAGTCGCGCACCCGAATATAGCCGCAGGATTGCTCGCTGGAGTGCCGGTTGCGATCCTCCTGTGTTTCGCTGGACTCGCACTGGACGAATGGCCCGATGCCGAAGCGAACCTTAAAAAAGGCGTTAAAAGCATCGCCTACTATGTTTGGAATGCCAGCATCTCGCTCGAATCATTCATGGGCATCTGGTTCGTTTTCATGTACCTGTTCCAGTTCTTTCTGATTTATATGGGGATACTCGCCACCCAGACTATGTGGACATTCATCATGGTGCCGGTTTTCATGGCGCTGTTCGTACTGCTACGCTCAAAAAACCTCAAAGACAAAGAGGAAAACAGCCGGTGTTTTCGTCATGCTGGCGGCCCTCTATCCGGTCATCCTTTTGGTTGGACAACTAATCGGTCCCTGATCTTGCATTTTACAAGCATTTTACCGTGGCGTAATATCGGGATAATAACAAGGTAATAGAATAAAACAATGGCCAAGATTTTAGTCGTGGATGACGAAACCAATATTGTTGAACTGGAAAAGCTCTACCTCCGGCGGGAGGGCTACCAGGTCGAGAGCGCGGGGAACGCCGCCGACGGGCTGGCACTGTCAACTTCATTCAGCCCCGACCTGATCATATTGGACATCATGCTTCCTGACCGCGACGGCCTTGAAGTGTGCAAACAGATCCGGACAAACAGCAACGTTCCGATACTCATGCTGAGCGCAAGGCGGGAAGACATCGACCGGATCGTCGGACTGGAACTCGGGGCCGACGACTACATGACCAAGCCGTTCAACCCCCATGAAATGGTATCGCGGGTGAAAGCCATATTGCGCCGCTCGCGGCCAGTGCCGGCAGAAGCCCAGTCTATCAAGCTGAATGACATGAGCATCGACATAGCCAAACACGAGGTTAAAATAGCAGATAAAGCAGTCAGCCTGCGTGCCAAAGAATTTGCGCTGCTCTCCGTATTCGCCCAGAATCCGGGCATCGTGCTTTCCCGCGAACGCCTGCTGACCCAGGTCTGGGGATATGATTTTTACGGAGAAACGCGAACGGTGGACGTCCATGTAAATCACCTCCGCGACAAACTGGCCGGTTCGGGAGTGGACATCGAAACCCTCAGAGGGACCGGTTACAAGCTCGTCTTAACGGGAGCCGGTTAGATGAGCTTGCGGCTGCGCTTGTTCCTGACATACGGGATCGTCGTACTGGTTTCACTTTTCGTCGTGGCGATCGGACTCACGATTTTCCTCCGCGCTTACGCAGATCGTATTTCCCGGGAGCGCCTTGAACTCACGGCCCGCCCGATCCAGGTTCAGGTAACGCTCCTCGTCCGCAATAATGCAACCCAGCAAGAACTCTTCGACGCACTCCAGGAACAGGCTGACAATAACCAGATATACCTGCTATTCGCGGATTCCTCAGGTGACCTGGTCAAGGAAATTTACCCACAGCAATCGGGAAACGTCGTCATAAACCCGGGAACATTGCCGGGCACTCCCTCCAGAACTGAAGCCGGTACATTTCGTTCCGCAGGTAAACTCTATATCTATATCGCCTCTCCCCTCGTAGGTCAATATGCACAATCAGCCAGGGTTACCACGATAGTCCTGGCGGTGCCGAAACCGAGGATACTGGCTGTATTAGGGACCCTCGCATGGCCCTTCCTCCTAGCCGCAGGGATCTCTCTGATCGTCTCTCTGTTGATTTCTCTGTGGCTGGGAGGAATCATATACAGGCCCCTGGCAGGAGTAAAAGAAGCTGCTCACAAAATCGCTGTAGGCGATTATTCGCAACGAGTCCCTGAAGAAGGCCCCAGTGAAATCAAAGAGCTGGCCATCGGGTTCAATCACATGGCAAGCGAAGTTGAACAGTCACAGAACCGGTTAAGGCATTTTGTGGCTGACGTATCGCACGAGCTTAAAAGCCCGTTAACCTCGATCCAGGGATTCGCCCAGGCCCTCCTCGACGGGACCGCTGATGACGAAGAAACGCGCATCAAAGCAGCCGGCATCATCGCTAGTGAAGCCAGAAGGCTGAAGCGCCAGGTAGACGAATTATTGGAATTGTCACGAATGCAATCGGGGCAATCACAAATGGCCTTGACTCCACTTGACCTCAATGATGTCCTCACCCGAAGCGTTGAAATTTACTCGGTTCAAGCAAGGGACAAAGGGGTTGAATTGAACCTTCGTATCGAACCAGGACTGGTAGTCTCCGGCGATGCCGACCGCCTCGAGCAAGTTTTCAACAACCTGTTGGATAACGCTATAAAAAACAGTCCGTACGGCTGTGCGGTCGAGATAACTGGCATGCTATCCCGTGACATTGCCCTTATAAGTGTGTCGGATTCGGGTAACGGCATCAGTTCCGAGAATTTACCGCATGTTTTCGAGCGTTTCTACCAGGTTCCCGGAGTGCGGACCGGAGTGGGCCTCGGGCTGACTATTGCCAAAGAAATCGTATCAGCCCACGGTGGAACGATTGAAGTGCAAAGCAGTCCGGGGAAAGGCGCTCGCTTCACCGTGACACTCCCAGTTGCATGTATGAAATAATCATCGGCCTTAAAATCATCGATTCCATTCCATGAATACGGGGCTTGCGTTCGCCTCCAGACTTGAATATTTCAGCCTGTTATGTTAGTTTATATGGATACTAAAAAATAGTTGAGGTAAACGTATGGCCGCCGAAACGAAGAAGAAAGACAACAAGGAAGTCAAAGAAAAAAAGGTCGTCATCAAGAAAGAACCGATCCCCCAGCTCGCGGCTGGTGATAACGTTAAAGTAAGCATGCGCAT
>Ga0118677_10011712_pt1 | contig 13057 bp, 11 predicted proteins | sample AliMusrvi5mmetaG_FD_86154 | JGI IMG/M metagenome (GOLD analysis project Ga0118677, IMG submission 86154)
GCCGCACCCGGCGGCGGCGCCCCCGCACCTGGCAGCGCCGCTTCCGCCGCCCATGCCTTCACCTCCCGCCCGCCCGTACTGGCCGCCGACGACTTCACCCCGGCGTCGGAGATCTGGCGGGCGCTCGTGCTCGGCGTGCGCGACTACGTCGCCAAGAGTGGCTTCGAGCGCGCCCTCGTCGGGCTCTCCGGCGGCATCGACTCCGCCGTCGTGGCCGCCGTGGCCGCGGAGGCGCTCGGGCCCGACAACGTGCTCTGCGTCCTCATGCCGTCGCCGTACTCGAGCGCCGGCAGCGTCACCGACGCGGAGGTGCTCGCCGCCGGCCTCGGCGTGCGCACCACCACGCTGCCCATCGAGCCGATCATGGCCTCGTTCGACTCCACGCTGGCGCCGGCGTTCGAGGGCCGGCCCGCGGACGTCACCGAGGAGAACGTGCAGGCGCGCATCCGCGGCAACCTGCTCATGGCCCTTTCCAACAAGTTCTCGTCGCTGCTGCTGACCACCGGCAACAAGTCCGAGCTCGCCGTCGGGTACTGCACCATCTACGGCGACATGTCCGGCGGGCTGGCGGTGATCTCCGACGTGCCCAAGACGCTGGTGTACGAGGTCGCGCGCTGGCTCAACGAGACGCGTGGGCGCGACGTGGTCCCGCGTGCCATCATCGACAAGGCGCCCTCGGCCGAGCTGCGCCCAGACCAGACCGACCAGGACAGCCTCCCGCCGTACGACGAACTGGACGGGATCCTCAGGCTGCTCGTCGAGGAGCACCGCGGCGCCGACGAGATCGTGGCCGCAGGGTACGAACGCGCGACGGTGGAACGGGTCGCGCGCCTCGTCACCGCCAACGAGTTCAAACGCAAGCAGGCGGCGCCGGGCCTCAAGGTCACGGACCTCGCCTTCGGGATGGGCTGGCGCATGCCGATCGCGACGGTGCCGCGTTCCCGCCGCCGAACTTGACGAGACTGAGCGCTCGAGAAGAGAAGTCTAAGGGTCGAGTCGAGGGTAAGACTTCGTGATGAAGCCATGAACGATCCTCGTCCGGCGCTCCTCCAGCGCACGTTCCGCTCCCTCCGCAACTACAACTATCGCCTGTACTTCATCGGCCAGGTCGTCTCGATGACCGGCACGTGGATGCAGGCTGTCGCCCAGAGCTGGCTCGTGCTGCAGCTCTCCGCGAGCTCCCTCGACCTCGGCATCACCGTGGGCCTCCAGTTCGGCCCCATCCTGTTCCTGGGGGCGTGGGCCGGCGTGCTGGCCGACAGGGTCGACAAGCGCCGGCTGCTGATCGTCACACAGTCCGTCGCCGCCGCGCTGGCCCTGATCCTCGGCGTGCTCACGGCGACCGACGTCGTCACCGTCTGGATGATCTGGGTGCTCGCCGGGCTCACCGGCTGCACGATGGCGCTCGACATGCCGTCGCGCCAGAGCTTCGTCTACGAGATGGTCGGGCCGGACGATCTGGCCAACGCCATCGGCCTCAACGCGGTGACCATCAATACGTCGCGCGTCCTCGGGCCGGCGCTCGGCGGGCTCCTCATCGCCGGTCTCGGCGTGGCGCCGTGCTTCTTCCTCAACGCGGTCTCGTTCGTCGCGGTCATCGTGGCGATGGCCGTGATGCGCCGCGGCGAACTCCGGCCCAGCAAGCCCGTCAAGCGGGAGCCGGGCCAGGTGCGCGCCGGCCTCAAATACGTCTGGGGCGCGCCGGAACTGCGCGTGCCGCTGGTGATGGTGGCCGTGGTGAGCACGCTCGCCTACAACTTCTCGGTCGTGTTGCCCCTGCTCACAAAAGCCGTGTATGGCCGCGGCCCCGGCGCCTACGGGCTCCTGTCGGCGGCGATGGGCGTCGGAGCGCTCGCCGGCGCCCTGCTCCTCGCGAGCCGGACGCGCCCCTCGCGCCGCCTGCTCGTCTCCAGCGCGATGGCTTTCGGCGTCGCCACGCTGGCGCTGGCGGCCGTGCCCGGCTACACCGCCGGCCTCGTGCTGCTGGTGCCCATCGGCGCCACCGCCATCCTGTTCATCAACACGACCAACTCCCTGCTGCAGCTCAACGCCGCCGACTCCATGCGCGGGCGGGTGATGGCGCTGTGGGCGGTCGTGTTCCTCGGGAGCACGCCGATCGGCGGACCGCTCACGGGAGCGCTTGCACGCGGCTTCGGCGTGCGCTGGGCGGTCGCGTTCGGCGGCGTCGCTGCCGTGGCGACCGCCTTAGGGGCCTTCGTCGCGCTCCGGCGTCGCACGATCCGGGAAGGCGCCGCCGAGGCGCCGGCGTGCCTGCCCGACGGTCCCTCCGCCGGCGACGCCCTCTGCGAAGCGGTCGAGACCGGCGGGCCGCATGAGCCTCGGCCGGAGCCGGCGACGGGCGCCGGCGCGAGGTAGCGCGTACCCGGTCTCGCGCCGGTCGTCGTGCAGGCTCCCGCGGGCCGGCACGCAGGCTCACGCGGGTCGTCGCGCAGGCTCACGCCGGTCTTCAGGTTCGCCCGCCGTTGCCGATGTAGTACACAGCGGCCGCGGCGGCCGCGGACCGGTCACGTAGCGAGGTGAAGAGTGCTTCTCCAGGGCAACCTGAAGGAGTTCAGTCTCCCCAACATCTTCCAGCTGGTGAAGATGAGCGCCAAGTCGGGGGCGCTCACCATCCGGCGTGGGGAGGAGTCCGGCAAGATCTTCTTCCGCAACGGCCTCATCAACTACGCCTACTCGGCGCCCCAGTTGCTCCCGCTCGGCGAGCGCCTCGTCAAGTCGGGGGCGATCACCGCCAAGCAGCTCAAGGAGGCCCTGGCGGAGCAGAAGAAGGCGGGTGAGGGCGCGCGCATCGGGACGATCCTCCTGCGGGGCGGCGTCATCGACCGCGGCACCCTCGAGCAGGCTGTGCGCGAGCAGATCCAGGACAGCGCCTTCAACTTCTTCAGCTGGTCCGACGGCGACTTCGAGTTCAGCGCCGACGAGCCCGCCGACGACGAGGACATCCTCGTCGAGATGACCGTCGAGACGGTCATCATGGAGGGCTGCCGGCGGATCGACGAGTGGGAGCTCATCTTCGAGCACCTCGGCTCCCTCGAGCGCGTGCCGCACCTGGCCTACAGCGAGCGCGTCGAGGAGCGCGGCGAGATCACGCTCACCGCCCAGGAGTGGCGCGTGCTCGTGCACATCGACGGGCGCGCCGACATCAACACGATCCTGCGCGACTGCGGCCTCGACCGGTTCCACGGCGCCAAGGTCATCTACAGCCTTTACTCCGGCGGCCTCATCACCGTGACCGAGGCGGCGATAGAGGGCATCGGCAGCGGCCTCAGCGTGGCGGTGCGCGGCCCCATCGACATCTACAACGAGGTCTTCCTCAACACCCTGACCGACGCCAATCTCGTCAAGCAGCTGCGCGTCGAGATGATCGACGACAAGGAAGTGGAGATCCCGGTCCTCGCGGGGCAGGTGCAGTCGATGAACGGCAATGGCAACGGGAATGGCAAAGGCGACGGCAACGGCAACGGCGTCGAGGGCCAGGGGGAGGACGTGCTCGTCTTCACGGTGGCCGCGTCCTCGCCCGAGCAGGCCTGGCGGCACTTCGCCCGCGAGAGCTCCGCCTGGGTCCTGCTCGCCAACGCCAACGACCGCGACAGCCTGCGCGCCACCAAGGCCGACCTCGAGTTCGTGCGCGGCCTCGGCGACGTGCCCTTCGTCGTCGCCACCTACACGTCGATGGCCGACGACGAGCTCAGCGCCAAGCAGGTGGCCAGGGCCCTTGGCGTCGACGCCGAGGTGCCGGTGCTCGCCTGCCAGCTGCGCGACCGCGAGTCGGTCGTCGGTGTCCTCAAGGCCGTCCTCGAGCTCATCGTCCGCTGATCCTCCGGCAACGGAGCCGCCAGCTTGTCAAGGCGCGGCGTGCGGGGGAAGATTGCACGCGAAAACGGGCTTTCGGCCGTTCCCGCACGAAAGGACACCACTCCATGTACTACCCCAGCTACCGCATGCGCCGCCTGCGCCGCACGCCGGCGATCCGGCGCATGATGCGCGAGACCACGCTCTCCGTGGACGACCTCATCTACCCGCTGTTCGTGATCGCCGGCGAGAACGTCAAGAACCCCATCTCCTCGATGCCCGGGTGCTTCCAGCTCTCGATCGGCAATCTGCTCGCCGAGGTGCGCGAGGTCGCCGGGCTGGGCATCCCTGCCATCCTGCTGTTCGGCATCCCCGCCCACAAGGACTCCGCCGCCACCGGCGCCTACGACTCCGAGGGCGTCGTGCAGATGGCTGTGCGCGCGATCAAGGATGAGTTCCCCGAGCTGGTGGTGATCACCGACGTGTGCCTGTGCGAGTACATGGACCACGGGCACTGCGGCGTGATCCAGGACGGCGAGGTCGTCAACGACGTCACGCTCGAGCTGCTGGCCAAGATGGCGATCACGCACGCCGACAGCGGCGCCGACATCGTCGCCCCCAGCGACATGATGGACGGTCGCGTGGCCGCCATCCGCGGCGCGCTCGACGACGAGGGGCTCAGCGACACGATCATCATGTCGTACTCGAGCAAGTTCGCCTCGGCGTTCTATGGGCCGTTCCGCGAGGCCGCCGAATCAGCTCCGGCGTTCGGCGACCGCAAGTCCTACCAGATGGACCCGGCCAACGGGGAAGAGGCGGTGCGCGAGGCGCTTCTCGACATCGAGGAGGGCGCCGACATCATCATGGTCAAGCCCGCGCTGCCGTACCTCGACGTGATCCACGCCGTCAAGCAGGAGACCAAGTTCCCCCTCGCCGCCTACAACGTCAGCGGTGAGTACGCGATGATCAAGGCGGCGGCCGCCAACGGCTGGCTGGACGAGGAGCGCGCGGTCGTGGAGGCGGTCACCGGCATCAAGCGCGCCGGCGCCGACCTCATCATCACGTACTACGCCAAGGACCTCGCACGCTGGCTAGGCTAGGCTCGCGAGCCGGGGGCGCGGCCAGATGAGCGACGGCGATCACGTCGAGCGCAACCGCGTGGCGTGGAACGGCTGGGCGCCGGAGTTCGTGGCGTTCGGCGAGCGCGCCTGGGCGAGCGCGGAACCGAGCTGGGGCGTCTGGAGCGTGCCCGAGGCCAAGCTTCGCGTGCTCCCTGAGGAGCTCGACGGCAAGGACGCGATCGAGCTCGGCTGCGGGACGGCATACGTCTCCGCCTGGCTGGCGCGCCGCGGCGCCCGCCCCGTGGGCATCGACATCTCGAGCGCGCAGCTTGCCACGGCGCGGCGGCTGCAGGAGGAGCACGGCCTCTCGTTCCCGCTGGTCGAGGCGAGCGGCGAGCGTTTGCCGTTCCCGGACGCGAGCTTCGACCTCGCGATCAGCGAGTACGGGGCGTGCCTGTGGGCCGACCCGTACCTCTGGGTGCCGGAGGCCGCCCGGGTGCTGCGCCCGGGCGGCCGCCTCATCTTCCTGACCAACGGGACGATCATGATGCTGTGCGTGCCGGACGACGAGGACGACCCGTTGCCGAGTGACCACTTCGTGCGCGACTACTGGGGCATGCACCGGTTCGAGTGGACCGGCCAGCCCTCCGTCGAGTTCCACCTCGGGTACGGCGACTGGATCAGACTGCTGCGCGTCAACGGCTTCGAGATCGAGGACCTCATCGAGGTCCGGCCCGGCCCGGACGCGACGACGACGTTCACCGACGTGGTCTCGCTCGAGTGGGCCCGGCGCTGGCCGTGCGAAGAGGTCTGGAAGGCGCGCAAGCGAAAGCCGGCGGCCGCGTCCGCGCCGTGACGCACCAGAGGCCGTGGCGGCTGCCTGCCGCCACGGCCTCTGGTGCGCTCTGCCGCCGCGGCGCCCCGGCCGGGAGCCGGCCGCGGCGCTGTCAGGCCGCGTGGCTCAGACGGCCACCATCACGTCGCTCGCCTTGACGATCCCCAGCGCCGGCGAGCCCTCGGCGAGGTCGAGTTCGTCGATCGCCTCGTTGGTGACCGAGGACGTGAGCGTGCCGCCGCCGTTGAGCTTGAGCAGGACGTGGCCGTTGACGGCACCCCGGGTGACCTTGGCGACCGTGCCCGCGAGCTGGTTGCGCGCCGAGAGCCCGGCGAGGCGCACGCTGCCGGCGGCGATCATGACGCTGGTCGCCTTGACCACGACGGTCGCCTCCTTGCCGGCCTCGAGGCCGAGGTCCTTGATGGCATCCATCGTGACATCGGCCGTGACGGTGTCCTGGCCCACTTTGACCGTGACGACGCCGTTCACGGCGCCCTCGGTCACGGTCTCGACGGTGCCTTTGAGCTGGTTGCGAGCGGAAAGCTTCATGGTCGTTCTCCTCGGTGCGGTGTCCACTACTTCAGCAGCGGGTCGTCGTGACCACGCTGATCGCACCCGGAAGATAGCTCTTCCTCAGCCGGAAGTTACATTTCGATGGATTGCGTTATGTTTCGCACCGTTTGACCCTGTTTCGTGGCATGATAAGGCCGCAGGTTGAGGATCGGGCGGTCCAGACGCGTCCGCCGCCGGGTCCCGGCGACAGCAGGAGGTTCGGCATGGCCGGCGTTCCGCGGATCGACGTGCTCACGGCGGAGGACGTGGCCTCCATCCTCCAGATCAACAAGAACACCGTCTACGGACTCGCGAAAGCCGGCGTGCTCCCCTCGTACAACGTTGGTCGCAAGCTGAGGTTCAGCCTCGGCGACGTGCAGACGTACATCGAGGCTTCGAAGAGCGCCCGGCTTCAGGGCCTGACGGCGCCCGCCGGCCAGGGCACTTCGCCAGCCGCGCACGCGGCCCGTGCCGCGGTCGGCGCCGCGGCCAACGCCGAGGCCGGCTCGGCAGGCCACGACCCCGCGTCCATCACGCAGGGCGCCTTCATCATCGGGGGGCGCGACCTGCTCCTCGACGTCCTCGCCAACTACTTGTCGGCGGGCGGCATCCGCGTGCTGCGCTCATACGAGAGCGGCTACCGGGAGCTCGTCTCGCTGTACTCCGGCAGCGTCCAGGCCGCGGCGGTCCACCTTTGGGACAGTTCGAGCGACAGTTACAACCTCCCCTACGTGAAGCGACTCGTGCCGGGTACCCCCGTCGTGGTCCTGCGACTGGCGATCCGCTCCCAAGGGCTGCTGGTCAGGCAGAACAATCCGCTCGGCCTGCGTGGCTGGTCCGACCTGGTGCGCACGCCGCTGACGCTGGCGAACCGTGAGAGAGGCTCGGGTTCGCGGGTGCTCCTCGACGAGAAACTGCGCCTGCTCGAGGCGGACCCCTTCGGCATCGAGGGCTACGAGCGGGAGATCGTCTCGGACCTCGCGCAAGGCACTTTGATCGCCAAGGGCGGCGCCGACGCCGGCGTCGGCGCCGAGCGGGTCTACCATCAGATCGCCGGACTCGACTATGTGCCCCTCCAGAGCGAGAGACTCGATCTGGTCATTACCAAGACGAGCGCCACCATGCGCGCCATCCGCGCGGTGCGGGGCTTCCTGGGCAGCCAGATGTTCCGCAACGAGCTCATCGCGCTGCCCGGCTACGACTTCGCCGGCCTGGGCGCGAAGCTCTACGAGACGTAGCCCTCGAGGATCCCGGCGCGGCGACGCCGCCGAACGCGGATTGCGTCGCCCGTGCGTCTCTGGCACACTGGGAGCGGTTTGCACCATCCCGATGCACAAAACCCCCACGGCATGACCATGGGGCCCGGCGACGCCGGGGACGGAGCCCTTGGCCCCGCGCCGCCGCGCGTCATCGCCTGGGAGGTCACGCGCAGCTGCAACCTCGCCTGCGTGCACTGCCGCGCCAGCGCCGTCCACGGCCCCTACGAAGGCGAGCTCAGCACGGCGGAGGCGTTCACGCTGGTCGACCAGATCGCCTCGTTCGCCAACCCCATCCTGATCCTGACCGGCGGCGACCCGCTGATGCGCGCCGACGTGTTCGACATCGCCGCGCGCGCCATCGGCAAGGGCCTGCGCACCGTCATGTCGCCCAACGGCACGCTCGTCACGCCGGAGGTCGCACGACGCATGCACGATGTCGGCATCGCCCGCGTGAGCATCTCCATCGACTTCCCGAGCGCCGCGGAGCACGACGCGTTCCGTGGCGTCCCCGGCGCCTACGACGGCGCCGTGCGCGGCATCCGCAACTGCCTCGACGCCGGCGTGGAGGTGCAGATCAACAGCACCATCACCAAGCTCAACGCCCACTACCTGCCGGCGCTGCTCCAGCTTTCCGAGGACCTCGGGGCCGTCAGTTTCCACCCGTTCATGCTGGTCCCCACCGGCCGCGGCAAGGAGCTCGAGGCCCAGGAGTTGCCGCCGGAAGAGTACGAGCGCGCCCTCGAGTGGATGTACGACGCGCAGCAGGAGAGCAAGCTCTTCATGAAGCCCACCGACGTGCCGCATTACTGGCGCGTCATGCGGCAGCGCGCCAAGGCGCAGGGCCGCAAGCTCGAGGTGCACCCGCACAGCCACGGCGGCATGAACACGCTCAGCCGCGGCTGCCTCGCCGGCATCGGCTTCTGCTTCATCAGCCACATCGGTGAGGTGCAGGGCTGCGGCTACTTCGACAAGGTCGCCGGCGACGTGCGCAAGCAGACCTTCCCCGAGGTGTGGCGCGACTCGCCGCTCTTCAACGAACTGCGCGACTTCGACGGTCTCAAGGGCAAGTGCGGCGTGTGCGAGTACAAGAAGGTCTGCGGCGGCTGCCGCGCGCGGGCCTACGAGGCGACCGGCGACTACATGGCCGAGGAGCCCTACTGCGCCTACGTGCCCAAGGGCTGGTGCTCGCCGGCCGTCGGCTGACGCGCTGCCCCGGCGCCGGCTCAGGCGCCTCCCGGGCGCCTGCCGCGGCGTCTTCGCCCTACTTCTCGATGTGCTTCTCGAGGTAGACCGACGCCTCCGTGAGGCCGGCGTCGAGGTAGAGCTTCTGGGCCGCCTCGTTGCCGGCCTCCACGCTGATCGAGATCTCGGCGCAGCCGGCCGCTTCGAGCTTGCGCACGCCGGCCATCAGGAGCTGGCGGCCGATGCCCTCGCTGCGGCGCCCTTCGGCAACGACCAGCGCTTCGATGATGCCGGAGTCGGCGGCGTGGAACAGCCCCGGCACGATCGCGTAGCTGAGGAGTCCCACGGGGGCGCCGTCGTCCACGGCGAGGAGCAGGTCGCTCACCGGCGAGGCGAGGTAGTGGCGCACGTAGTGCTCGTCGATCGGCGTGGGGTAGTCCGCGGCGATGGCGAGCTCCTGGACGAGCTCGACCACGGCCGGCTCGTCGCCGGGTCCCGCGTGGCGGATGATCACGGGCATGAGTCACGCTCCTGGCTCGGCGCCTGCAGGTGTTGCAGGCTTCGCCGGGCGGCGAGCCGTTCCTGTCGGACGCGGGTCGAAGCCGGCTCCCGCAGGGCTGCATGAGGCCTTTTGCGGGTACATCGTGCAGCGACGCACATGCGGCGGCGGTCGCGTAGTATAGTGCGGCCCTTGACGCAGGGCACATTTCCCGTGGGAGGGCGCGTGTGAACATCCAGACCTCTGCCCGCCTCTTCGCGGAGGCACAGAAGTACATCCCCGGCGGGGTCAACTCGCCGGTGCGCGCGATGAAGGGCGTCGGCATGCCGCACCCGCTGTTCATCAACCACGCCAAGGGCGCGCATATCTGGGACGCCGACGGCAACGAGTTCGTCGACTTCGTCTCTTCCTGGGGTCCGATGATCCTCGGCTGGGGGCACCCTGACGTGGTCGGCAGCCTGCACGCGCAGGTCGATCGCGGCACGAGCTACGGCGCGCCCACGGAGCTCGAGGTCGAGCTCGCGCGCCTCATCTGCGAGGCCGTGCCGTCCATCGAGCTCGTGCGCATGGTCAACTCCGGCACCGAGGCGACGATGAGCGCCGTGCGCGTCGCCCGCGGCTTCACCGGGCGGGAGAAGATAGTCAAGTTCATCGGCTGCTACCACGGCCACTCGGACGGTTTCCTGGCGGCCGCCGGCAGCGGCGTGCTCACGCTCGCGCTGCCGGACAGCCCCGGCGTCACCAAAGGCACCACGGCCGACACGCTGCTCGTCGAGTACAACGACATCGAGTCGCTGACCGCCCTCTTCGACGAGCGCGGCGACGAGATCGCGGCGCTGATCGTGGAGCCGGTCGCCGGCAACATGGGCGTCGTCCTGCCGGCGCCGGGCTTCCTCGAGGCCTGCCGCGAGCTGTGCACGCAGTCTGGCGCGGTGCTGATCTTCGACGAGGTCATCACCGGCTTCCGCGTGGCTTGGGGCGGCGCCCAGGAGAGGTTCGGCGTCCTGCCCGACCTGACCACGCTCGGCAAGATCATCGGCGGCGGCCTGCCCGTGGGTGCTTTCGGCGGCCGCCGCGAGCTCATGGAGACGGTGGCGCCGCTCGGCTCGACCTACCAGGCCGGTACGCTCTCCGGCAATCCGCTGGCGATGGCGGCCGGCGCCGCCGCGCTGCGCGCGCTCTCCGAGCCGGGCGTCTACGAACGACTAGAGAAGCTCGCGCGGGAGGTCGCCGAGGGCCTCACGGCGGCGGCGGCGAAGGGCGACCACCCGTTCACGCTCAATCAGGTCGGCCCGATGATGACGTTGTTCTTCTGCGAGGGCCCGGTGCAGAGCTTCGCCGATGCCAAGCAGGCGGACACGGCGTACTACGCTCAGTATTGGCGCCACATGCTGGAGAGCGGCATCTACCTCGCTCCATCTCAGTTCGAGGCGGCGATGATCTCGCTGGCGCTGAGCGAAGACGACATCACCCGGGCCGCCGCCGCCGCGACGGCGTTCTTCGCCGGCTGACAAGAGGAGGGGCTGTGCGCAACGTCGACAAACACGATGTACCGGCCGTGACCGTGCCGCGGCTGGCGCTCTACCTGCGCAAGCTCCGTGAGCTGCGCTCGCGCGGCGTGGACCGCGTGTCCAGCAAGGATCTCGCCAACATGATCGGCCTCAACGCGGCTCAGATCCGCAAGGACTTCTCGTACTTCGGCGAGTTCGGGACGCGCGGGGTGGGCTACGAGGTCGCGCGCCTCGTGGATGAGATCACGCATTGCCTCGGGCTGGACCACTCGTGGAGCGTGATCATCGTCGGCGCCGGGCTCATGGGCACGGCGCTGGCGCGCTACCGCGGCTTCGCCGAGCAGGGCTTCCGCCTCGTCGGGATGTTCGACAGCTCCGCGACGGTCATCGGCGCCAGCTACGGCGCCGGCCGCGTGCGCGGCATCGCCGAGCTCGAGGGCTTCTGCCGTGAGGAGAAGGTCGACATCGCGATGGTCACCGTGCCCGCCGGCGAGGCCGAGGCGACGATCGGCCGCCTCGCGGCGGCCGGCGTGCACGCGGTGCTCAACTTCGCACCGGTCAAGGTGCAGGCGCCGGACGGCGTGCTCGTGCGCCAGGTGGACCTCTCCAGCGAGCTGATGTCGCTCACCTTCTACCTTGATCGGGAGCTGGACTGACGTGTTCGCGCGATCCACGTCCGGCCCCGACGGTCCCAGGCACGCGGGCCCGGTCGTCCGCGAGCTCGCGCCCGTTCGGCAGCTCGCGCCCGTTCGGCAGCTCGCGCCCTCCCTGCATCTCGCGCCCGCTCGGCAGCTCGCGCCCTCCCTGCAGCTCGCGCCCGCTCGGCAGCTCGCGCCCGCTCGCCTCGGAGCCTGACGTGGTGGACGCGCAGGCAGTCGGCGCGAGCCTGAGTGCCGCGGCGGAGGCCTTCGGTGCGTCCGCGGCGCCGGTGTCGCTGTGCTGGGGGGCACTGTTCGAGGACCTCGACGGCCAGGGCGACGCGGAGTACGCGAGCGCCGTCGAGCTCATCTACGAGGGCTACCTGCTCCACTATCGCGAGAGCCGCGCCTGCCTGCCCGGCGCGGCACGCGAGCACTCGCTGCTCGCCGGGGACTTCTTCTACGCGCGCGGCCTGCGGCTCATCGCCGCGCGCGGCGACGCCGCCGCGGTCGGTCTGCTGGCGCGGCTGATGGCGTCGTGCTCGTATCTGCGCAGCGTCGGCGCCGCGTTCGCCGCCGACGACGCGCTCTGGGCGACGGCCATGGGCGGGCTCGCGGCGCTGCGCGCCGGGGCATCCGCCACCACCGTCGAGTACGTCTTCGACGAACTGGACGGCGCACTCGTGCGCGGCGACGCCGTCGATGTCCTCGCAATGGCTCGCGCCGGGGCGCCGCGCCTCGGCCTGCGCCATTCCGCGCGGCTGGCCGCCGCGCTCGGCGCGGCGGACTCCTTCGCCGGAGCGGCGACTGCGGCCGGCCAGAAGGATAGGGCCGCCGGCCAGACAGACGGGGCCGCCGGCCAGACGGACGCCGCGGCGGCTGCGGCCGCCGCCGCCGCGCCGCCGCCGCGCTCCGGCCCCGGGAGGCAGACGTGGACCTGAGGTCGTTCATCGCACTTCTCGAGCGCGAGGGAGAGCTGGTGCGCGTGCGCCCGGAGGTGGATCCCTACCTCGAGATGGCAGAGATCGCCGACCGCGCCAGCAAGGCCCGCGGCCCGGCGCTGCTGTTCGAGCAGCCCAAGCGGCCGGCGGGCGCCGCCGGACCGGCGGTGCCCGTCCTCATGAACCAGTTCGGCTCGTACCGGCGGCTGGAGCTGGCGCTGGGCGCCCCGCTCGACGACATCGCCAAGCGTATCGGCGGCCTGCTCGAGCTGCAGGTGCCGAGCGGCCTGGTCGGCAAGGTCAAGGCCCTCGGCCAGCTCAAGGAGCTTGCCTCCTACGGACCCAGGATCGTCAAGAAGGCCGCCTTCCGCGAGGTCGTCGTCGACCCGCCGGACCTGGCCAGGCTGCCGGTGCTCACCACCTGGCCCGGAGACGGCGGCCCGTTCGTCACGCTGCCGGTCGTCGTGACCAAGGACCGCCAGGGCCGCCAGAACGCCGGCATGTACCGGCTCCAGGTGTTCGACGGCCGAACGACCGGCATGCACATCCACGTCCACCACGACGGCGCCGCCAACTTCCGCGAGGCCGGCGACCGGATGGAGGTCGCGGTCGCCCTCGGCACCGACCCGGCGGCGACCTACGCCGCCACCGCGCCGCTGCCGCCGGGCATCAGCGAGTTCATGTTCGCCGGCTTCCTGCGCGGCGAGCCGGTCGAGCTGGCGCAGTGCGCGACCGTCGATCTCGCCGTGCCGGCCGACTCCGAGAT
>Ga0118677_10011713_pt1 | contig 13057 bp, 11 predicted proteins | sample AliMusrvi5mmetaG_FD_86154 | JGI IMG/M metagenome (GOLD analysis project Ga0118677, IMG submission 86154)
TTTTTTTATTTTTTTTTTTTTTTTTTTTTTTTTTTTTTTTTTTTTAATGATACGGCGACCACCGTGATCTACACAGAGTAGATCGTCGGCAGCGTCAGATGTGTACAAGAGACAGATCTCCGTCATCCTCCGGTGGGGCGGATGGGCATTGGTTAGGGTGGCTCGTTACCAGTGCCGGCTCATGGCAAATCGAATCCGGTGCTTGTGTGGATAGAGATTCTTCGGACATGGCTTTCCGCAATTTTGAGGTTGCAGGCCGTGCCCATGAGGGATACAATCTGACAGGGCTGTCACACCCGCCGGGTCGATTCCAGTATGGGGTCGGCCCGGCTGCGTTAGCTGATAATGGCGTCGAGCTGGGACCGGCGGAAACGGAGTTCGCCGGTGGGGGTTCTATGGGGTGTTAGTTTTTTGGCCTTGATCCAGCGGCGGATCGTTGGTACGGATATGTCCAGATGTTCGCAGGCGGCGGCCGTGTTGATCCAGGGTTCGGATTTATGGGTGAGTGCTGCAGAGGCAGCGGCGAGGTCAATGGTCTTCATGGTGGATTGGGCGCGTTCTTTCGCGTGCAATCAGAGTCCCCCGGGCGGCGTGATGCATGCCGGATGCGGAAACGAGCGTGTGATCAGCCAAGGATCAAAAAACCGGCGTGCGCGATGCATCGGAACCGTCAGGATCGATTTGCGCGATGCAACTAAGACTGCACATCGGCTCTGCGCGATGCACTACCCCCCCAGGGCAGGCGTGATGCGTTGCATCCGCTCGACGGGAGGCGCGAAAAAGGCGGTCAACCCCTTTTTTTCGACTTTTTTTCAACGCCCCGTCCAAGGGCCGATTTCATCAGTTCAAAGCATTCGCGGACAGCGTCATCGGTCAGGGCCTTGATGCCACAGGCGCGGAGGGGGTCCATGATTGCGCCGGCATCAAAATCCCGACCCAGATGCAATGACAGCGTCCCCAGGAGGTCCCGGACTTTCGACTTGGCCCTTGATGTGCTGAGCTTGCAGTGCTTGTCAGCGAAGGTGCTGATAGATCCGGACAGATCGGACGAGGTCGGTGGATTCGCCTTCAGGAACTTCAGGAAATCCTGGGTCCGCTTGATCCACACGGTGCGCTCCTTTGAGGCAGGACCCATTGGCCCCACCGCTCGGTTTCCGGCCGCCTTCTTTTTCTTCGCCTTTTCGGCATCGGCGCCGCGTTTCAGGTAGGTGGCGCGGTTCTTCTCCCAGAATGGGACGAAATTGGTCGATAGTGAGTCCAGCATGTGCCCATCTATCAATTCACGACGCTCCAGGCGGGCAAGGATGGAAGATAATCTGTCCGGGGTACCGGCCGGCGTCACCATACCGGGGGCAGTGGCCTCGCGTTCCCTAATTGCGGCTTCGACCACGGAGAGGTCGGCTTCAAGGAGCTTTAATTTCAGGGAAGCGGGTTTGGGTGACGCGCCTTGAAGTCCCTTCTTGAGGTTCTTGTCCGTCCCGTCAGGAACCCGTCTGGTCCTTTCGATTTGAGTTCTCAGGCGTTCTTCACGGGTGCGAAGAGGGTCCAAAAGGGTGGATGTTGGGTGGGACTTGTGATAATCGATGAGGGCGCTTTCGAGGACATGCCACGGGACTTCTTCGGGTGAATTCGTCACGTGGCGTAACGCCGCCTCGATGCTGCAGGGCAGTTGTGGGCGGGGGACCTTGGGGGGTGAGCCCGCTTCGGCGATGTGGTCGCTGGTTGCCCTTCTGGGTGCGGACGCCATCGAGCCCGCCTTTCTGAGGACCGGGCCCAAACGAGGATCCGTGAGCTGTTTATGATCCACGCGGGTGCCCGGCGGAACACCAAGCTCCTGCTGAAGTTGCAGCAGCGTGGCGTAATTCATGGTCTCCACCATCGCCTCCCGGCGGCGTATCAAGCCCGCAGGCGTTTCCGCTTGCAGGGCCGTGGCGGCATCGATTAGCGCGACCGGGTCGAACGCCTCCGGCTTCGGTGCCATCATTGCGGCGAGTCGGGCGATTTCTCGATTATCTTCAACGGCCAAGTAGGCTTGGATCGCAATCCGGTCAGGCGGACCTTCACGGAACACATGGGCTTCGGGTGGACGGTTGTCATTCATGATGGGAATTGGTTGGTGGTGCGCGCGATCAATCCAAGTGGTAGTTAGGGACACAGAGATTATTCATGAACGAATATCAATTGCGATCATCGATTGCGCTTCCGCTGCAACTTCTTGCGTCGGTCTTTTGATCCAGAGGAGTCGCCAGCTTGAGCGTTGACCGGATTTCCAAGGAGGCCGTTGAAGATGCCTGGTGTGACACCTTTTTTCTTGTCCACGTAGTAGGCTGCTGTGACGTTAATGTCCGAATGCCGCAGGTAACGGCTTGCGTCAAGAATTCCATGCTCGCTGAACATGACGCTCCCGGTTTCCTTCCGCAGGGTGTGATTCGGGTGGAACTCATCCACATTATTCTTGCGAAGCCATGCGATCGACTTTTTGAAAATCGGGTTGCAGCGATAGCGGCCGGGTTTGGGATTGGGAATGTGCTTGAGGCGGCTCTTGATGACGAAGATGGCTGCGGGATCCTTGGCACGGTAGCTGCGGAATAACGCGAGGATGTCGGCACTAAGATCGAGATTGCCGGCGCTGTCCTCGCTTTTCAACTCATGGTATTCGGTTGATTCCACTCGAAGTGTTGAATTGGGGAAGTCGAAGGAGCTCCATAGGAGATTGTCGATTTCAGCCCGCCGCAGACCGAAGACAAGCGCGAGGACAATCACCTTGAATGCCTCCGGTTCGGTCTCGGCCAGATCCTCTCTTGCCTGAGCCAGGGTGGCATAGGCATCGATCTTGCTGATGTAGCGGAGGGAGGGTTCCTTTTCGAGCGGCACTCCGTCAAAAGGCAGTGGGCGAGGCAGGGTGATGGACTGCTCGATGAACGGCAGGAGCTTCTTGCCGAAAAGGGCTTCGGCGTTGCGCATCAGGCTGTTCACCGTAACAACCGCCCGGCGCTTGGTCAGCGGGTTGTCCTCGGCAGCGCGCAGGCGCTTGTTCTTCCATGCAATGACCTCGGTCGGCGTGATAGAGCCAAGGGACACTGCATCAACCTTCTCCCGCCATTTCATGGTCCCACCCTTGTAGGCGTCGAATTTGCCATCGCCGCTGATGGCCTTGATTTCGGACACGATCAACCGGAACGCTTTGGCGTATCCGTACAGTGTGTTCCGGCGTGCGGAAGAAATCCGGACAGCTTCCGCGATGAGCACGCCAACGGTCACGGCCTTCGATTTCACAGCCTTTTTCTTAGGGCGGTAGAGGGCGTATCCGGCGTCCATGCCTTCCCTTGCCACCAGGGTGAAGAGGTCCGCGGCCCGCTTGGCGGCTTCTCTCTGGTTTGAGGTGTTGAGGCAGAACTGGCCGCGGTTGCCGCGGAGGGAGAAGCGACAGGAGTAATCGGGGACATCGTGATCTTTGAAAAGCCGACCCGGAGCCTGCCAATAACGCGCGTCGCTCTTGGAAAATGATCGCTTCTGGGAATCTTCCGGCAGTTTTCCGGCAGTTTTTTCAGGTACGGATGACTTCTTATGATTGCGATTGAGTGTGCTCATGGATGTATAAGTACCAGGCTTTAGAATGGCTTGCAACTATTAAATGCTATCAGAGGAGATCAGCCATAAGTCATTGGAAATCAATACACAAATAGACTCTTAATCAATTGGTCCTTGGTTCGAGTCCAAGCCGGGGTACCCTTTGAAAATCAATAGATTAGGGAGCTGAAAAGCTCCCTTTTTTGTTGTTCGGAAACAGCCCCGCTGTCAATTCGCTGTCAGTTTCCGACAGCACCCTTCAGGTCGATGGGAAATGACTTCTCAAATACCGGCATGCTGCCCTTTGGTTGTTCGAATCGACCGAAGTCAGCGACGCTTTCAAGTCCCACGTGAATGCAGGTCCGCCCCAAATGACATCGATCCAACTGCCCGCTCAGCTCCGCGGCCTTGGTACCGGTGGTGACCACCACGGGATGATCGCGGAGATAGCAGATGCCTTCAGTGATGACGCCGCAGCCGACCTGGCCAAGGCCAAGGCGGCGGGCGCCACGATTCTCAAAGAGGCGATGGAGATCCCCGACACCGGCACCATGGCCATCGTGCGGGACCCGCGGGGCGCGGTCTTCACACTCTGGAAATGCGCGATGAAATCCGCGTGACGCGGTGCGGGGCCTGAAACGAGTCCGGCTGGAGCCGGGGTCAGATACATCAGAAAACCGGCATCTTTCAGCATCCGGCAACAAATCCCTTGTCCGGCCGAGCAACACCTTCTTGCGGCCGATGCTCGAAATCTCCCGCATCACCCTTCGGCTGCTCCGCGATCATCTCTTATGCGGGCTGGCCAGCAGCGCCAGGCGGCCCACGCGACGCCTCCCGCGAAGGCACCGCCCAAGTGGGCGAGGTTGGACGTGCCGCCAACTCCGCCAAGTTGAAAGACCGCCCCGACCACCTGCCAACCAACCCACAGGGCCACCGCCCAGCCAGCGGAAAGCCGGAACCAGATCGGATACCAGCCCAAGCGCAGGCAAAGGGCGAGCCGCACGTGCGGCAACGCCAACGCATAGAACGCCAGCAACGCGGAAATGCCGCCGCTGGCACCTACCAGCGGTACGGCCGGACGCGGATCAAACAGCCCGTGGGTTACCAGCGCCGTCACGGTACCGCCCGCCAACACCAGCAAATAACACGGCTTGCCTAACAGATCCTCGCAGTTGTCGCCGGCGATCAGCAGGAACCACACATTGCCCGCGAGATGCAGCAAGCCTGAGTGCAGGAAGAAGGAGGTGATGACGGTGATTCCGCCCGCCCGCAGCGGATCAGCCGGAACGAAACCGTAGCAGTTGATCACGGCGGACAAGCTGCCCGCAAACATCGCCCCCAATGTCGCCACCACGCACAACGCCGCGATGATCCACGTCAGGAACGGACGGCAACGCAAGGCGGGTGCGTTCTCTTCGACCGGAAAGCCCAGATAGGTCATCACGGCGGCCCAAGTCTCCTCGGGAGCGTTCCGACCCGGCAGGTTCGAGCCCTCACCGAAACCGGCGTCCACCAGCCGACGGTCGCGCTCTAGCAAAAGTGGCGCCAGCGCCTCCGCAGCCTCCGGTCCGAATCGTGGCGGGTCGTCGCTGTTAGACCGCGACGGCGCCGCTGGCGGCACCCGATCCCCCTCGCCCGACGTCGAGCACTGGAAACCCCACCTTCCTGATCCCGGCATTAAAGTGACTGGGAATTGGTGACGTAACCTCTCCCTCCCTCACTCCGGCCACTGGCTCTTCCAACGGCCCTGGCCCCATCCACATAAGATAGGGTGGTGATTTTCAGGGGCATCTGACAAGTTCAGTCCAAGCGTTCGGAGATACCATGGAACGCCATGTGATGATCCTGCGAGGACGTGTAAAGAAACAGGAACGTGCGGAAGCGCACGTCATGCGGCCAGTTTTCGGTGGTGACCAGTTTCCATTTATCCCCATCCTTCTGGTGGATGATCACCGGCAGCGTCGGGGACTTGCCGGCCGCAGGGTCGTGCAAAACCGCCGCCCTTTTCGGGCTGATGAGCACCGGATTCGCCGTGCCGAATTTGATGGAGACGTCGGCCGAGGTGACGTTGATCACATAGCGATCGCCACCTTGGATCGCGGACGGCAGGGTGTGAATCTTGAGGATTTCAAAGGATTCCTTCACCGGTATAAAGATCAGCAGCAGGTCCTTCCGCAATTCGGGCGGAACGCCGGTCGAAAGGACCGGCGCCTTGGCACCAGGTTCGAAGAAATCGAGGTAATTGTCATCCCGCAGGGTGGCGCTGAATGGGCCGGCAATATAGGTCAATGGCACTTTCACCGGGGTCTCCTTCGCGCCGTTTTTCACCATGAACTCCGGGGCGGGCCGATCCATGGGATCAAAGCGCGTGACCGAAAAGCTGATTTTCGCGCCCTGTTTCGAGCCTTGGGCGCAGAGATTGGTGGCGGCCAGGCACAGGACAAGAATCGAAGAAAGCGGGCGGATCATGGTGGCTGAGGGGACTCTCTCAGGTTTCATTGGGTGAAAGCCAGCGGAAACTCTTGAGGACGAAGCGGCGGCCGAAGATCTTGTTCTCCGGCTTGAGGCTGGAGGTGGTCATCGGCGTTTCCGGTTTGTCCTCCGGGTTGAAATAGTCGGGATACCTCTGAACCACGGCCTCGCACCAGGCTTTGGCCAGCACGGTAGTTCCATCCGGTGCGAGAGTCTCACCGTAACCGCGGATCACGAAGGTATCGGAGCGGGCGGTGATGACCGGGGCGATCGGTTGGAGAATGTCCGCTTGGGAAATGTAGGCGGGGGTTCCCTGGTAACGCGGGCCGAGCGCCGCCTTCTTATAGGCATAGTTGGTGCTGGCAAGGTCAGCGTCGGTGATGGTCATGTTGCGATAGTCCTTGTTGATGTCCACCTTGGGATCCTCCAGGGCGGCCTGCAACGCGCCATACAACGCCCTGTCATCGCTGTCCGACGCCAAGCGGCGGTTGATGAACTCGCCGAGCGACCGGAATGGGCCGCGCAGCTTGACCTGGCGGACGATGGCCTCCGCCAGTTGCCGGATTTCGCTTGCGGTGAGTTCGCGGTATCCGCGCCAGCGCGTGTCTTCGGTGGAGCCCTGCCCCGCGCTGCCGCCGATGGGCATGGCGAAGCGGCTGACGATGAAATTCCCCTTGGCCTGAGCCGCCGGGACTCCCGTGCCTGCGGAATCCATGATCACGGGACGCTTGAGGTGGGCGGAGGCCAGCATGATCGTCCACGCCGGCACCGAGGCGGAATTGATGTTGAAGCCCCCGTCGGCCAGCAGATAGGCGGCGGATTTCCGGTAGGCTTCCGTGAGCGGCTTGCCGCTCGTATCGACCAGGGAATCCGACACCTCCTTGGCCGCCCTGCCGGCCAGATAGGGAACGTAGGCCGCGTTGGGCAGCGCCTTGGTGTCGTCGTAGAACTGGTCCACAACCTTCTTGAGAGTACGGGTTTTCCCGAACCTTTGATAGAAGGTGCTGGTTTGTGGCGCCATGGATGAGAAATAGTAATCATCCCACAGCAGGTGGTTGGCGGCATAACTCCGGTCGATGTTAGGCGCGTTCGTCCAAGACCCCGTGTAGGGTTTGGTCCCATCGAGCAATCCCCCTTGGCAAAGAATCCAGCCGTCCAGGTAAAACGGCCATCCGTTGTTCCGGATTTTGTTCGAGGGGATGCCCGGAGAAGCATAGGAGTTGCCGATCGCGTGGTTCTGCTGGAAGTAGCCGCTCCAGTATTGGGCCTCCATCGAGACCAGCGGGAAGTTTTGGAGCTGGGCCAGCGAACTGAGCGGCACCTGCGGGATTTCCCGGTCTGCGACGAAGCGCTGCCCGCTCGGCGTATAGCTGTTGCCCATGTAGGGGATGGTCTGGAACAATCCTTCCACCGTGGTACGTTGGTCGAACGACGCGGAGTATGGGTGGGCGTAAAACGGCGTTTTACTGTCGGTGCCATGCAGCATCGTCGAAGTCGAACCGGCATAGGGGACGGTGGGGATGTTATGCAGCCAAGTCTTGTTGGGAACCTGCGTTTCATCCAGCGGCTTGAGCCGCACCTCGAGCAGGCAGAAGGGCGTCGGGGCGTCCTCCAATTCCTTCAGGGTCTTGCTCGGAAAATTGGTTTTCGACAACTGGTTGGACTTCGGGCTGCTTGCCTCGTAACGCCAGGAATACATCGAGGAAAACATCTGTTTGATCATCCTTTCCGGGTGGCCGTAGTGATCACCGCTGGGCTCGGTCCGGACTTCGAAGCTCGACTGGAAATCCTGTGGGATGTAGGATTCCCCGCTGGTTTCGAAAGTGCCTGCAAGAGTCTCGAACTCGATCCGATCGGTTTCCGCGCCATTGGTGATGGTGCCCCCATCCACCGCTCTTTCCAGCCCGGCATGCTGGGTGTTCCAGGGTTGCGGGGTGTCGGTCATGTTGTGACCGTGGAAGTTGCCGTCGGTCGAAAAATAATTGAAAATCTTCTGCTCACCCGCCTTCAGGATGATCGGTGCCGCAGGCATTCCTTTCGGCAAACCGAAGCGCATGATCAGGTTACCGTTCTCGTCCCATTTCCAATTGTGATTCGTGAGCTTGGTCCCGTTCCGATAGATGATGTGCTCGATTGGAAGATTGCACAAAAAGACATTGTATCCGTTGATGGTCATATCGACGTTGTAGGGGTTCCACAAGGTCGCGACCGGGTAGCTGTAAACGTAAAGGATGTAGTTGTTTCCTGATCGTTTCGCCCCGTAGGACAATAGGAATTGCAATCTGACCACGATCGGAGTGATCGAAGTCACCCCGCCGTTATATTCGGGGTTGTAGATCGGTTCCGTGTCGGGCGTCCGGTTGTCGATCGCGGTGACCCTGGGCCGGTTGCCGACGTAGCTCACCTGCCGGTGCATGTTGTAATAGTGATGCAGGGTTTTCCAGGCCAGCACGTCGTATTCGGCCAGCGGGCTGAGCGCGATCAGCCCGTTAGGGCCGAGCGGCCCCGCCTGCCAATCCGGATTCTTCCATGCCTTGAGCCAATCGATGTCCGACCGTTCGAGGAAGAGGCTCAGATCCTTGCGCATCGACCCGGTGGTGACATTGGTCAGGATGCTTTGTGCGTAAGGAGTGACATCGTGCAACAACTCGCCGGGATGGCTGCCCGCCGGTGGCAGGATGGCCAATTGGTCGCGGGTGATGTATTTGTCGCTGGTGGGGGAATTGGAGGCGAAGGATTCGTAATTCGCCAGAGCCTTGATGCCGTTGGCGCCGGGGGTGGCAAAGCCCGCCAGCAGCTCGGCGATGGCGGGATTGGCCTCCCGCGCCAGCAGGTCGCGCCGGTTGATCCGGGCCTTGCAGTTTTCATCGCCCACCCACCACGCATACGAGCCGTTTTTGACCGGAACCCTGCCGGCCTTGACCTTGAGTTGGGCGTTGCCCGAACCCGCCATATTCACGGGATTGATCGAAGTGCCGTCTTGCGGGAAGTTGAGTTGTTCGACGGCCTCGGGGTTGGCATTGGAAACCAGCCAGCGTTGGAAGTTCGGTTTGTCCCGGCTGTAGTCGGGCGGGGTCGTGTTGTAGCTGGTCAGGGTTTCCCTGGTTGCATCCCGGGCGTTCCAAACTCCGGTGAGATGGGGATTGGCGAGGCCATCTGCGGCAGCGCTATCCCGACTGGCATCCAGGATGCCCGAAGGGGCGCTGATCCGCTGGTCGATTCCCATGGATTTCTGCACCTCGCCGATGGCGATCATCAGGCCCAGGCGCGCGTTGGTCCGAGCTTCCGCCATCGCCAGAGCGTGGCTTGAGCAACGCAGCGAGATGCTCGAAAGCGTCAACACCCCGACCGCAATGACCGTCAACAATATCATCAATGAAAGCGTGATGACCAGGGCAAAGCCGGTCCTTGGCCGACAGGGGTGAAAAACAACCTTTCGTCGGAAGAATCGGGCTGTTTCCCGCACAATTGCCACAAGGAGAGGTTGTCCGAATCCCTGCCTTAATCCAGCAAAAACGTTCCACCGGAAGGTTTTCAAGCCATCACAGGCCGCCGCTACAATGCGGCAGGTATTCTTGCGCGTCTCCCAAGGGGCCGCAAATCAATCAACACTACGTTAGAAGTTGGATCATTCAGGAATCAGGCACAATGATGAAGGGCACAATGATGAAGAAATGTCACGGCAGTGAGGGCGCGAGCGCGTCGCCCCAGATTCCTCCGGCAGGGATCTAACGAATTCCCCCAGGTGAACGCCGGGCGGCTCATGGTGCCGCTGGCCGCCACAACTCCATCGTGCCGCGATCACTGGCGGACCGGTAGGCGGCCACAAAGGTTTCGCGCGTGAGGCGTCCGTCCACCCGATACGTCCCCAGGCCGGCGGGAAGGATCATCGCCCCGGACAGTCTCAGCGACCCGTCGCCGGAAAGGCGGGCGGGGACGGTGTGGGTGTAGTCGCCAAACCGCAGAATCCCCCAGCCGGCATGGTAGCGGAAATCATAGTTGCCGGGGTGGTCGGGGTTGCGCCGAACCACACACCACAGCGGGCCGTGGTGTCCGTTGACATCACTCCTCCAGGAACCCTGCCACGGACCTTCGGCGTTGACGGGAGCGCGAGCCATCGCGGCGGATGCGGCGGCAAACCCGCGGGAATAGGAACCCGTGCCACAGGACGAGAGTGGCAACGCAACGGCGGCGGCAAGCAGGATCAGGCGGAATGTCATGGCGGGGCGGGTGGCGGAACTCTGACGAACACGTTGAACTCCGTCAACGCCCGTTGGGTTGATGGCCTGGGACCAGGACACCTAGTCCAGTCAATTCGACCTGATCCCAACATCGAAAATCCCCACCCAAGGACCCATTTTACAAACATTTTACACCACCCGGTTCGATTGGGTGCTATGGAGATGGCGGTATCCCGTGACCACGGACAAACACCTCTTGCTCAATTTGTCTTATGGAAGCCTGGCCGGTGAGAAACTTCTCGAAGCGATCAAGGGCTGCTACGGTCGCTGATCTCCCCGTTCTGCTAGATCACCACCCCAACCACATCCCCGAATCCGCCATCGCCGCCCCGGCGTCGTCCCTGCCCCCTTCCGCGATCCTGCGGTGATGGGAGAGTCCGCGGGAGGAGCGCCCCGGCGCCGGGCGGGCTACCTGTGGGAGAACCCGGGACAGGCATGTTTTCCGGGGCTGGAGGCGGCCCGGTTGGAGGCGGGTCTGGAGGAGTTCCGTTAGTCTGGTCACACCATGTCCGGCCGCCTGCCTCCTGCAACGGCCTTCACCCCAAAAGCAATTTCCATGCAACACACGCCCTCACCGGCGCACACCGATGAAAGAAAAACATGAGATCCGGCAGTAATGAGGTAATTCTATGAAGCGAAGAGCTTATATTCACACAAGTCTGGCTGCGACGGCAGGCTCCATCCTGCTGTCCCGCCTGGTTGGGAGTGCCTGGGCCGCCGGCGAAAATCAGGCCATCGACGTCAAAGGGCTGTTCGAATCTGGCAACCCGGATCTCCTCCGCATGGCGGAGGATGTGTTCCGGCATTGTGTCCTGGGCAAGGTCAGGCCGCCCGAAGGCACCTTGAAACACCGCTGGTTGCAGGCCGGCACGGGCGATGCCTTCTATGGCCAGTGGATGTGGGATACCATGTTTGAGGTGGACTTGCTGGCAATCCTGCCCGGTCAGCAGGAAAGCATTCGCGAGATTTTCCAGAACTATTGGGATTTCCAGCAACGCTGGAACGCCAAGCGTCCGCCGTATGCCCATGACATGATCCCCTGCATGATCGAACCCAAAAACACTAACGGTTGGAACGAGTATCCCGCGTATTCGCAGATTCCCATTCTCGGTTGGGGCTTGGAGCGGGTCTTCCGGCGCAATGGCGACAAGGAACTCCTCCGGCAAAGTCTCGGGCCGTTGGAAAAATTCCATGATTGGTATTGGCGCGAACGGGACGTGACAGACGTCGGCCTGGTCGCCGTCGGCTCCTATAGCGGGGAAATTCAGCATGCCCGCTATGAAACCTTCGATTACGAGTGCAACCTGGATGATCTGAAGCTTACGCCGCACCCGCTGCGCAAAGGTGCCCGCGAAGGCAATTGGTATGGCGACATCTGCCTGCCGGGGATCACCGGATATCTGGTCAGCGCAGAGCGCAGCCTGGCGCGCCTGGCGGAAACCCTGGGCGATACCGCGATGGCCAAGCGACGCCAAGCCCGCATCGACAAGTCCGTCGCGGCCATGCGCCAGCACATGTGGGACGAGGAAAGCGGCACTTTCCTGGCGGTGAAACGGGATACCCTGGAAAAAATCAAGGTCGCGACCATCGGCAGTTGGATGCCGTTGATGGCGGAGGTTCCCACCCCGGCCATGACCAAACGCATGGCGGAGGTCTTCCTAACGGACCATTGGCAGACGCCGCTGCCGATCCCAACGGTGGATCGCAAGGACAAGCGCTGGGTTGCCAACAGTTATTGGCGCGGCGACGTGTGGCCCGCCCCGAATTACCAGGTGGCCTGCGGGTTCGCCCGGCTCGGCTACCGGCAGATCGCCGCGGATATCGCCGACAAGACCATCGCCAACGCTCTCAAAAACGGCATCAGCGAGCATTACGACTCGATCACGGGCAAACCGCTGGGGGTTCCCAATCTGGGCATGACCTGCACCGTGATCACCATGATGCTGGATGGGCTCTCGAAACAATTCCAATTGAAGGTCAAACCCGCTCCCTAACAGTCGGATGAAAACATTATGAAACCACGGAAAAATCGATGCTTCCCATATCTCTCGTTGCACCCGCGGCCGCCGCTTCGCTGGCCATCGGTTTGGCAAGTTCCGCGCTGGCGACACCCATCTTGCAGGCCACGATGAACGAGGTGATCTATACCTTGCCGCCCGGCGCGGCCAAAAAATTCTGCCGCTTGGAGGTCACCCCGTAAGCGCCCGCCTCCGGGCAATGCTCCAACAGCAGCCCACTGCCCCCCGCCCTCCGGTCCGGCCACCGGCTGTTCCAACGGCCTCCACCCAGCAGTTAAGTGTACATAACGAAAGGGCTCTGGTCATTCTTGGCGGGTCAGGTCTGACGGGCTGCGCCGTGGACCCCATCATTAACTTAATTGTCATACCCATGAAGAGTAGAATAGCGGGTTATCTTCTAATAATTGCCCTTATTGGAGTGGTGATCATCGATTTGTCGGCTTACCTTCTTCCGGCCAACCACTCGATGGTTTGGATTGTTATTGAGACCGTCGTTGACTTTGGGGCCATTGTTCTTTTGTTTTTGGTTTTGAGCCGAGAGATCCGTGCGAGAAGGGTTGCGGAGGAATTATTGGCCGAGAAGAATATGGAGTTAAGGGCCGCTTTTGAAGAACTGGCCCAAACCAGCGCCTTAAAACGCACGTTCCCCCGCCCATTTAGCCGCTTTCCCTTATCCATCTAGGCAATCCGCTGATTTTCTGTTTCCAATGTAGCCATACATTTGAAAATTATTTTCTTGCCATATATCGGAAAATC
>Ga0118677_10011715_pt1 | contig 13056 bp, 7 predicted proteins | sample AliMusrvi5mmetaG_FD_86154 | JGI IMG/M metagenome (GOLD analysis project Ga0118677, IMG submission 86154)
GGCAAGCAGCGGATCTCCGGCCACTATAACCGGAACACTAACAAATCCAACAAGTATCTCACAAACTGCAACCTATATTGTAACTCCTATTTCCGGAAGTTGTACTGGAAGTCCATTTGTTGTCATAGTAACAGTTTACGGTAATTTAACCGCTGCAATCAGCGGCGGCACTTCCCCAATATGTTATAATTCTTCACCCGGAGCATTTACAACAACAGGAAGCGGCGGCACCGGAGCCTATACTTGCCAGTGGTATACAACGTCAGGGATTATCACCGGGGCGACAAACCAGACATATAGTCCTGGAAATACAACAGCTTCCACCGGTTATTACTGTGCTGTAACCAGCGGTTCCTGCGGAACGGTTAATACGTCAACGACTAAGATCACTGTTAATTCAAATCCCACAATCACTGGTATACTTACTATTTGTGCCGGATCAGCTACCCAATTAACAGGTTCAGGAGCTCCGGCAAATCCCGTTGCCTGGGTTTCAGCTTCGACGGGCATTGCAACTGTAGATAATTCAGGATTAGTAACTGGCGTATCTGCCGGAACAAGTGTGATTACGTATACTGATATAAACGGTTGCAGTGCTAATACAACTGTTACGATAAATGCCTTGCCGGTAATAACGACCCAACCTGTAAATGAATTGGACTGTGAAGGGCATATTGTAAGTTTTAATGTGGTAGCAACGGGTTCCGGTTTGACTTATTCCTGGCAACGGAAATACCCTTCAGGCACTTTTGCCAATATCCCTTTAACAGGAGAGCCCAATGTGTCCTATCCAGCTCCAGGTACTATTCGTCTCCAGAATGCAGGAAATTCTGATGCCCCCGATGGAACTCAATACAAGGTGGTAATTACGGATATCAATAATTGCACTATTACAAGTAATCCGGCGACACTTACTGTAAACGAAATTACCGGAATTTCTCCTTCAGCCACAAATGTATCGATTTGTCAAGGTGGTAATTATTCATATCTGGTCACTACTTCATACCCTTCAAATATTGTTTCATATCAATGGAAAAAGTGGATTACTCCCGGGTTATGGGTGAATGTGACAGATGGAGGTGCTGTCTCAGGAGCAACTACAGCCAATTTAGTATTCACTAATGCAACTCCTGCCGAGAGCGGGCAATATAAAGTCACTGTCATATTTCATTCGTCAGGTGCTGATTGCAATGTAACGAGTGACACCCGGAATCGAACATTAACTGTCAACCCAACCCCTTTATGTTCAATTTCAGGTAATTCCTCCGTCTTTGCAGGATCAGCGAATAATATCTACACCAGTATTCCCAGTCCATCGGATAATGTGATCCATTCCTGGGGCATCTCCGGAAACGGAACAATTGTCGGTTCAGCCACCGGAGCTAAGGTAAGTGTGAATGCCTCCGGAGCCGGAACTTTTACGTTGACCGATAATATTTCCAGATTGAGTTGCACCTCTTCCTGCACCTATGTTGTCACGGTTGTGGTTCCCTGTAGCATTTACCCGGTTACTGCCAATATCCCAAACGGGACTTCAACAACCTACATCGCTCCTGCCAATATGGATACCTATAATTGGTCAATATCCGGCAATGGCTCGATTACTTCGGCTACGAACCTGCAGACGGTTACCATACTGGCAGGAACCAGCTGTAGTGCTTATACCCTAAACCTTGCCCTGACAGTGAGGGGATCAGGCACCAATTGTTCCCAGACAGTGAATGTGACCGACAACCAACCTCCAGCCTTTACCCCGCCTGCCGCGCTCACTGAGTGTGTGGAAAGCCTCAACCTTGCCATTTACAATGGTGCAACAATGGATATTAATCCTGGACGGCCCGATTATTTCACCCTTGAGCCGGGAAATACCTTTCTTGATCTGGGTGGGTTGTCGGATAACTGCTGCAGTACGGCCAGTTTGCAAATCAGCTGGCGTGTTGACTTTAATGGAGGAACTCCGGTAAGCATAACCGGGACCGGTCAGCCTTCAGCTTATGGTTCACCAATGCATTTCCCGGGCGATGGAACCACATTTTTGAATGTGACACATATCATCACCTATTGGGTAACCGATTGTAACGGCAACGTCTCTGTCCCGCAAGCAATAACTATCACTATCAAACCCCGACCCAACATTGTCAAACATAATTAAACAGATCAATTATTACTAATTAAAGATGAAACAGTTATCAGTTATTCAAGAAACAGCGAATCGCCAAAACAGGCAGAACATCACAGATGCTCTAACCTGTGCTTCCCAATTCGTTATACGGATAAAACCGAAAATTGGAATCCCCAACATCTTCCTCATCCAGAATAAGGGGAAAGGTCCGCCAGGCCGACCGCACAGTCCGGATAAGGGTTGTCTCTTGATGCCGGACCTTAAACCGGTTGCCGGCAAGAGCAGCAAAAAGATCTTCATTTTATTCATTATCAATATTTTATTTTTATTCACAACTAAATTTTATTATCATGAAAAAGCAAATTACTATTTTGGTATTAGCGATTTTCGCCATTAATATTGGATCAGTTTATGGACAAGCAACCCACGGTAATACGAATCCTCAGGGTATTACCTGCCCGGTTGATGCACTTAACCCAATAGCAGGTGTACCTTATAAATATCAGGCAGATATAAATCCGGTTAGCGGAACTGCAATCTGGCATGTGGTATACAATCCTGCCACTTTGATGGCATCAGGTGCATGGAGCGCAACGGATGAAACTACCTCGGGAACCTTTATTTCAAATGCTACGGGTTTGGGAACAACAACAAGTGCAACAAGTCCCACCTCAACAACAATTACATGGAAGAGTAATGGATTATCTACGGTGGATGCTTCTCATCCCTTAATTGTAGCCATACAATATGCAGCACCTTCAGGTGGATGCGCGAATAATTTACAAGTATTTCAAATTACCCCTAAGAATGCGTTTACTCTGGATATAACCAATATGCAACCGGACGGTTCAGCATCTGTCACAATAGGGACAAATGTATCACAATGTTACTCCGCTATTTCAGGGGCCATATTCACAGCTGGATCTCCTAATACTGTAAAAATGGATTACGGCACAAACACGATGTATTTTGAAATAATAGCCGCAAATTTCACTACTAGTTTTCAACCAAGTTTTAAATTAAGCGGCCTTAACACAGGTCAAACTGCTGATATTTTCTGGGGATATACACCGGGAACAGCTTCAGCATCAATTGCAACCGGAGTTGGAAATGGTACTGTAGGGCCTATTACCGCAACAACAAATGTAATAGACACCTCAAATGGTGTTTCTATATATGTTAAAGTTGTTATTCATAATGGCTCATGGGAAGGTATTACTACAGGCGGAGATATAATAACATTGGCAGTAGAAGGTGTAAACTCAGCCGGACAATCAGACGTATTAGCTGACTGTTCTATTCCGTTACCAGCTAATCAATTTGAAGATACAGCAAACCAGACACTTAGCGCAAGGCCCGCAATTAATAATCCAACTCCAACTCCCTTCCTGACTAAGAACTAAAGATGAATTTGCTTTTTCATGACCCTTTCGTTCTTTTTCCGGTCAGGCCTTTGTCTGGCCGGAGAAAGAGGAGGATGAATTAATAAAAACAGAGATGAACAATGACAAAATACACGCATGGTCCGCCCGTACTTTTGGCATTTTGCTTCAAAAATGCAAGAAGTGATCTGCCCGGATGGATAGCTGATTTTGAAAGAACGCTTTGTGCCACTCCCGTTTACCGATGTCAACTCTGGCTTACCTGTCTCCACAGCGTATGTCAGGCTTTTTTGTTTCTGAACGTAACGTTTTGAGAAGATAATGTGCCTTTCCAGATGAAGTGCGGCACTGCTTTATATCCTTGATATCTAATATTTTAAATCAATTCGAAAAATTGAAGGGGTACAGGTATGGACGAAAGAAAGGGGTTGATAAACAGATTAACGCTTCCAGGTCTGGAGGGTTAAAGGTATAATTCGAATAGTTGAATTCTAATTAGATAGATTATGAAAGACGATAAGCTATTAAGCGGGGAGTTATACCACATTTATAATTGTGGTATAAACGGGATGGATCTTTTCCGCGAAAGCGAAAACTACGAGCATTTCCTGAGTTTAATGGATAAGTTTATCCTGCCGGTTGCGGAGATTTTTCCCTGGGTGCTCATGCAGAATCATTTTCATTTATTGGTAAGGATCAAGATCCCAAATCCCAACCTCCATTTCTCACACCTGTTTAACGCCTATAGCAAGTATTTTAATAAACGATATACCCGACAAGGAGTTCTGTCCAAACGTCGTTTTAAACGTAAACATATTGATAATGAGCGATATTAATAGCGGATGGTACTTTACATCCATAATAACCCCGTCCATCACGGATTTTGTGACCATCCTGTCGAATATCCCTGGTCAAGTTACCTCACCTGCATTTCAATAAAGCCCACAAGGTTAAAGCGCGAAGCCGTTTTGGGCTGGTTTGATAGTGAGGCAAATTTCAAAAAATTATATGATGAAAAAATGGAAGATGAAAAAATGGAGCGGGTTGAAAGATTGATTTAAATCCTGACACCTCGGTTGACCTCTCCTCGTGCGAAGCTCATGAGAGCGTCAAATTACCTGTTGCGTCATGTTGAATTTTTGAAATTTTAGATGATTAAACTCTTGTACATAACACGTTGCAAAGCTTTGGCAGTAATCCTGCAGCTGCTTTTGGCTATGGCTCCTGCCATGGCACAGACTGTCGTGTACGTGGGTGATACAACTCCCTTATCCGTTGCCGCAGTTCCGGGTAATACTTACCAGTGGGAGTTATACAGCGACGGATCTTTCAACTTTGCTGAAGTAACAGGAAATTGTCCGGCATCCTCCGCAGTTTTTGCAGGAGGAAATACGGGGCCATCTGTCAATGTGAAATGGCTCAATTCGGGAACCTGTTTTTTCAAAGTTACTGCCTATGATCCAGTACATTGCACCAACAACTTAAAAATTGGGATGATAGTAGTTGAGGCTGCTGCACTGCCAACAGCCACATTTACCCCTCCCGATCCAATCTGCAGGGGAGAGACAGGTTCGCTCTCTGTCGTCCTTGCCGGGACGGGACCGTGGAATATAAACTATACCGACGGAGTAAACACCTGGACAGTAGCCGCTATTGCGACGACGCCATATGTTGTTACGGTCAGCCCAAAAACAACAACAAATTATTGGATTACCCAGGTTACGGATAAGAATGGAACCTGTACAATCCCATCGCAATCGGTTACGCTACAGGTTAATTCGAAGCCAGCCAGTTCAAATATTTACTTGTATCAACCATAATCAGAAAGATGTAAAGACGCAATGGATTGCGTCTCAAAATAAAGGAAGAAAAAATTAGAAATTAAAATGAAAACGCTCAAATACATGATCATGATGCTACTTCTGATAGCTGCTAAGCAGGCAGCTGGTCAGACATATCTGATTGATCGGGTGTGTTCGGGCGCTCAAAGGCATTACCGGATTGACGGTGAAACGGGTTCACGATACATGTGGCAGCTCACAGATTCATTGGGCAATCCGGTTAGCCTAACCAATCAGGCTGGCATTAGTTTCTACACCACAGATTCAATCACGGGACAAGTCAAAGCAGGAAGTGAAATCATCATTCCATGGAATAATCCAGGAACGTATAGGTTGGCAGCTGTCCAGTATTCACCATTGGGATGTGATACGCTTCAGCAGGGAGAGGTGTTGGTCATCGCCCAATCTACAGCTTCATCCGGAAATCCTGTCGCTATTTGTTCAGGTTCTGCAGTCACACTTTCCGGCGCATCTGCTTCCAATTACAGTACACTTTTATGGAGCAGTTCGGGAGATGGTTTGTTTGACAACCCATTGGCGTTGAATCCAACTTATAAACCCGGACCAAACGACCTGCAGTCGGGCAGCGTAATTCTTACCCTCACAGCACAAGGCAATGGGAGCAGCAATTCCTGTACTCCGGCAATAAGTTCGGTTGAGATTACTCTGATTACCACTTTAAAAGCATTAGTTTCTGTTATCGCCGATCATGCAGCAGTTTGCCAGGGCGCTTTAGTTCAATTTACTGCAATTCCTGAAAATGGTGGAACGATACCTGTGTTTCAGTGGAAAGTAAATGGAATAAATGCAGGAAGTAACACCAATACTTATTCATATACTCCGGTTAATGGCGATAAAATTACCGTAACAATGACTTCCAATGAAACTTGTGTTTCCGGAATTCCTGCGAATTCAAACCAAATTTCGATGACAGTTGAAAATATTCCTTCCGCACCCTTGCTTGGTGCCATCACCCAGCCAACCTGTTCAACCGCCACCGGAAGTGTTGTGTTAAACAGATTGCCTGCCGGAGGTTGGACAATTAATCCGGGAGCTATAAGCGGCACAGGTGCATCTACTACCATCACCGGTCTCAAAGCAGGCACCTATAATTTTGCGGTGACCGATGCTTCAGGGTGCACGTCTGGTTTTTCAGCTAATATTGTCATTCATGCACAACCTGTAACACCAGCAGTTCCATCAGTTGGCACCATTACCCAGCCCACTTGTGGAGTGCAAACGGGAAGTGTGATATTAAGTGGTTTACCAGGTACTGGTACCTGGACCTTAACAAGGTCTCCGGATGGATCAACTTCGACAGGCAGAGGGACCTCAACGACTTTGTCAGGTTTATCTAAAGGAATATATACTTACACAGTGACCAATTCAGGAGGATGCACCTCTGGTTCCTCAGCCAATATTGTCATTAATGGTCAGCCTGTAATACCTGCAGTTCCGATCGTCGGCAACATTACGCAGCCAACTTGTACTGTAGCAACCGGAAGTGTAATATTAAGCGGATTACCTGCAACCAGTGCCTGGAGGTTAACCAGAACCCCTGGAGCAATGACCACCTTAGGAACAGGTGTAAGCACTGTAATATCCGGACTATCATCAGGAACCTATACTTATACAGTAACAAATGCTGACGGATGTACCTCATCACCAACATCAAGTATAATTATCAATGCTGCACCGGGAACACCAATCGCACCAACTGTTGGCGTTATCACCCAACCTGGTTGTGCTTTATCAACAGGAAGTGTTGCTTTGAGTGGATTACCTGCATCAGGCACCTGGACTTTAACAAGATTGCCGGATGGGGCAACAACCACCGGCAGCGGAACGGGAATTAACATATCTGGTTTAATCTCAGGAACTTATTCTTACACTTTAACTAATTCAGCAGGATGTACTTCCGGGCGTACATCTGATATTGTAATCAATACACCACCACCCACACCTTTAACACCTCTGGCTGGCACTATTATACAACCAGATTGTGCCACTAAAACAGGGAGTATAGTATTAAGTGGATTACCTGCAGCTGGTAATTGGACCTTAATAAGAATACCTGGCGGCCCGGCTTATACGGCAGCGGGGACAAGTTTTACAATTTCAGGATTACCTTCAGGATCATACAGCTATACGGTAACCAATGCATTCGGATGCACTTCTGCGTTGTCCAGTCGCGTACTTATCAAAAGTGCACCTGTATCACCCAATGCACCAACAGTTGGCACGATTATCCAACCTGGCTGCACTTTATCAACAGGTAGCGTCACATTAACCAGTTTACCTGCTAATGGTTCATGGACTTTAACCACGAACCCCGGGGGATCATCGGTTACCGGAGCAGGGACAAACACTACAATTTCAGGCTTAGCTACTGGAAACTATAACTATTCGGTAACCAATTCGTCCGGATGTACATCCCCAACATCAGCGAATGTTGTCATCAATGTACAACCTTCAGCACCTTCAGCACCAACATTTGTCTCTGTTACCCGGCCGACATGTTCAACAATAACAGGAACACTGACCCTTAGTGGCTTGCCGGCAACCGGAAATTGGATCTTAACAAGAATTCAGGATGGGTCAACAACAACAGGTAATGGCACTAATACTACGATATCAGCCCTTTCTGTCGGAAATTATGCCTATATTGTAACTGATGCAAATGGATGTACATCACCGTTATCTCAAAATATATTTTTTAGTATTGCCATTGGGCCTGGTGCTGTAGAAACAACTATTACAAATCAGACCTGCGGTGCACCCAACGGAGTAATTACCCTGGGAAGCGTCATAGGAGGTACCCCGCCTTATACTTTTTCTGTAGATGGGAGTGTTTATACAGGAAACAAAATCTACACAAACCTACCGGAAGGATTGCATACCATAGTAGTTAAGGATAATAATGATTGTAACCTCGCCACTACGGTCACCCTGACAAATTCGCCAGCACCTTCCTCTATTGCTATCCAGGAGACAGATGCCACCTGCGGAACGTCGAACGGGACCCTTTCTCTTGGAACTGTGACCGGCGGTACACCTCCCTATTCTTTTTCAGTAGATGGAAGTGCCTTTACTCCCAACAGAAAGTATATCAACTTAGCTGCCGGATCGCATACAATTATTGTAAAAGATAACAACAAGTGTAACTTCTCCACTACTGCCACTATACTCAATATCAGCGGGCCAACAGCTATTGCAACACAAATCACGGATGAGACTTGTGAAGCAGGCAACGGAGCTTTAAGTCTGGGATCTGTCGCCGAAGGTACCCCTCCCTATTCCTATTCAGTAGATGGAAGCGCCTTTACTCAAACAACCACCTCTGCCAATTTAAAGGCGGGATCACATACCATAATCGTGAAGGATAACAACGGATGCAACTACTCGACTACGGCATCCCTGCAAAATATCAGCGGCCCAACTGATATTGCGGTAAGCAAAACCGATGAAACCTGCGGAGCCTCAAACGGAGTTTTAAGTCTGGGAGCTGTCACGGGTGGTATCCCTCCCTATTCTTATTCGATAGACGGAAGTGCCTTTACTCAAAAAACAACCTATGCCAATCTAACTGCGGGATTACATACCATTAATGTGAAGGATAACAACGATTGCAACTACTCAACTACAGTCAACCTGCTAAATACCAACGGCCCAACAGCAATTGAAACGCAAATTACCGAGGCTGTCTGCGGAGATTCAAACGGAGAATTGAGCCTGGTAACAGTAACCGCAGGTACTGCTCCATTTACTTATTCCGCAGATGGCAATCCCTTTACGGAAACAACTCATTATACAAACTTGTCAGCAGGACCGCACACGATTGTTGTTAAGGATAAAAATGGATGTAATTTTTCTACTTCAGTTGACATCGCTCAACCACCTGCTACCTCGGCCATAATTAAAGGGGATACCGCAATCTGCGCAGGCTCACCAATCCCAATAACAATAGAAATGACAGGAACTGCGCCATGGTCAGTAATTTATACTGATGGTATCAATAGTGTCCAAGTAAGTAATATTATGAGTTCACCCTATTGCTTTAATGTTTCACCTTCAACAAATACAACCTATACTTTAACTTCAGTAACTGATGCGAACTGCACCGGAACATTGAGTGGATCCGCTATTATTACAGTTACTTCCCGGGTCAATCCAACCTTTACCCAACCAGGTCCGTTCCTTCTGAACACTATAGCTCCATTATTGCCAGGTTTTTCACTTAACGGTATTTCCGGACGCTGGAGCCCGGCCACAATAAGCACAGCAGAGTCAGGAACGACAACCTATACTTTTACTCCTGATTCCAATGAGTGTGCTTCGAAAACAACTGTGGCAATCACTATTAATATTCAAGCGGTAATAGCTGAAAAAGATTCATTGCCCGCATCATCAGTAATTCATTCCGGCGCCTGCCAACGGGTAAGTCTCGATGGTTCAAAATCTATTGGAGATATCATCAGTTACCAATGGTCATTGCCTGACCATAGTGGTTGCCTGACACAACAAACCGGTGTAAATACGGAATTTAAGCTCTCAAATGATTACGCGGGCTCACTGCCGGCACATTTCAGGGTTCGACTTTTTGTGACTGACAAGAATGGATATACCAGCAGCGATACTATAACGGTCAATGTCGATCCTTCTCCGGTTGCTAGTGTGACCACTTCCGGAACTCTTCAAAAAGATGGAAGTATGATTGTTGACGGATCTTTTTCAATTGGAACTGATATTACTTATGAATGGTCAACTTCTGATGGGAAAATTGTCGGACCCGATAATTCCCCTACTGCCAAATTTGTAGGAGCTGGAATGTACAGGCTGAAAATCACAGATATTTATGGTTGCCAAAGTATTAAAGATTTTAAATTTTCTCTTGAAGCCTACCGGATTATAGCTAATCCCGATTATTATCGGATTACCTGGGCACAGGATACTGCCCTCAATGTGTTGGCAAATGACTCTTTGCCGCCTGGGTATAATACGGTCCGTGTGATAAAACAAGCGACTTTGGGAAAAACCAGTGTTAATTCAGACCTTACAATTACTTATAGTCCAACAACCAGAAAGCCAGGGCATGACCAGTTTGAGTACGAGATTTGTAATATTGACCTTTGTGATTCTGCAACAGTGACTATTGATATTGCGAACAGTAACCTAATAATTCCACAGGGATTCTCGCCAAATGGCGATGGAGTAAATGATCTCTTAAAATTCGAAGGACTTGATCATTATAAACCATCGGAACTTACTATTTATACCCGCTCGGGACGACAGATATACACAAGCGCGGACTACCAGAATGAATGGGATGGCAGAATGTCCAATCAGAAGCTTGTTCCAACAGGCGTCTACTATTATGTCCTGAAATTGGGACAAACAAACCGGGTCATTAAGGGATTTCTATATATAGGGTATTAGAAATTTCTCTCTCTAAAGCAATGCATGCCGATCCATCATAGTGCCGTAATCTATTCCTCCCAATTAAACCGGTTCAATTCCTCTCTCTGTCAAAAGGGTTATACTCAGTTCCCGAAGTTTGTATTTTTGTATTTTGCCGCTGGCAGTCATAGGAAATTCTTCAACAAAAAAGATATATTTAGGTATTTTATACCGTGAGATTTTCCCCCGGCAAAAATCAGTCACATCCTCCTCATGAAGCTCCACGCCGGGACGTCTGGTGATAAACGCACCAACCTCTTCCCCATATTTGGGACTGGGTACTCCAACCACTTCCACTGCCTGAATCTGGGGCATGGTATAGAGAAAATTCTCAATTTCCCGCGGATAAATATTCTCGCCACCACGGATGATCATATCTTTGATACGTCCTGTAACCCTGAAATAGCCATCCTCATCCATCACCCCCAAATCTCCTGAATGAAGCCACCCTTCACTGTCAATGGCATTAGCCGTAGCCTCAGGATTTTTATAATACCCTTTCATGACGTTATAACCGCGACAACATAACTCACCCTGCTCCCCGGGTTTTAATTCTTTCCCGGTTTCAGGATCGGCCACCTTTACTTCAACAGCAGGATAAGCTTTCCCAACAGTCGTACTGCGGATATGGGGTGGATCATAAGTCCGGGTGGCAGTCATCCCTGGAGATGATTCCGTGAGTCCGTAGACAATAATCAGTTCCGACATATTCATCTTGTTCATCACCTCATTCATGGTTTCAATCGGGCAGGGGGCGCCTGCCATAATTCCGGTCCGGAGCGTTGAGAGATCGAAGATACTAAACATCGGATGGTTCAACTCAGCTATAAACATGGTAGGAACTCCGTAAAGGGCAGTGCATTTCTCTTTCTGAACTGAAGCCAGCACAACCAGCGGATCAAAATTTTCAACCATCACCATGGTTGCCCCATGGGTAATAATCGCGCAAAGTGCTAACACACAGCCAAAACAGTGAAATAAAGGAACACAGACGCAAAGCCGGTCATCAGCAGTATAATTCATACACTGACCTGTTGCTACACCGTTATTTAAAATATTAAAATGGGTGAGCATAACCCCTTTGGGAAATCCTGTAGTCCCTGAGGTATATTGCATGTTTACTACATCATGGCATTTAACCGTCGATTTGACCGCTAAAAACAGCTTGTCATCCAGCTGACTTCCCAGCAAAATGAGCTCAGCTGTATTAAACATCCCACGGTGCTTTTCCGGTCCGATGAAGATTATATTTTTGAGAAATGGAAACTTTTCACTCTGAAGATAACCGCGCTGGCTCTCCTTCAGCTCGGGGACGAGTTCATAAATCATCTGAACATAATCACTGTCCTTCCACCCGTTTACCAAACAAAGTGCTTTTAAATCGGAGTTTTTAACCAGATACTCCAGCTCGTGGGTTTTATAATTCGTGTTAATGGTGACGAGAACGACCCCAATTTTGGCCGTGGCAAACATAAAGGTAAGCCAGTCCGGAACATTGTTGGCAAATATTCCCAGTTTATCGTCTCCCCTCATTCCCAGATGCAAAAGGGCCTTGGCAAGATAATCGACCCGTTGATTGAATTCCGCATAGGAGAAGCGGAGATCTCGGTCAGGATAAACAATGAAATCTTTATCAGGTGTTTCGGTGGCCCAGTGTTCGAGAAACTGGCCAAAAGTTTTCTCAATTAATTCCATTTTACTATTGGTTTTTAAGAAATCCTGTTCTTCCCTTCAATCGGTTTCACAATTCACTACCTATTGCCTAATTGAAAGTACAGGCTGCTGCCAGTCGCCAGCAGCCAGAAGCAGTAGTCAATATCTAAATCTAATAAGGCGCATAAACAACGGCAAGTATTTTTGCCGGAGACTTATTGGCTGAATGAACATGATGGTCAACTACAGAATCGTAATAAATACTGTCGCCTTCTGAGAGCGTATAGACCGATTTTCCGTAATTAATTTCAATGCTTCCTGCCAAAACATAAATAAACTCTTCACCTTGATGCGAGGATTGCACAACATCGGATTCGGAGGAGGGGATAATGTCAACGATAAAAGGTTCCATATGGCGACCCGATTTATCGCTTGCTAAAGGGAAGAAATCAAGGTTGTTGTGAGTTGAACTGTTCTTACTCGAGAAACTGCTTCCCTGGGTTAAATCCCCCTTTCTCGAAATAACCGGACCAAGCTGATCCATATCATCAAGGAATGTTCCCAGTCTGACACCCAGGACGCGGGCAACTTTAATTAGATC
>Ga0118677_10011335_pt2 | contig 13055 bp, 27 predicted proteins | sample AliMusrvi5mmetaG_FD_86154 | JGI IMG/M metagenome (GOLD analysis project Ga0118677, IMG submission 86154)
GAAGGATTATCTCGAGGGCCGGGGCCTAGCTGCGACTTACCCGAGAGAGGTAATAAAAGAGGCTTTCGCCAACGGACTTGTCGGCAACGGCGAGGTCTGGATGGAGATGCTCGAACGGAGAAATCTGCTTTCCCACACCTACGACGAAAAAAGTTTCGAGTTGGCATTCGAGCTGGTGAAAGGGAGCTTTCATGCCGCTATCGAAGAACTCATGAACAAGCTGGAGAGCGAGAGGTGAGCGAGACTTTTGGAATAACGGAGCGCAGCCTCGAGATTGTCATTAGTGCGGTCGCGCGCTTTCCCGAGGTGGAGTGCGCGCTGGTGTTCGGTTCGCGCGCAATGGGCAACTATAAGCCCGGGTCGGACATCGATCTTGCCCTCATGGGATCGGCGGTGGGTGTCGATACCGCCCGCAGGCTGTCGGTCATCCTCAACGAGGAGGAGCCAATACCCTACAAGGTGGACGTCGTCGCCTACTCGGCCTGCGAAAGCGAGGAACTGCGGCGGCATATCGATCAATGGGGCAGGCCGCTTGCGCAAGCCAGCAGCGTCAAGAAATAGCGCGATTCAAAGCCCGTGACAAGACGCGCGGAGGATCAATGCGAATAAGCGAGGACGAGAAGAAAATCCTCATGCGCGCTGTCATGGCTCAGGATCCCGAGGCGCGTGTCTGGCTCTTTGGGTCCAGGGTCGACGACGAGAAGCGGGGCGGCGACATCGACATTGCTGTGCTTTCCTCTCACATTGGACGGGCGGAGCGGATGCGAATAAGGCGAAGCATCGCCGACGCCCTGGGGGAGCAGAAGATTGACGTCGTCGTGTCCAGGGACGGCGAAGATGCCTTTTTCCGCCTGGCCCTCGAACACGCGGTTCCCCTCGATGAGTGACGCCGCCGTCGAAGTTCTCGAAAAAGCGCTTGTCAACCTCGGAGCCAGCATTAGATGGCTGCGTCGGTCGTACGATCGCTGCAGCCGAATAGGCGTCAAGGAAGAATATTCCGAATCTGAATTCGACGATTTCGAGAATCTCACCTCGCGATATGCGCGGACAACGGATCTGATCGTGAACAGGACACTCCGGAGCATAGATGCAGTTGAGCTTCTCGACAGCGGAAGCGTCATCGACACGGCCAATCGGGCAGAGAAGCGAGGACTCATTGATTCTGTCTCAAGTCTTCGCGATCTCAAGGATTTGAGGAATGATATCGCCCATGAGTATGAAACCGAGGATCTGAAAGGTCTTTTCGAGGCCGTTCTGCGAGCGACGCCGGAAATATTCGCAACCGCGGAAAGGATTGTCGCGTATTGCAAGCGCTACATTGGCTGATACCCCAGAGAGCTTTCTTTGTGAACAGTTGAAGCCCTGATGATTCATGGCTGTTTGGCCGCCTCTCGAAAACCGCATACGGGCAGTGGCCCCGAATGGATTTGGCCCGGATGAGCAAATAATTCTTGACATCTTTCAAAATTCGCGAGAAAATATTCCATGCTGAAGGTTATACATAAGGCACTTTCAGTCCACTCTCTATCGGGTATAGCCGCTTTCGTGGCCATAATAGCCCTCCTGGCGGAATCTGATTCGGATATTCTCGATCTTCGAACCCTCGGCTTCGGGGCTATCGCGGTGGCTTCGCTCGCGAGCGGGTTCGTGCGGGGTCCTGGAGTCCGGGGCCGTCGTCGGGGGCCCAGCCCAGGCGGAAGGCTCTGGATCGAGAAAAGCGCCCTGTCGGCCCGGGAGAAGGAACTTGTCCTTGAATGCCTGGACGGTGCATCGATGAAGGCTATCGCCATGGATCAAAGCAGGGAGCTCGCCGTGCGGGGCGCCCTGCTCGCAGCCGAGAAGGAAAGGGAGGACCGGACGCATCAGGGCTCCAGTCCTCCACGCAAATCCTAGGCCACGGTGACAGAAATGCCCTCGATCAGACCCTCGCGGACGTCCTTGCCGTTGACGGCGGCGCGGACGGCGACGGCGTAGGTGCCTGCAGCCAGGCTGCCTGGCACGCTAGCCAGGACCGACGCGGGCATAATCACGGGATAGAAGGCCGAGCGCACGGCCGCGCCCGCCTCGCCGATGAAGAACACGCCCTGTGCCTCCGTCTTGGGGTCGAAGCGCAGGCGCAAGCCGCGCACCTCGACCATGCCCCCGACGCGGATGGCGCCGCTGTCGCCATCTCCGACGGGGCGGACGGTGATGATCTTGGGCCGGCCAAGGTCGACCGTCTCCTCGCGTACGACGATGAGCTCGTCGATGACCTGTTGCTCGAAGTCCCTGTCTGGCCTGAAGTGGACGCGCAGCTCATGGTTGTTCGTCGGGTCCTTGACCAGGAAGGACTGGTCGACGCTGTCCATCGTGCCCGAGGCGCAGGCAAAGAAGGAGCCCATCGCGGTCTTTACGACCTTGCCCTCGGCCAGCTGCTTGACGACCTCGTCCTTCTCGAGTTCCATGGACGCAAGGAGGTCGGTTTTGGTGAGGGTGGTTCCTTCTTTGGCCATGAGGTCAACGAGCCTGTTGAACTTGATTACCTCGGAATTCTCCGAGCGCACGGTGTAGGGGCTTTGGCAGGTCGGCAGGTAGTTCTTGTGAACGGTGATGTTGAGCGCCATCGCATTCTCCTTTCGCGCCGTTTCCCAATGGCCGGTCGCGGCGCTAATCCAGTGGACTTTTGCCCTCTTCTACGGAGGGCAACTTTTTCCGGAATTCCGGAAACATGTTATTGTTTCGTCGTTTTCGCATAGGTCTTTAGCCGGGAAGGCATAGGCATGTGCCTATTGCATCAAAATCAGCATGTGCCTATGCCTTGACGGCCATACACCGCGGTATTCAATATTCGCCTAGTGAGCGGCAGGAATTCTCAAGTTGAATTGGCCGCATTTTCAAGTTGAGAAGAGCGGCACATCAAGTTGAAAAGAGTGACGAATCAAGTTGAGTTGAGTGACGAATCAAGTTGATATCGGGCGGCCCGGTGGTCAGACCCCAGTGCAAAAGAAGGAGAACAGCGCCATGAAAGGAATTATTCTGGCGGGGGGGACGGCCACCAGGCTCTTTCCCGCGACCCAGGCCGTTTCGAAGCAGATGCTCCCCGTGTACGACAAGCCGATGATCTACTATCCCTTGTCCACGCTCATGCTGGCGGGCATACGGGAGGTCCTTGTCGTCTCGAGCCCGCGGGATATTGGGCCATTCAAGGAGCTTCTGGGCGACGGGTCGCGTCTGGGCATGAGTTTTTCCTATTCGGTGCAGGACAAGCCCCGCGGCCTTGCCGACGCCTTCATCGTCGGCGAGAAGTTCATAGGGAAGGACAGGGTGGCCCTGGTCCTGGGGGACAATGTCTTCTACGGGCAGAGCTTTTCGCGCACCCTGGAGCTGGCCGCTGAGCGGGAGTCGGGGGCCACTATCTTCGGCTACTACGTGGTCGATCCCAGTTCCTATGGGGTGGTCGAGTTCGACGGCGGGGGGAAGGCCATCTCGATCGAGGAGAAGCCCGCCGTACCTAAGTCCAATTTTGCCGTGCCCGGGCTGTATTTCTACGACAACAGGGTCATCGAGATCGCCAAAAATGTGAAACCCTCGGCCCGGGGGGAGATAGAGATCACGGCTGTCAACAATGAATACCTGGCCAGGGGAGAGCTCCACGTGGAGGTGCTGGGACGGGGCTTCGCCTGGCTGGACACCGGCAACCCGGAGGATCTCCACGAGGCGGGGTCCTTTATAAGGACTATCCAGAAGCGGCAGGGGCTGTATGTGGCCTGCATCGAGGAGATAGCCTTCCACAAGGGCTGGCTGGACAGGACCGGGCTTCTCGCCGCGGCCGACAGGATGAAGAAGACGGAATACGCCGAGTATTTGACCTATCTGGCGGGGAAATGACGCTCGGAAGAGCCTGAAGCGTTTCATTCACGAATAGTTGATTCTCCTAGGGGCCTATGCTAGATTGTTCATACTTTGAACGATTATTTACGAAAATAAGCCCTCGCGCGGGGAGAGTGCGTTTCGGCCACCTTCCAGCGCCGGCGGTCAGTCTATTGCGGGAAAACGCGCCAAGCAGGCGCGAGGGACTCTATTGCTCCAAAAATCGGTAATCGCACTCTAGTGAGGCTTCGCGAGCTAGGCCCGCGGTGGCGGTATCGGCATCGCAGTGTCCACATCGCCCGCGAGACGGGGCTCTGGCTCGGTCTTCGAGACCTGGCGGACCTTTCCTTGTGCCGGCCCTCCATGGCCGAGTACATCCGCAAGCTCGAGAACGATCTCTTCTATAATAAAGGACAGCGCCGCACTTCTGGGCCGGGCACTGGCAGGCTTGGCACAGGGATCTCCTGGACCGGATGACGCCGGGAATCCCCGAGCTGCGACGGTTCCGACACTTGTTCCGCAATCTGCACAAGACCAGTCTCCAGGCGCTAAAGCTGCGCATCGTGTGAGAGATCGATGGGTCAGACCTCTATGAGACCCGTGAGATCCCCGTAATTTGTTAAAGGAACGTGGCATGAGAATGAGCGCGGCGCAGAGGCAGAGCATAGTACATGCGACGCGGCAAAGCTTCGGTGACGATGCCAGGGTGTGGCTGTTTGGTTCGCGGGTGGACTTGTATGTGGAGACGAACATGAGTCATCCATTGATGCAGGAATTGCTCTGCAAGCTATCGATCGAAGAGAGCCTGGATCTGCACGTCGATCTGGTGGTAAATGACAACAAGAGCAGCAATCCGATTTTCAAGATCGCCAAAAGCACCGGCGTTCAACTATGACCGAAAACCTGCGCCTGATCGCCAGGCAACTCGGGCATTTGCAGCGTATGCGTGAATACCTTGAGCATTCCACAGGGCGGTCCGCGACGATTGTTCCTGTCGCCGACTGGAAGTGCTTGAGTCGAGCACCACGAAATCCTCGCGGCTTTTTGCGTACGCTTTAGCGAATTCCAGGAACACCTGGGGAAAGCCATGAGAGCCGTGGCGAGCGAAGAGGAAATCGAAGTGGAACGTTTTGGCGCGGTTTTAGCTTTCATGGAAAAGATCGGCGTGCTGGAATCGGCCGAGCGATGGAAAATCATACGCGAAATACGCAACGCCATCAGCCATGAGAACGAGGAAGACGGAGCCCGGCTGTCTGAGTTTTTCGTGGAAATGCTCAAAGCGGCCCCGGAGTTGTTTGGCAGTCATGAAAAGCTGCTTGCCTTTTGCCAAAAATCTTATAATCTAAAGCCAGAGTGATATCCCCCCAGGCGCGGCAGGAGAACGACTAAGTCGACGATAAAGCGAAGCTGCTTCCGCTTGAATATTTGGTCCGGAAGGTGCGTGCTGTATTGCGGTCAGATTCCGCAGACGCTGACGTTCTCATTTTGACGACTTTCTTCAAGTCCGATACTGGGGCTGAGCCTGGAGGGGGGCGCAACCATGCGTCAAGAAGCCAAGCGACTGGCTGAGCGTTGGAAACGAAGCCAAGACCAGGCGGAAAAAAGACGCGAGCGGGCCCAGGACTTCGCCAGGGCTCTGGCTAAGGCCGACCCCTGTGTGCGGATGATCGTCGGTTTCGGGTCCACCTTCGAATCATGGCGATCGTACAGGCAGGACTCCGACATTGACTTGGCCCTTTGTGGCGGCGATTGGGGCTTGCTCTGGTCTTTGATACCCCACAGCGAATTCGCTGTTTCGCTGGTGGAGCTTGATCTGCAGCCCAAAGCCTTCGCGGAACAAGTCTGCGCACAAGGTATCGTGCTCTATGAAAAGCAGTGATGCGGTGCGGCAGCTCAAGGCGGAGCTGTCGCAGGATTATGACTTCATCGTGCTCAATGGCGAAAAAAACAAGGTCATGACCACCCGGGTAGCAATGAGCGAGGATAAGGATGAATACCCTTACGCCGCCCTCGGGTATACGCTGCATAACCTGTACAACGCGTTTGAAGGGTATTTTTTCAGGATCGCCAAGTTCTTCGAAAACAACATCGCCGAGCCGACCTGGCGCAAGGGACTGCTGGAGCGAATGACCTTGCACATTGAAGGGGTGAGGCCAGCGCTCATCGACATGGCCATGAGAGAGCGCATTGAGGAACTGCTCAAGTTTAGGCATGTGTTCAGGAATATCTACAAGAGCCCGCTCGTGAGCGCCAAGGTGGAGTTTGCCAACCAGGCGGCGCAGCATCTGACGGACGACTTCAAGGAACCCCACCTGCGTTTCCTGGGCTTCCTCCAGGAGTTGATCAATGAACTCGATGCCGAGGGGCATGAAAGCCGATGAGGGATCACGGGGTCAGACCCCAGTGAGGAGGGTCGGAGGGCTGGGATGAGGTTAAAGGAAGCTGAAATCAGGGCCATCAAGGACAGTTTTGATGCCGTTTACCATGAGGGGAGCGTGTATCTTTTCGGAAGCAGGACAGACGATTCAAAAAGAGGCGGGGATATCGATCTCTTTATAGAGATTAAGGACGGCACGGATCTCTTTGCCAAGAAGATCCGCTTTCTCGCACGCTTGAAAAGGCATATAGGGGATCAACGCATAGACGTTGTCTACAGCGAAGACCCCAGCAGGCTCATCGAACAAGAGGCACGACGTTGGGCGATTCGGCTCTGATCTACCGGAAGAGATTCGAGTCCGCGCTGCATGAGGCAGAAACGCATTTGCGAAGGATAGACACCGCGTGCGGCATGCTGAATAGTGCGTATGCTTTCCCCCTTTCCAGGAAGGATTTCCACGACTTAACGACAAATGACGAGCATCTCGCCTTTGCCGACCAACTGATCTTTCGGTTTTCCAAGGCTCAGGATTGCATAGGCGCGAAGCTGTTCAAGTCCTTCTTGCTTGCCCAAGGTGAAAATGTGGATAAGCCATTTTTGGATATCCTGAACAGCCTTGAGAAAATACGCATGCTTTCGGTTGATTCATGGTTTGAATTGCGGGAAATACGCAATGAAATCGCCCACGATTACGAAGACGACGAGGCTGCGGGAATGAACATCCTGAATGGCATCATCGTGCATAAGGATGAGCTGAAGAGGATAGTATCGCTATTTCGCCAGAGTGCTTTGGAGACCGGCATAGCTTGAGAATCCACATAGGCTCAGACCCCCAGGGATTAACACATGGTGCAGGACACGCGTTGGATCCAAAGGCTTTCGAATTTACAGAACGCGCTCAGGAATCTGGACACAGCCTTGGCGATAGAGAGCCCTGATGTCGTGCAGAGAGCCGGGATGGTCCAGTTTTTCGAGATGAGCTTCGAGCTTTCGTGGAACCTTATAAAGGACTATCTTGAGGCGCAGGGCTTCGGGGACATGATATCGCCTCGGGCGAGTCTTAAAATGGCCTTTCAGATCGGGCTCATAATCGACGGAACTTCATGGCTAAAGGGGCTCGAGGATCGCAATCTGACTTCGCACATCTACAACGAGCAGGTAGCTAAGGAAATCGAAGAAATGATCCGCGTCACCTACGCGCCGCTTTTCCGTTCGCTTGAACGGCGCATGGACGAGCTTAAAATTGAAGCCGACTGACTTCGGGCTGTTCGACAACGAATTGGCGGAAATCGTCGAGGTGATCTCCTCGAGGGAGTCGGTGGAGTCGGCCTTGATCTTTGGGAGCCGCGCAAAGGGTTGCCATCGTGCGGGGAGCGATGTGGATATCGCCATAAAAGGTGTGGCAGTTAGGCACGAGGATGTCCTGAACGTAGGGTATGCCCTCAACGAAGAGTCGACGCTTCCCTATCAGTTCGACATTATCGACTACAACAGGATAGACAACGATGCGCTGCGGGAGCATATCGACCGGATCGGGCGGGAGATTTTCAAGCGGGCAAATATGAATCGAACAGGATGACAGGAATAATGGCAAAGGATCAGGCGAACTTGAGTCGTGAGGGATCACGGGATCAGACCCCCTGGGCGCGGCATGGAATTAGGGGGAGGAAGGATGCGGCTGGCTGAAAAAGAAGTCGATATAATCAAGGAATCGATTCGCAAACGCTTTCGCAGGGTTGGACGGATCATCCTTTTCGGGTCGCGCGTGGATGACGCGAAGCTCGGGGGCGACATAGATCTCCTCGTCGAGAGCGACGAACCGCTCGAGGCCGGGGTAAGGCATAAGCTCGAAGCCTTGAGCGACATGCATCGCAGGCTAGGGGAGCGCAAAATTGATTTTGTGCTCGCGTCGACTCCCGGGTCGGAAGGTGATCGGCGAGATGGGCGGAGAATCGTCCAGGTCGCCCGCGAAACGGGGGTTTCGTTATGAAGCAGGACTTGCTAAAGGTCAAACTGCAATCGGCGCTCAAGGAATGCGACTCGCACCTGGCCCGGCTCGATCGGGGGTATGGGCTTTTGGGAGCGTTTTTCCCGCTCAGCCCTTCCGCGCTCACGAATCTCGAAGAGATCCGCGTCGAGCAGCTCGACCAGTTCCTGTTTCGCTTCGCCAAGCTCCAGGATGCGATGGGAGCGCGACTCTTCCCCGCCGTGGACTGGCTGATCTCCGGTAAAACCGAGTCCCGGCCTTTCATCGATATTCTTACGAGCCTTGAAAAATACCATGTTGTGGGAAGCGCGGCCGCTTGGCAGGAATTCAGGGAACTGCGGAACAATCTTTCCCATGAGTATCCCGACAATGTCGAGGAATCCGCCGTGACTCTCAATATGCTCTTTGACAGGTGGCCCAGTTTCCGGGGCATCTATTCGCAGATCCGCGATTTCGCGGCCTCGCGGAGTTCCTGAGCGCGGCTGAGCGCGGGCAGATTACACTGCCGATAGACATCAGGCGCGACATGGGGATCAAGGCGGGGCTATGCTGGAGTTGGCCGCCATCGACGGAAAGATCGTCGGCTGGAAGCGAGAGGGAGCCGATCTCCAGGCGAAGCGGAAAGGCCGCGGAGGCCTTCCCCAAGGAATCGCATCCGTGGACTCCTAGGGATCTTCCTTTCTGAGTACAATAAACTCGAAGCATCGGACTAATCGGGAATGGGCTATATAGAGTACTGGAATCCCGGGGGCCGAATAGTAGAGCCAAGCGATATCGCGTTCACTGCAGCACCTGATTTCATGGCGAGCTCAGTAGGCGACGTTCTTGAAGGATAAAAAGCTTTCGCCCGAAGTGCGAAAGGCGCTGCTATCAAAATTCATAAACGCCTCGGTGAATAGTCGCTTAATTTACGCTCGTAAACGAACCTTTCCTGAGGGATCACGGGGGCAGACCTTCGTTAATGCTACTTACACCTGAGCGACGCAGCAAGTTCCTTGCTGCTGGTCTCATGATATCCCCCAGGGGTTAGGATGGTGATCAGGCTCACTAACGACTTCGTCTTTAAATACGTCTTCGGCCGGGAAAGCTCCAAACCGATGCTGCTTGAGTTCGTCAACGCCGTCCTGACCGATTCGGGGTTTTCCCCAATCTCCGACCTGACTTTGAAGAACCCCATAAATCTTAAATCCGCCGATTTCCTCAAGGAAAGTGTTCTCGACATCCGGGCTGAGGATAGTTCCGGCGCCCAGTTTGATATCGAAATCCAGGTTGCCCAGGAGAAATCCTTCGTTAACCGGACTTTCCCTTGCTGACATCGAACAGCTCTGACGCGCCCTGAGGTCAGACCCCGGGCTTGCGCTCTGTTTTTGCGTTTCGCATATGCTGCTTATTTGCCCACAGCACCTAAAAATACAGAGCTCGCTTCTTTTCGCTGCGCTCGTCGTCGGGGGTTCGCTACGCTCACCTAAATTACGCCCGCAAACGCAGCTTTACTGAGGGATCACAGGGTCAAATCCTGCGCGCGTGTCAGGAATTAGAAGGGGACCGTGAATATGGTGGGGTCAGACTCCTTTATTTAAGGAGATCGCCATCCAGACCACCTATCGAGTTCATGCCGACGAACTCACCGAAGACTTCCTGAAGGCCCTCAAGGTGACCTATAAGGATCGCGAGATCGAGATCATCGTCTCCGACGAGGTCGAAGATACCGATTACCTCATGAGCACAGTTGCTAATAGGGACCACCTCCTAAGAGCTATCGAGAACATCAACAATAATAAAAACCTCGTTGAGATTTCTTCAGACGATCTATGATCATTGCCTTCGATCCCATAGCCGTCGAGGACAAGAAGGTTTTCGCGAGAAGCAGCCTTATTAAAGACATTGTGCGCAGTCCCCTGTCCGGCATAGGCAAGCCCGCGCCGCTTAAGCATGGTCTTTCTGGTTTCTGGTCTCGCCGCATTACTGACGAGCATCGAAAACGTGTATAAAGTCGAAGAGGATACGGTCTATATCGTGTCCTGCAAGTATCATTATTGGATCACGGGGTCATATCCCATGAGCGCGTCAAATACTCGCGTGCTTGGTCGAATGACTTGCTGGACATTCCTGTAGGTTCCAGGGGTCAGACCCCCGGAACGGGAAACCAAGAGGCAGCTATGTGGAAATGACTCCAAATTTCGTGGAATCGATCTTGTATGTGTATAGCAAGGGTTTTCCTGGGCATGAAGAGCGCTTCTGCAGCTTCAGGGATGCATTTTCAGCGCGGCTTGACTCATACATCCGGAAATCAGGAAGGTATCTTGAAGGCGCGATAACAGGCGAAATCGGAAACAAGACTTTCGACCATAATTTCGATTTCAGCGAGAACTTTCCGAGAGGCATCTATTTCAATCATGATGCAGAGGACTTGATCGTGCTTGCCGACTACGGCAACGGTATCAGGGAAACGCTTTCGCGAGTAGTAACGACCCTTGCTTCCGATGTCGATGCGATTGAAACTGCTTTTACCAAGGTCGTTTCCGGGAGTGCTCCCGAGCAGAGGGGCAATGGTTTGAAGTTCGTGCTGTCTGGCATGCTCGACAACAGATGGACAATGTACTTTCACTCCGGGCATGCCTGCTGCAGGGTTGCCGATGGCGTGGTCAAGTACGAATCAAGCCCTTCGTCCATTTCCGGGTGCTTGGCAATTCTGGATTTTGGCAAGCAAGTTTGGAGCGCATGAAATGACTGTCAGCATGGTCAAATTCGGGGATATCCTCATCTCGCGCCCCGCCGGCAGAGAGGCTTTTCTGGCCGCCAAGGCGTATTTGTTCACCGCCACAACCGGGCTTGATACGATCATCCTGGACTTCAAGGGCGTGAAGGTGCTGGCCCCTTCCTGGGGGGATGAGTTTATCACGGGCCTCCGGTCTCTCTATCAAAATCGCATTGAAGCAGCGAATATCGATTCGCCAGCGGTGAAGGCCGCACTTAAGGTTGTTTTGCCGTAGGGCAAGGATTCACTTCAAGGAAGGCCAGGGTCAGATCGCCAGGGGGGATGCAGAGCCGTGAGTGTCCGGGCAGCGGGTATTGGCCTGAATCGAGGTTTTTGCGATTGCATCGGTGCCCGCGGGGCTGAGGGATCATGGGGTCAGACCCCCCGGGCGCGTCAGGGCGAGGAGTGCATTATGGTAGTTATTCATCCGCAGTATGTGGTGAATGATGCTCAGGAAAAAATGGCAGTGTTGCTTTCGTTCGACGAATGGAATGTCGTTCTTGATGCACTTGAAGAGCTTGATGATATCGCTGAATATGATGCAGCCAAGGCGGGAGATCAGGTAAGCGTGCCCTTTGAGGAAGCTGTTCAACAGCTCCGAAAAGGATCTGGTATTTGAACTATTCGATTGAAATCCTCAAATCAGCCCAAAAGCAATTAGGAAAGATACAAAGTAGCGATCAGGAAAGAATCTTTGGCGAAATAAGGGCTCTTTCCGCTAATCCTCGTCCTCTTGGTTGCATAAAACTGCGTGGGAGAGATGCTTGGCGGATTCGATCCGGCGATTATAGAATCATATATGAAATCAAGGACAGCATACTTGCAGTAATTGTAATAGCAATCGGGCATCGTCGTGAAATATGCCGCTGAGGGATAACGGGGTCAGACCCTCGTGGTTCGAACGCAGGGGGGAGCCTATGCTGATCACTGTGATGGGCACGTACGAGCGATCAAGACGAGGTTGCTGCCGCGATGAAGCTTTCGGGCTCGGCCTTCGCAGAATGGAATAATGAGGTCGACACGATCTATGACAATCTCTGAAAGATGGGACGTGGTTCTTGTACCCTTCCCTTTCACCGACCTGAGCCGGGCAAAAAAGCGGCCGGCTGTGGTTCTATCGGCGAGAGATTACAACGATAGCGGCGATGCGATTATTGGTTTCCTTACCAGCAATCTCTCTGGTCCCGAGCGGGTGGGCGACTATATCCTCTCAGAGCCTTCCGCTGCGGGCCTTCCATTGCCTACCCGCTTCAGATTGAAACTGGCGATGATTGATTTGTCTATTGTGGTGAAGAGGCTGGGTACGATCTCCGAGGGCGATCGGAAAGGCATCGCGGGGCAGATAAGGGCTTGCTTGGTAGAATGAGGGATCACGGGGTCAGACTCCCCGCGGGTGTCCACGCCCTGAGGATCTGACTCCCGCGGGGTTCTCGCGCGGTCGATTCATCCATAGTGATACCTGCATGCCAGAATATGGACGTCGCCTTCGTCGAGGCGGTAGACGAGGCGGTGTTCTTGGTCGAGGCGACGCGACCAGGAGCCAGCGAGCTCGAAGCGGAGCGCCTCGGGCTTCCCGAGTCCTTGGTAGGGACTGCGCTGAATTTCCTTTAGCAGGCTGTTGACCTTGGCGAGCATCTTTAGGTCGTTCTGTTGCCAGTACAGGTGATCTTCCCATGCATGGGGATGGAAGATGAGGCGCACGGCTTTAGTCCTCCAGGAGGGTGCGTTCCACGCCCAAACCCTTTTCGAAGCTGGCGAGGCTTTCCTTCAAGCGGCGCGCATTGGCAGGACTTCGAAGGAGATAGGAGGTTTCCTCGACCCCGGCGTAATCCTCGTAGGAGAGGACAATCACATTTTCGCCGTTGGGGCGGGTTACGATCACCGGCTCATGATTGGAGACGACATCCTCAAGAACTTCTTTAAGCGTCTCGCGGAACCGGGTGACGTTGATTGCGGTCATCATCCACCTCTGAACTATAGCGTACGTATTTATGTACGCATCGTCAGGTGTTTCTCGCCGAGCGCGTGGCAAGACTCGACGACACGGCCACGGCCGCCACAGGAGTGTCCTGGGGGGGACTCGC
>Ga0118677_10011716_pt1 | contig 13055 bp, 5 predicted proteins | sample AliMusrvi5mmetaG_FD_86154 | JGI IMG/M metagenome (GOLD analysis project Ga0118677, IMG submission 86154)
GTATACGGATGTGACCATTGGCTCGAATGTGGTTCTGGCCGCGACAGCGCTCAGCGGCACGACCGACCTCGGCTTAAGGACGACCGGCACTTTTTACGGCTCGACCGTCACCGCTGGCACCGGCACGATTGACCCGACCTCCACGTTTGTCTTTAGCGGGGCGGGCAGCCACACGCTGCAAACCAGCGGCACCTACGCCAACGGCACCAGCCGGATCATCGGCAACGTGCAAGTGGGCGATGGATCGAGCGCCTCGACCTTGAACCTGGGCAGCGCCATCACGACCGGCACGGGCAGCTCGGTGACGGTGAACCAATCCTCGACGTTGGCTCTCGGAGTGAACAACCTTACGACAAACGGATTGCTCTCCGTCGCCGCCGGAGCGGCGGTTTCCTCCAGCACCGGTATCATTGCCCTCGGCGGGGATATCACCACCACCGGTACCGGCAACTCGTCCATCGGCGCGGCGATCAACACGACAGGGACCGCCAACCGGAACATCACGGTCGCCAATGCCGGGTCGAGCTTAAACATCTCCAGGGCGATCAGCGGCAGTACCAACCAGCTCACCAAGCTCGGGGCTGGCACGCTCATCCTGGGCGGCGTGAGTACTTACGGCGGCGCAACGGTCGTTTCTGCAGGTGAACTCGATGTGAACGGATCGCTCGCGGCGGCCAGCACCGTGACGGTTTCCAGCGGGGCCACCTTGGGCGGCTCCGGCTCGGTGAACGGCTCGGTGAACGTCACGGATGGAACGGTCCGTGGCAGCGGGTTGAGCATGGGAGATGCCACCTATTACGGAGCGAGCACCTTGAGCGGCATCAGCAGTGCCAACACCATCACCGTGGCAAGCGGCACTACTTCGCTAACCGGACACGCCACCTCCGCTGGCACGCTGTCGGTTTCCCTCGGCGGAACTTTGAAGAACACAGGCGTAGCCACCGCAGGCGACGTCAGTGTGGGCACCGGTGGTACTCTGACGAACAACGGCACCGTGAACGGTAGTGTGAGCGTCAGCGGTTTGATCAACGGCAACGGCACCATCAACGGGGATCTCTCGCTGGCGAGCGGCACGCTCGCTCTGGGCAGCGCCCCCGGGACCACAACGGTCAACGGTGACTATTTGATGGATGCTCTCTCCAAGCTGTCCATGCAAGTGACCAGTGGCACCTCGGCAGGCACTTATGACCAGGTGGTCGCGAACGGCTTGGTGTCGCTGGCCGGAACGCTGGATCTCAGCTCGCTCTCCACTTTGACGAAGCTGGGGGATGCGATCACGCTGCTGGTAAACAATAGCGGGCAAACGACTGACACCGAAGGCTTCTTTGGCACGGTGTTAGTGGGTGGATCATCGGTAGCGCTGGGGGCGGGCAACACCTTCTCCATCACCATTGGCGACACGACCACGCAGTACCAGCTTGCCTTCGCCTCTTCCACAGCCAGCACGGATGGAGTCGCTAACGACCTGGAGTTGATGGTGGTTCCTGAGCCCAGCACCTGGGCGATGTTGGTTGGCGGCATCGGCGCCTTGTTTGTCTTCAGGAAAATGCGGAAATTCCAGATTCTCGGTTAACCGCGATTTTCTAAGCCTCGTCGTTCCCGGGGGGGGGCGGCGAGGCTCCCTTTCGTTCTCAAACCCCCGGCTGTCCCAAACGGCGGCTTGGGGGTGTCCTATGCTTGTGTCCCCGTAAACAGCGATTTATTCCAAATTATGCGTTTCCTCCCATCTCTTCTGCTCGCATCCTTCGTGGTTGCGGGGCAACTTCAGGCGTCTGATAGCACGCCATCCGCCCAAATTCTTGGTGCGTTAAGCCTGCCTAAGGACGAGGCCGTCATCACAGGCCTGCAGTCCGTATTTGTGGCGGGTTCCCGCGTACAAACGGAAGCAGAAGCGGAGGCGGGTGCCGCGGCGGTGCGGGAGTTGAGCATGGAGCATGTGGGAGGGAATCGACTCCTTGCGCGCATTCGATTTGACCAGATTCCGCATCTCGATAATGCAAGGTTCATCCTCTATCTGGATACCGACGATAATGCGGAAACCGGACGGCAGGATGCGACGCACAAAGGGGTGGACTTAATGGTCACCATCGAGGGCAAGAAGGCGACGGTTGACATCCGCAACGAGGCATTGAAGAAACCGCCGGTGCCGATGGCGAGTGTTTTCTGGGCGGAAAAGGAGCTGTACATCACGCTCCAGATGCAGCTGCCCAAGGCGGACCAGTACAAGATGCGTGCGTATATTCTCTCTCAGCGCAATGAGAAGGGAACTTCAAGCGCGCAGAATGTTTCCTTCACGCTGCCGGCGGGGAAATTTAATGTCACGTCAGAAATTGGCGATCCCCAGGGCGGCTATCGTTTCAAAAACGATCTCGTCAAATATGAGGCGCTCGAAAACAAAGGGCTGACCTTTAAGGACGTGGCGCGGGCGGTGCCGATGAACCGTGTTCGCCCGGTGCCAGCGCCTCCCTTTAACATACAGCCGCGTAGCTCAATCGCGGGCAAACAAGGCACCGTTGAGACGCAGCAAGTGCGGGCGAATATCCGCGAAGAGGTAGGCTCCGCACGCCCCAATGCCCACATTACGTTTGGCTTTCCATTTCCGGCAAAGGCCATCTTTGACGCGAGCCATATTCGCGTTTTGGATGGGAAGTCCAAGGAGGTTGCCGCGCAGATCACCCCCACGGTTCGCTGGCCCGATGACAGCCTGAAGTGGGTCTTGGTGGACGTGCTGCGGCCGATGGGCGCAAATGAGGATTCGGAGTTGATTGTGGAATTTGGATCGAAAGTCGCGGCGGCCAAGCCGACGACAAAAGTGAGCGTGCAGCAAAGTGCGTCTGAGATCACGGTTGTGACCGGTCCGCTGAAAGCGGTCATTGACGCGAAGCATTTTAACGTCTTGCGGGACGTTTGGCTCGACCGCAGCGGGAAAGGGCGTTTCACCGATGCTCAACGGGTGGCGAGCTGGGGGCCGGAGGGCATTCGGTTGCTGGACGGAGATGGCAAACTCTTTAGCACGGCAGCGCTTGCGCCAGACAAAATCACTCTTGAGGAAAACGGTCCGGGCAAAGTGGTGGTTCGCGTAGATGGCAAGTATGGCGCCGCCGATGGCAAAAACTACATGCGGTATGTGACGCGTATGACGTTCCTGGCGGGCTCTCCCGTGGTGACGGTGGCGCACACGCATTTCGACAACTTTTTGGCCACCGAGTTTACCGAGCTGACCTCTCTGACAATGCCCGTTCGCCTTGCGGGGGGGCTGACAAATGCAGAGTTGGTGAGCGGGAGCAATCAGCCGGTCCTGAAAGGCACCAGTCTGTCTCTGTTCCAGAGCGACGAAAATCATGCCCAGGCGACGCTTGGCAAAGAAACGCACGAGGTGGGCCGCAGCCCCGGCGCGGTGCAGCTTCGCAGCGCGAACGGCGCGGTGACGGCAACAGTGCATGATTTCTGGCAGCGTTGGCCAAAGGCGATTACCGCGGAGGGAAAGGAAGTGACTTTTGGGCTCCTCCCCACGCAGCCTTCGGCGAAATACGGGACAGACCTGCCCTACAAATTGATGTTTCCCTTCCTCGATGGCAAATACCGGATGAAATGGGGCATGTCCTTCACCGAACGCGTCAGTCTTGATTTCTCCGGCGAGACTTCGCCCGCCGCATTGGCTGCCGAGGCGAACATGCCGGTGCTGGCTGTCCTTCCCGCAGACTGGTATGCGACAACGGAAGGGCTTGGCGAAATGGCACACCCGATGGGCAAGCAGTTCGCCCAGTGGGATGACTTTATGGCGCGCAGCTTTGCCGCACACGTGGTGCGGCGGGATGAACAGCGCGAGTATGGCTTCTTTAACTACGGGGATTGGTTCGGCGAACGGGTGCGTAACTGGGGCAACAACGAATATGATCGCGCCCATGGGCTCTTCATGCAGTTTGCCCGCACGGGGGACCGCGCCATGTATCGGGTGGCGCTGCAAGCGGCGCGGCATCAGGCCGACGTTGATCTCGTGCATGATTACCCGGACACTTACTACGCCGGCGCCAATCACCAACATTCCATCGGGCACACCGGCACTTGGGAAGGCCCCACGGTTCCTGCGCAAGCGACGTGGAGCCATAAATACGACGATCACACCGACGCGCAAAATGGCCACACGTGGTCCTCGGGCATGTGCGATGCGTGGTTTTTGAGCGGAGACGCGCGCGTGATGGATGGCGCGCTGGAAGAGGCCGAACATATCACTTGGGCGATGGCCCCTGCCTTTACCCATCTCGGCACGCACGAGCGTTCTTCCGGGTGGTCGCTCAAGGCGATCATGTCGCTCTATGAGGCGACATACGATCCTGCTTACCTTGAAGCGGCCAAGGAAATCGTGGCTGTTTCGCTCAAAGCGGAAAACACGACTGGGACCGGCAACCCCTTGTGGGCTCATGTGCTACCCCTGGATCACTCCGGAGGAACCCCCAACATCCTCGGCAACAACTGCTTCATCATGGGGATATTCCTCAGTGGAATGAAGTCCTACGTGGCGGCGACGGGCGACAAGGAGGCGCTCGCAGCGTTGGATGCCGGTACCCAATGGCTGGTTCGCTCGTTCGATGAAGAAGATGGCTGCTGGCCTTACTCTGCGGCTCCTGATGGGAAACGGATCTTTGGCGCGCAGGGCTACGGTCTTGCCGGGCTGAATCCGCTGATCATCGCGCCCATTGCGTTCATGGGGGTGGCGAATAACGACCGCCGTGAGATTGATATTGTCGAAAGCGCGTTGCAGACGCTGCTTCGCTTCAGCGGTCCGATCGGGGAAGGCAAAGCCCTCGATCAACGGATGTTTTTCACACCGGAAACGCTCGGCCTGCTCCAGCGCTATTATCTCAAAAATGATCCCGCCGCGGGATTGACCCTTCTGGACGGCTCCGATAAAGGGTTTTCGAAGCTTCTAGCCAAGAGGGGCGATGCGACGCGCCAGGCGGTACGTTCGGGCGACGACAAGACTTTCTTTGTCTGCCTTACGGGATCGGAATCCGACCTCCTCGTGGAACGCAAGCCGGTTGGTTCATCTCCCAAACGGGCTGAAACGGCCACGGTGAAAGTGCTCGATGCAAAGGGCGAAATACTGTTGAACCAAACGTGCAGCACCGATCTCGCCGCACAATTCCACGTCAGTCTCAAGGGAAAAGCAGGGGACGTTTTTAAAGTTGAGATCAATGACGACCAACGGGCGGCATGGAGCGCTACGGGCGAAGGGGTGCAGTCCGTCATGGTTACGAAGCCCGGCTTCCGCATCGCGGGCGTTGGCGCGGCACGCTATAGCTTCTTCGTCCCGGCTGGCACGGGGCACTTCAAGGTGCAGCTCTTTGGTGTTCATCCCGGCAGATTTGGGGCGACGATTTTTGACGCGGAAGGCCAAGACATAGCCGGAAAAGTAGGCGAAAATACCGGAGAGGCACAATTGCCAGGGGCACCCAAGACCGCAGGTAATAAAGCGCCCGTGGAAATCATCGAGGTTGTGCCGAAGGCCGAGGCCACGGGCAAGACGTGGAGCGTGGTTCTCTGGGCAGGGGGAGACGAAGGCGTCGAGTTGCAAGGTATCCCTCCTTACCTCGCCCTGTCGGCAAAGGATTTGTTCAACCCCGAGAAATAATTGACCAGGCATCAATGGGGATTGGAAGGAGACTTTCGCTAAACACCGTTATCGCTTCCAAAGCCTCCCCCGTTCCGTCTTCATGAATACGACCACTTTGCCGCCCCAATCGGGTCGTGCCGCGCCAGAAAGCCCTAAACCACCCTTGTGGCACGTTGGCACGCTTACCTATACTTCGGCGGGATTGATTGCTCTCTTCTTCTGGCTGCTCTGGGGGGACTTTGCATGGTCGATGCGGGACCGCTCCATCGGCAATGTCATCCTCATCCTGTTCAAAAAGTTCGAGGCATCGGACATGTTGACGGGGTTGCTGATGAGCTCCCTGCCTTCGGCGTTGGGGTTGCTCATCGGCCCGATCATTAGTTATAGATCCGACCGGCACCGCGGGCGCTGGGGGCGGCGCATTCCCTTTCTGCTGATTCCGACGCCCATCATCGTGCTCTCCATGATGGGGCTGGCCGTCAGCCCAAAGATTGGCACCTTTCTCTTTGAGCATTTCGGCCTTCACTCCTTTGGACTCAACCCGACAATCCTCGTGATTCTTGGGGTGAACTGGATGCTCTTTGAATTCGGCTGTATCATTGCCAACTCTGTTTTCGGCGCCTTGGTCAACGACGTGGTGCCGCAGGCGGTGCTGGGGCGGTTTTTCGGGATGTTCCGGGCGATCAGTCTGATCGCGGGAATGATTTTTAACTATTGGCTGATCGGCAGGGTGGAAACCCATTATTTCGAGATTTTCCTGGGGATCGCAGCACTCTATGGCGCCTGTTTAACCATCATGTGTTTAAAGGTGAAAGAGGGCAAGTATCCGCCGCCCCCGGAGCCTGTCGAGATTCCCGGAGCCGCTGGCGGGTTTTGGCTTGCGGTCAAAACGTACTTCAGGGAGTGCTTCGGCAACCCTCACTATCTCTGGTTCTTCGCCATGATGACCGCGTCGGGGCTCGCCATCGCGCCCGTCAATCTCTTTGGTATATTCTATGCCAATAGCATTTCGATGAGCATGGGGATGTATGGAAAATGCCTGGCGATCACTTACCTGATATCCCTGTTTCTGGCTTATCCCGTGGGTGCTTTGGTGGATCGCTTCCATCCGATGCGGGTCTGTCTGGCCGCCTTGGGGCTTTACGGCATTTGCGCCCTATGGGGCGGGTTTTACGCCAGGAGCACCTTCACGTTTAGCCTGGCCTTGGTCGCCCACGGCGTGATCTCTGGCATCTACTTTACCGCGGTGGCGTCCATGGGACAAAAATTACTGCCGCGCTCACGCTTTGCACAATTATCGTCGGCCTGCGGAATTGTCATCGGCATTTGTTCGATCATCATGGCTCCGGCCTTGGGGATGTTTCTTGATTATACGGGGCATAACTATCACTACACGTTTTTCACTGCGGCGATTTTTTCAGGCCTGGCGGTCTTCGCTTCCTCCGTGATGTACCACAAATTCAAAGCGTGCGGCGGACCGGATAACTATATCGCGCCCGAGTAGGGGGGCGGCCGCTGCTTCGCTCCCATCCGTCTTTGCGTCATTCTTTTTGGGAATCGCTCTATTCCTTGAACGTTCCGGCGGAAGGGAATAGTAGGTGGTCCATGAAATCCCCCATCGCGGCGGTTTGTGTCGGCTTGTTTGCGATAGCGCTCTCGCTCTTAAGCGGCATAGGTACAACGACAGCCAGCGCGGAGAGCGCCAGTTCCAAACCCGGCCCGGCAACCAAGGATGAGGAAGCGCTATCAGCCCTCAATCTCGATGCCCCCGGGATGGAAGCAGTCAAAAAGGCGGCCCAGACGGGTTCGCTGGATGCCGTAAAGGAAGCCTATCTCGCCTATCGCCGCACGGCATGCCCGACCCAATGGACGCTTTCGGCGGCCGATAGACCGACCCAGGCAACTAAAAAATCCGATCCGCTCGGCGATGAGGTTTGTGAGCATGCCATCCGCGACACCGTCTATGGTTTTTTCAAAGGCAAGAAGACGGTGGATATGGGAAAGGATTTTGATTGGCATCACAACCCTCTCTCCCGCTCCGAGCCGGACTATACGACCCAATGGACGTATTGCGTCATCAGCCGGATGCATTTCTGGAGATTCCTTGGCAACGCCTATTGGAACACGGGGGACGAAAAATATGCCAGGGAGTGGGTGGCCCAACTCTACGATTTCACTGCGAAAAACAACCCGGCGACCCATCGTCCGGGCGACATGTTTGACGATTCCAAAACCACGCCCGGCCTGCGCGATGCCACCCTGTGGCTCACTTTGGACTCCGGCATCCGCATGGCCGACACGTGGCCCGATGTTTACACCCATTTCCTCAACAGCCCCTCCTTCACTCCAGACGCCCAGTGGGTTTACCTGCGCACCATCTGCGACCACATCCGCGTCCTCAAGAAAGGGCTCGAAACGCCCGGACGCTACGGCAACTGGGTGTCCACCGAATGCAACGGGCTTTATACCATTGCCGTTCTCTTCCCCGAACTGAAAGACGCCGAAGCGTTGCGGGACTTTTCCCTGAACCGGCTGGTTCAGGAAGCGAATTTAACGGTTCCCCCGGACGGCTTCGAAGCGGAACTGACGCCCAATTATCACTACCTTTCCATGGCCGGTCTGGTGCAGCCACTGAAGCTCGCCAAGCTTAACCACCTTACGGTGCCGGACCTGTTCCGAAAAAAACTCCTCTCCATGTATCAGGCTCCCGTCATCGTCATGGACCAAAGCGGATCGGTGATGCCGACCAACGACTCCGGCACCTACAATGCTGCAACGTATGCCGCAAAGGGATTGCAACTCCTGGGAGACGATCCGCTGCTGCTCTGGGCCAGTTCCGGAAGAACGAAAGGGCAGCCCTTGTCGGACTTCACCATGCTGCCGTATGCGGGCTTTTACGCCATGCGGGGAGGATGGCAGCTCAACGACTTGTTCCTGTTCTTCCGCGCAGGCCCTCCGGGTATTGCTCATGAGCACGAAGACATGCTCGAAGTCGTCTTTCGCGCCTGGAACAAAACGCTGCTCTTCGACCCCGGTAAGTATTCCTACGATCAATCCGATATGCGGCGGTTCTCCTGCGGAACTGCCTCGCACAACACCATTATTGTCGATGGCAAATGGCAGCATCGCGGCGGCAATAAACCGCCGGTCACCCAGCCGGTGAATAACCCGTTCTGCACCACGCCGCTCTTCGACTATGTTTCCGGCCGGTACGATGGCGGCTATCAAACGAGCGTTTACAACCCTCGCAAACAATACAGCCCGCAAGACTGGGTGGGCGAAAAAGATTTCTCCGTGTGCCACACGCGCCGGGTGCTCTTTCTGAAACCCTACTACGCCTTGCTGATCGACACGCTCGATGGAACCGGAAGCCATCAATACGACGCCCATTTCCATCTCGATTCGCCCGCCGCCAAGCTCGATCCCAAGACCCAGGCTATCGTTAGCCAGAACGCTCCCGAGCAGGCGCAACTGGCGCTTTATCCCTTGGAACGCTCGGGATTGGAGGCGGAAGTGATCCAAGGCCAGCAAGAGCCATTATTGGGCTGGCTCCCGGACGAACATCGCGCCATCCCCACCGCCCGTTTTCGCAAGACCCAGGAAGCGCCCGCCCTTTTCGCCACATTCCTTTATCCGTTCAAAGGCGATCAACCGCCCTGCGAAGCCACCCCGCTGGACACGGGCACCGACGCTATCTGGTCCCGCGCCTTGAAAACAGAGCGGGAGAACATCGAAGTCATCGTTGCCAAGGACAACGCCCCGCGCCACTGGAACGCCCAGTCCGGGCTGGCAGGGCCCGTGCAGGCCCAATCCGCCGGAATGGTGATTCGCCGTCTAGCTCAGGCCTCCACAACGTGGTTTGGAGCATGGGGCATCGACGCGTATGCGGATAGCACGTGGCATTTCACAGCGGATGCGCCCGCCACGCTCGTCTGGACGACTCAGGGCAACCACTTCATCGTGCAAAACGCAGACGTTTCCCGCCCGGTTCAGATCAAAGTATCCAAGCCGTTTATCCAAGAAGCCATCTTGCAGCCGGGGGCCTGGATGGAGATCTCCAATACGGGGGTCAAATCCGCCCCGTCTCCCTTGGACGAGCTGAAGCCGCTGGAGCCACCGCGTTAAGCGAGCCGCTTGGATGCCCCCGGAATGGCTTTGACTGTCTTCCCGTCAACCCAGGCTCCATCCAAATAGATCGTCTGGGGAATGGGGGGGATTCCCCGCTCATTCTGCTGAATCATCCGGGTCAATACGTCGACGGATACCGCTCCGACGTCCGCATGATTCTGGCAAACGCCAGCCCGCGCTCCGGTTGCGTCCATGCAATCGAGGTCAATGAATCCGACATCCTCTGGAACCCGGAACCCGAGTTCTTTGATCCAAGTCAGCGCCTTGAGCTGGGTGCTTAAGACCACATCGGGGCAGTAGCGCAGGAACCATTCCTTAAAAGCGTCGGCCCCCCATTGGGAGGTGATGAGCATGGGGATGATCTCTTTATTCCGGTGACGGCTTTGTTCCGCGAGCAACCCCGCCGACCAAAGGAGGTCGACGCGCTCGTTGTTCAGCTTCTTGATCGCAAAGCCGATCCGGTGGTAGCCGCGGCCGAGGGCCTCCCGGAAGGCGATCTGCATGCAGCGGTATTGATTGTTGCCGACGCTGTGGAGCCGGGGCCAGACCATGGAGGGGTCGATCCGAATGGCGGTGAACCGCTCCCAGTCCAGACGGGAATGGCCGCGCCCCACGGGGAGGGGGGCAATGATGAGGCCGCTAAAATTCCGCGTCCACAGGATCTTGTTCCAACGCGCGGTCGTCATCCCCGGTTCGCCCAGCCAAAGGTGCTGGAAGAGATAGCCCAACTGCTTTGCCCGAGCGCACGCGCCCTCGTAAATGCGTGCGTGCGCCTCTTCCTCCCGCCACGCTTCTCGCGTTGGCCATTCCGTCAGGTAGGCGATGGTGGGGGGATCGGCCACGGGCTTTGCCACGCGCCGATAGGCGCAGAGCGCGGCGAGCATGGGGTCCGGTCGATAGCCCATCTTTTCGGCAAGCTCCCGAATGCGTTCCTGCGTTGCCACGGGGATGCTGGCGTGGTTGCGGAGAGCGAGCGAGACCGTGGTCACGTGGACCCCCGCCTCTCGAGCGATATCTCTTAAGGTAACGCGAACCATGGACATGACTCTACAGGTAGAGTAGACAGAAAATTGCGTCAAGTGACATCCCCGTCTACTTTTTCCCGCATGTCTTCCCGATGCGATTCCCCCTCTTCCGGTCAACCCCTGGCGCCGCTCTCTCAGATAGCATCCGAATACCGGAAGCTGGCTCAAGACATCGACAAAACGCTCCAAAAAGACACCCTTGATGTCTGGTATTCCCGTTGCGTGGATTCCCGGCAGGGTGGGTTTTTCTGTTACTTCGATCAGGACTGGCAGCCCGGCGCAACCCAGCCCAAAACGCTCGTCTTCCAATCGCGCATGACCTGGGTGGCCTCCCAGATTGTCCTGCGTCACCCCGACATGGCCCCTCGCTTTCGCGAAATCGCCCGGCATGGGGCGGACTTCCTCTCCAACCAGCTTTGGGACGCACGGGATGGCTGTTTCTTCTGGCAACTAACACCCCAGGGAGAGGCTCCCCAGGACAATAACGAAGTCAAACATGCCTATGGTATTTCCTTCGGTATCTACGCCCTGGCCTCTGCCGGAAAAGCACTGGGAGAGCAGGCCTTTATCGACCGGGCCGCCGAGGCTTTCCTTTGGCTCGATAAGCATGGGCACGACGCTGTCCATGGCGGCTACATTGAGGCCTTTCACCGCGACGGAGTCCCCATGCTCCAGGTCCCGCCGCAACTCCCCAAAGACACGCTGGACTACGTCGAGAACGCCTGGGGATGCCGGTCCATGAATACCCATCTGCATTTACTGGAGTCATTCACCGAACTCTACCGGGTCTGGCCCGACCCCCGGCTTCGTCTCCGGCTGGAAGAATTGCTGAACATCATCGAAACCCGGATCTACGCCCTGCCGGGCATTCAGTATCTCTATCTTACCGCCGATTGGACGCCGCTCCCCGGCCACATCCCCTACGCGCACGACGTGGAAACGGCCTACCTCCTCGTCGAAGCCTCCGAGGCTCTCGGGCGGCCGGACGATTCCGGCGTCTGGAAAAAGGCGCGCTCCCTGGTTGATCACTCTCTCCAATACGGCTGGGACAATCGCAATGGTGGATTTTACCACGACGGCGATTCCAAAACCGGCCTGCCGACCAAGCGGGACAAAGTTTGGTGGGCCCAGGCCGAGGGGCTCAACGCCCTGCTCCTGATGCACGAGAAATATGGAAGCTCCACCCCCGTCTACTGGGAGCGGTTCCTGCAACAATGGCAGTTCATCCAAAAAGGGATGATCGACGCCTGGACGGGCGGATGGTTCCACACCGTGAGCGAAGACGGCTCGCAACTCATCACCAATCCGACCGACGCCGATGCCAACGGCAAAGGCTCCCGCTGGAAGTGCGCCTATCACGATGGGCGGGCGCTTCTCAATGTCATCGACCGTCTCAATCAGTTAGCGGGCTGTTAGGAAACCGCTGATTAAAGCACCCCGGGAGCAAGTTCCGGGGCATGGAATCCATAGACAGGAAAAAAAGCGCCGGGCCTTCGGCTCTGATGCGTCTTTCATCACAAAGTCCCAGTCCCTTGGATTGGGCTGGCGTGGCGTCGTGCCCTTGGCACTCGAGACACCCGTTATTAATCACATTCACTTTCCAATGTAAGTAAAGTTTCGCTTGAGAGATCACTCGCACAGGCGCATCAACGAACTTGCATTTTCAATTTTCCGACCGACCCCTGTTAGTAACCCCTGAATACCCCTATCCCTAACCCCCTCACGTCAATGAAACTCAAAAAAACGTTACGCGCGAGCAGACTCATAGCCATTGGATTTTCCGGCCTTTTGGCGATCCCTGGCCAAGCAGGCACCTATACTTGGACCGGCGCGACCAGTGGAACTTGGGGGGCGGACGCGACCAACTGGACATCCAGTATCGCCGGTACTCCCGGCGCGAGTGACACAGCGGTGATTGGCGATTCCAGCACGAACCAGACGATTTTGTTCAGCGGGTCGGCGTCCAGCACATTGGCGGGCTTGAATTTTACGCAGACCACGGCGGGAGTGACCAACACCCTTCAGATCATCCGGGCAGGCTCCAGCGCTTCGACCCCCTCTCTTTTGATCAGCGGCACCGGCTTAACCCTGGGCGGCGGAACGCCCACGGCCGTTTCGCAAATCATCCTGGACGCCTCCGGCAATCAGCTCACGTCAGGGTCGGCGGCAGGCTCGAATATTTATCTGGATATCGGTTCGACCGGCGGCAGCGGCACGATGACGCTCGCCAGCGGGGGGATTCTCTCGCTGGGCTCCTATGTCTATATGTCCGGCACGAGCCCCATCAC
>Ga0118677_10011717_pt1 | contig 13053 bp, 6 predicted proteins | sample AliMusrvi5mmetaG_FD_86154 | JGI IMG/M metagenome (GOLD analysis project Ga0118677, IMG submission 86154)
TGCGGAAGTTTTTAGCCATGTTCCCCAATTCCATCACGTAGGGATACCCCATGTGAAAGAGGTCGAATTTGACGTTTTCGTACTCCAGACAAAGGTTGGTCAGCAGGGTCGGATTGGAATCAGCAATGAAATTCCCATTTCCTTCCTGGAGTCCGGTATGAAACTGGAAGGTTAATCTCCGCTCATCCGCCATCCTGCAAATCTGATGCATCAGGTAATTTTGAAACGCCTGCCCGGTCTTGATTCCGGCCCTCCAGTTCGGTAACTGGGTATCTTTGAACAACTCAACAAAATCCTGCTCGGCGTCGGCCGTCGTCACCTTCGCAAACCGCAGGGATCGCAAATAGGCCACGCCGCATTTCAGACAGACGATCGCATTTTCCTTTTTGAAGGCTCGGTCGATTTGCCGGCTGACGACTTCTACCCAGTCGGATAAGCTATGGACGGTCATCCCCACATCCGCCGCCCGTTGACGCATCTCCTGGTAATGCGCTGGAAAAAGGAACCCATCGATTCGCAGGGTGAACACCAGGGCATCCTCGTTTTCTAATCCTTTGGGATCCTGAGGTTCCGAATCTCGAATCGATACGGCCAATCCGGATTTCTCCTGCAAAACCCACTGATAATAACGCTTTTGGGCGCGAGCCTTCATAAATCGCGCATTCAATTCCAGCAGGTTCTTGCCGCTAATCTTCTCCATGCCGAATAGATCCCGGGCCACGACATTCAAACTACGCCCGTATCCCGTATTTTCCGCAGCTTCCCAATAGGGCTTAATCTGTTTCCACCGCTTCATTAAATCCTGCTTGGGATCGCACACTTTCGCCAATTCCGTCTCCGGCAAACCGGCCGAAACCAGATCGCGGCTGAAATAGTGCATCAAGAACTGGGCCAGCACATCGGTGTTTTCCCGGAGCATGTCCCGCTCCAGGGGAATATGTTCGTGCGTGTCAACAATCCGCAATTCATTGATGTGCGCCAATAAGGTATCGTAAGCCTGCATATCGGCCTCCAAGGGTTGGCAAGGTAAGTAGTCTTTCAACTCACACGTCTTCAAAAGGAAACTACCAAAATCGGAACCCGACACGCAAGCCGGGTCTGACGACCGATACATCGACAGTTCATGCCCGACATCCGCCAAAGGCGGACTGAAACCACTCCCGTCAACCTGCCCATTTTCGAACAGCGGAAACTTGCTGCCACTTGAGACCTGCCCCTCTGCCAAGCGGGCATTCCCACATTTTATTTTTATTTCATTTTATTTTATTGTCTAATTCTTGACATGAGGTTGGCCGGGGATTATTTTAGAAACTGTTTAGGGGATTTCGTTGGCATTCTGGAAAAAGGAACATTTTTGATTTAAAGCAACATAACCGAACAATTTAGCGTTGATAGCAGTAATCGTTACTCTGAAAACCGCCAGTTTAACTCATGTAAACGAGACTGTGAAGGACGCGCCCCGTGTGGCGCGCCTTCTAGGTCTTATGTTTACATGTGGGGCCTGGCGGTTCCTCAGAGTGGCATAAGTAACTTGGAAGGTTGCGCCCTTTTTATCGGGAAGGGCGCATGAACAGACCGGAGAAACGCGGGTGGTTAAACCGGGAGCGCTTTATGGTAATAAGTTTTTCAAGCTGGCGATGGGCTGTGTTTTGTCTGGGAGTGCTGGTTTATCCCGTCGGAGTTCAAGCCTGGACGGAGAACGAGACGGATCGAACCGAGACCTGCGATTGGGATGCTTACTCGTATTTCAAGGGATACGAAATCACCTCGCTCCATGAGATGGCGGAAGACTTCGAAGTTCAGCAGTGGACCTGGATGCCGATCGCCTTCCCGGAAGATGCTCCTTGGGGTTGGACGCAGGTGGCTGACCCGAATCCGATGCCGTTTGACCCGACGGGTTTCCCGAAATCCTTTTTCCAGGGATTAATACCCCGCTATCTCAGCGGCGTGATGGTGTTTCCCGTCTATGTCGGTGAAGACCCCAGGACGCGGGAACGGGTGTTTTTGAATGCCAACCAAGAGGAGATCGCCACATTGCCGGCGGATCGGGATTATGACCCGACTTGGTGGCTGTATGCATTGTTCAATGACGCGGATCGTGCCGGCTGGTCCGGGGATGAGTGGCGGCGGCATGCGGGGATGTTCGATTCATCGCGGCTGGTGATCCGGTATAATCTCATTTTGGACCGACAACTCCTGGAACTGGTATCCGTCCCGCTGGAGGCAAAGGCGTCGCTCATGGCCGCCAAGTCCAAGGGGGGCGGGGAAATGCTGCTGATGCGGCTCCTGGCGGCGGAGACCGACATCATCATCCAGTCGGCGACCGTGATTTCGAACAGCGTCAAACTGGAAATCGCCTACCCGGACGACTTCACCAACCGGCTGGAAATTTTCGCAACCACCAACCTTTCCGATTACGCCTGGTCCCTGGCGGCCACGAATCTCGCGACGACCGGGACCAATGCGATCTTCTGGACGGACGCGGGCACCACCAACTATTTTCGGCGATTCTACGCGGCTGGGAATGCCGACCTCGACAGCGACGGGGACGGGCTGGTCGACGGACGGGAGAAGTATCTTTACGGGTCGAGCATGGACGAGCGGGACAGTGACGGAGACGGATTGGTGGACGGGTACAGCGGCGTCGTGGGGACCAATGCGTATGCCGCCGGCGCTCGGACGAACGGTGGTGCTTACGTGGAAGGGGAACTGACGTGGCGCACCGATGCCATCAACGGCGACACCGACGATGATGGCATGGGCGACGGGTGGGAGGTGTCCAACGGGCACGATCCGCTGAACCCGAACGACCCGCCCAACGTCTCCGGCTCAATCTTCTATGCGGGGCGCCAGACCGGCACGGTCTGGGTTGTGGCGGTGACGAACGAATCGAGTTGGGCGACCAATCATTGCCAGGTGTTGGGCGGGCCGGGCTTGTACCGCCTTGTGAACCTGCCGGGGACGAGCTACTGGATTCGGGCCTACCGGGACAGCAATGGGGACGTGACGCCCAATGCCATGGAAGCAAACGGAAAAACCAGCAATTCGCTTTGGATCACCAACCGCGTGACCGGCGTCGATGTGACGATCCTGGACCCCGATTCCGACAGCGATGGAATGCCGGACTGGTGGGAATCAGCCAACGGACTATCGTTGACCAATGCGGCGGATGCGGCCTTAGACCCGGATGGGGATGAATACACCAGCGGGGAGGAGTACGCGGCGGACACCGATCCACAAGACGAAGAAAGCCATCCTTGGAACATCAGCGGAACGATCTCTTATGCCGGTGGACAGGTAGGGACTATTTGGGTCGTGGCGACCTTGTCGGATGGCGAAGGGACGATCATCGGGGCTGACTTGCTGGATGCGCCGGGGTCTTATGCCATCACGCACCTGCATCCTTACTCGAACTATTGCGTCCAAGCCTTTCGGGACTCGAACGGGAATGCGTCGAACGATTCTTGGGAAGCAGGGGCGGGTTATGCAAGCAACCCCGTGGACTTGAACGCCAACGTCACGGGGATCGATATTAGCCTGACAGACCCGGACTACGACACCGATGGATTGCCGGATTGGTGGGAGCTTGAATACGGGTTCGACCCCAATTATGGCGGCGAGGATGCGCCTGGGGCGTGGTGGAAACTGGACGAGGCGACGGGAACGAACGTGTCGGATTCCACTTCGGCTTCGAACCAGGGCTGGCAGTGCAACATGGCTTCGAATAATTGGGGCGTGGGCGTGGTCAACAACGCCTTGGCTTTTGACGGAACGAACGATTACGCCCAATTCAACGACAGCGCCAGTTTGAAGCCAGGCTTTGTGAGCGTGGGGCTCTGGGCCAAGCCGAACGCAACATTGACCAATGGCACGGCAGTTTTTTTCAGCAAGAAGCCGGGGGGCTCGAATACCGGGTACGAACTCCTTTACGAGCAGGGCAAGTTGACCTTCAGGGTCTGCGCATCGGGGGCCAAGTCAGTGCAATATTCTTGTGCGCTCACCAACGGCCAGTGGAGGCACATAGCGGGAACTTACGGAGGCCAGGCGTTAAGGCTCTATGTGGATGGGACATTGAGGGCCGAGACGAACTTCGACTGGGGGACATCCTTTGGATATCTCGATCAGGATTCGACTACGCCCCGGTTGGGAGCGACCACCGGGACGACGCCTTCAAATTACTGGGCCGGTTCCATGGACGACGTGCGGGTACATGGAGCGGAATGGTCCAGCAATCAGGTGGTGGCGATCTGGCAACTGGGCGCAGACCCGGACGGCGACGGGCTATCCAATTTTGACGAGTTGCATGCGGGAACCTGCCCCACGAACTCGGATACGGACGGCGACGGGATTTCTGACGGTGCGGAAGTCCATGTATTTGGGACAGACCCCTTACACATGCTCAATTCGACACTGCCTTTTACCGCCGGGTTTGAAAGCACGAACGGCTATGTTGCGGGCAGGCTGGATGGACAGCAGGGGTGGACGGCGACGCCGACCGAAGGTGTAGCCGTTCAATCCGTTGCCGCTCGATCCGGTTCCCAAGCCGTTCAGAGCGCGGGCCTTGCCGCGACATACGGCCATGGATTGGCTTCGACGGCGACCGTTGTCACGGCGGAGGCATGGGCCTATTGGAACCCAACACAAACCGTGCCGCCCACCAACCTGCCCGCTGGGGCCTCCGCGCTCGTTAGTTTCAATGCGACTGCGGGGGTCGTCGCCTTTGACGGAGATGGCCAGGGAGGCGGAACGTGGGTTGCCGCTTCAAACACGCTGCTCGTTTGCCAGTGGGTCGCGCTTAAAGTCGAGCAGAACTACGCTACCAAGACGTGGAATCTCTACGTGAACGGCATCGAAAAATTGACGGGACTCAAGTTCAAAGACGACACCCCGGCCCGATTGCGAGCCGTTAATATCAGGGATGGCACGGGGGGCTCTCTTGTGCTGGACGACCTAAAGGTGGAGGCACAGCCATGAAGCAGGGGAAAACCATGAAGGAAAACGCGAGCCAGACAAGAATGCCGGTTGCCGGGGCGCGGTTGGTGGGTGCGATTATGGTTGTCTGTTGCCTGCTCGCCAATCGGCTTATGGCTCAGGACGAGTTGGACTGGGAGTTCCTGGAACTGACGACAGAGACCAACATGCCAGACGATAAGTCCCTCAGCGATACGCCAGGGACTACCGTGACGACCAATGAGACTGAGGCCACGGCCGAGATTGTCGCGTGCGCACGAGCCCTCCAGTATGACCCGCTCCTCATTTATGATTATGTGCGCAACCATATTCAATTCGGGCCACCGACCTACGGGATACATAATGGCGCCCATGGATGCCTCATGGCGGGTCGCGGCAATGACGCCGACGAGGCGGCCCTTCTCGCCTCTCTCCTGCGTGTCGCCGGCTATACCACTCGATTCGGCCAGGGCCAGGTGACCTATCCAAAGGCCGATCTGGCGAAATGGCTGGGAGTCGGCGAATCGTATGTGCCATCGCTGGTGTACAATGCGGGGAATCCGCAGGTGGCCAGTTCGGGGACCAACTACGTGATGGCCCGATTCTGGGTGGAGATTCTCATCAGCAACACTTGGTACCGGCTCGATCCGGCATTCAAGGAGTTCAATTCGGTCAACAGCCTCGATCTTGCCTCCGCGATGGGGTACAGCCAGACGCAATTTATGTCCATGGCCCAGCAAGGCGCAACGTCAACAACGGATTACGTTCAGTACCTGAACGAGACCAACATTGCCTCCGCATTGACGACCTATTCTTCGAACCTCTTTGCCTATATAAAGGCCACAGCCCCCGAGGCCGATCTGTCCGAATTGCTGGACGGTCGTAAGGCGGTCCCGATCCCGCTCGCTTCCCTCAGCACCAACTTGCCGCATGCGTTGGTTGTGTCCAACGTCAACACGGTGGACCACTTTCAAACCAACCTAATTGCGACGGTTAGAATCCAGTACGCGGGGATCGATACCACGTTAAAAGGTCCCGCGATGGCTGCGCGTCGGCTGTCGTTGACCCACAACGCCACCGATAGCTACAAGCCCCAGTTGTGGCTCGACGAAAAACTCATGGCGACGGGAGGCGCCACCGTCGTCAGTAATACTTACACGTTCAGGATGGACGTCGACAATCCTTACGTGGTGGCCGGATACGCGGACAAAACGGCTTCGCTCACATTGAGGAGTGGTTCCACCTACGTCATCATTTGCGATTTCGAGGGAAGTTCCCCTGGTTTGATTGAAAAGTACAATCGAAGTCTCTCCCGCAATCTGCTCGCTGGGCGACCCGCAACCGACGAGACGGTGCTGGCCGGGGGCCTTCATGTGGCTGGATTGTCGGCGTTGTGGCAATGGCAACTCTCCCGCCAGATGCTCAGCAGGCTCACGCATTGCGTTGGCCTGGCGCACTTCTTCGTCGGAGTCATCGGGCAGGAGAGCAGCTATTACCTCGATGTCGGCGCAGGCGTGTCCCAGCAGTCGGAGACCGGTTCAACCGAGGATGCGAACACTTGGAAACGTGCCGTCACATTTTGCGCCAGTTCTCTGGAACACGGCGTTCTTGAGCAGACGCAAGACAAGTCGCGGTCCTGTGTATCGACGATCAAACTGCTCCAAATCAACAACACCAATGGCTTCAAAACCTTCCTGGCCACATCCAACAACTGGAGTTCGGTGGTTCGCCCCGTTTTGACGAACTATGCGAGCCTTACGACTCTTAACACCTGGATGGGCACGCCCGGAAATATGCTCCTTCTTCCTCAACAGGGGTCGAATGTCGTTCGCGCCTGGCATGGCGTCGGCTACTTTCAGTTTTCCGGCAGCTCGATATTGGCGACGATCAGCGGCGGTTTGAACGGAGGCTATGGCACGACGGTCGGAGTGTATGCGTCGAGTGTCGCCCGGAATCTCTGCTTCAATGCGTACGACGCACAGCCTTACTCGGTTCCTGCCACAACATCGCTCGATCCGATCGACTTGCACACCGGCGAATGTCTGGCGGAACGGGACGACTTGACCGTCGGGCCGGATGGCGTCGGCAGTCTTGGACTCACTCGCAAGTACAACAGCGAACGAGCGGCGGTCAACGGTCCCATGGGCTTGGGGTGGACTCACAACCACGACATCCGGGCTAACATCATGAGCCATGGCGACTTGGCTTTCGGCGAACGACAACCGGTGGATGCCGTTGCACTCATGGCCCAGGGTTTCGTCACGCTTGATCTTTTGCGAGGGACCCCCGAAGTGAAGCAGTGGACTGCCGCCGCCCTGGCCACGAAATGGGGCATGGACCAGGCCATCGAGGGCAGCGTGCTCGTGCAGTTGGGCGACCGCGCTTTAGAGTTCGCGCACCTGCCCGACGGCTCTTACGTGGCGCCACCGGGCGTTACCGCAACCCTCTCTAAACAAGGCGGACAGTTCGTTCTGGACGAGCGCTACGGCACCCGCTGGACGTTTAACACGAACGGTACGCTTGCCCTGCGCCAGGATGCGGACAGCAACGCTGTCCGGTACGTTTATAACGCGGCGACGAACGTTGCGAGCGTGTCCAACAGCTTCGGCCGCACGCTCTCCTTCTTCTATTCCACCTCCGGACGACTGACCAACGTGACCGAAGGCACGGGGCGATCCGTTGGTTACCAGTATTGGGCCAGCAATCTGGTCACTTACGTCGATCCCGGCGCCAACGCCTGGACCTACACCTACGATACGAACAACTGGTTGAAGGTAACCCGCGACCCGCTGTCCCGTCTCACCGTCAGCAACGCCTACAACGGCCTCGGGCAAGTCGAGAGCCAGATGAATGGCGCGAGCAATGTCTGGAACTTTTACATTGGGGGTTGGCGGGGCGTGGAGGAGGACCCGCAGGGCGGGCGCACCGTCCACTACTTCGATGACGACGGCCGGAACCTGGGCACCCAGGATGCTCTCGGCAATCGAACCTACCTCACCTATGATACACAGGGTCATCTCATCACCAACATCGATGCCCGCGGTTACGCCACGGTTTTTCAATACGATAACGATCACAACGTTACGAACCGGATCGACGCCTTGGGCAACCGCACGGCCTACGCCTACGACAGCCAGTTCCGACTGACATCCGTGACCGATCCGCTCGGCAACATCACGCGCTACGGGTACGATTCGAAGCACCACGTAACCAACATCACGGATGCGTTGAACAACATTTCCGCGATGAGCTACACATCGAAAGGCCTTTTGCAGCAACTCACGGAAGGAAACGGTCTTCGAACGGCCGTCTACACTTATGACTCCTACGGAAATCAGATCACCCTTGCCCGCACGGATGGCGGCACGATCAGCAACCAGTACGATGCGGCCGGCAACCTCGTCGCGACGGTGAATGCGAACGGTCGGACCAACCGCTTCACTTGGGACAAGCGGCGTTTGCTGACCTCCGACATCGATGCCGCTGGATTCACGGCGAGCAACGTTTTCGATGCCGCCGGGTTGCCGATCAAGACCGTAGACCGCAACGGGAACACCAACCAGACCAACTATACGCCGACCTACAAGCCGGACACCCTCACGCTCGCCAACGCCACCAACAGCGCCACCGTCAGCAACGTCGAGACCCTCACCGGCGGCTCCGGCATCGGGCATGCGACCCATTACGCTTTCGACCCCCTGAATCGGCCCACTAACACATGTGACGTTCTTCCCGGAGGGACACGCTCCGTCGCGTCCGTCTTCGACGCGGCGGGCCGACTGATCAGCATCACCGATGCCGATGGTTACGTCACGCAGTTCCAATACGATGCCCTCCATCGGAAAACGGCCGTCATCAAGCCCGACGGCACGTCCGAGCACTTTGAGTATGACGCGCTCAATAATCTCACGGCCTTCGCGAACGGCGAGGGCCGCCGCACCGAAATGACCTATGACGGAATGCGCCGGCAACGTTCCATCGCTGATCCCCTGACTAATCGTATTTCGTTCGTCTTCGATCCGGTCGGGAATCTCACCGCCCGCACGAACGCCGATCATGCGGTAATCCAGTACCAATACAACGCCGTCAACAACCTGACCAACATCGCCTATCCGGGCAACGGAACGGTTCGCTTCGCCTACAACGCCAACCGACTGCCGACAAACATGGTGGACACGATCGGCACCAACCGCTGGCAGTATGACCGCATGAACCGGATCACGAACGTTGTCGCATCCGGAGCTGGCGCACCTACTCGCCAAGTCGCCTACGTATATGATCTTGCCGGGAACCGAACCTCGGTCACCTTCGCGGATGGCAAGTTGGTCGCCTACCAGTTCGACCCGCTGAACCGCGTCACTAACGCAACTGACTGGGCGTCCCGGAAAACGGGCTTCACCTACGACTCGCTGAGCAGGAAGACAGGCGTTGCATTTCCGAACGGGGCGAGCGGCGCATGGGATTGGGATGATGCCAACCGGTTGTCTCGCATCCGGTACGCAAGCGGTGGCAGCAACTTCATCGATCGAGCCTACACCTACACCTTGGCGGGAGACATCACGGCGATGGACGTTGCCGCCGGGCTGATGCCGCAACTGACAGCCGACATCCAGCAGTTCAGCCAGAACGAGGCGGACGGGTTGACTCAAATCTCGGAGAAGGCGACGCCTGACGCACCTACGTGGGCGACCAGCCTTTGCGCCGGGGACCACAACGGCAACCTTACCAATGCCGCCGGCTTGCGTCTGGCTTACGATTTCGAGAACCGGTTGACCAACGCGGTACTCGGTTCCACTACGACGATCGCGACCTATGATGGCCAGGGCAACCGGGTCAAGTTGGTCACCATCACGGCGGGCCAGACCAATGTGACGTGGTTCGTTCTGGACTACGCCGACCCGCTCCGCCGCCCACTGGCGGAACTGGATTCGGCTGGCAACCCGGTCCACTACTTTGTTTGGGGGCGTGGACTTGTAGCCCAGGTCGAGACAAACGGGGCCGTTCATTATTTCCATGCCGATGGCCAAGGTTCCACGCTGGCTTTGACCGATAATGCGGCAAGCCCACGGACCAATGGTTCTTGAGTCCCTACGGCCAGATGCTTAGTCGCACCGGCTCCACAGTGACCCCTTTTGTCTGGCTCGGGGGGGATGCCGTTAGCGCCGACGCGTCCGGCCTCTATTTCATGCGGCATCGCTATTATCATCTGGATTTGATGAGGTTCACTTCCGCCGATCCCATCGGGCTAGGCGGTGGCGGGAACCTGTACGCCTACTGTTCAGGTAATCCGCTTCTGATGATTGATGCGGAGGGGTTATGTGCCGAACCCGGTTTGTATTGGAACCAATCCGGCGAGACGAGAACCCCGTATTCGCCAGGAGAGATTCGCGGAGTGAGTGATCCCAATCAAGTCTTTAGAGTGCAAGCTTTGACCCTTGGTTCGGGTCTCGATCCGACTTTGCCCATGACCGAGGAACTCGCTTTGCAGAACTCGATCAATTTATGGTCAGCCGTCCCATCAGAACTGGCTATAAGCTTTGCGGTTTCAAGAGTTGCTCCATTGTTAAGGGGTGCCGCAGAAAGCTCTACAGCCCTTAGTCCGTACCGTTACACGGCGGCAGGCGAGACATTCCAGCACTATGGTTACGCTGAACAAGCGGGCAACTTTGCTGGTGGTTTGAAACCCGGCGGTTATGCCACCCCCGTCACGGGGCTTTCTGGCGCGGAGGCGCAGAGCGGCCTTGCTTTACCGGGAGGCCGTCCTCTTCCCAACGCTGTTTACACTGTTACCCCTACTCCTGGTACACCGATCAGAGTTAATCCTGTAACAAGTTCGGCATATGGGCAACCCGGGGGGCTTTCCGAAGTTGAGTTCTACATGGGGACATAACCGGGTACAGTATCCAGCCCCGTACGTATTCCATAGGAGTAAGTAATTAAATGAAAACGAATCCATTTCATCTAGGGGATAGAGTCATCTACAAACCAACCCTTCGTGGGCGAGGACTCCTTGTCATGACAGACTTGGCCAACCTTGTACCCGGAGCAACCTATACGGTTGTGGAAATCGAAAATGATGGTTACCTCGTATTGGAGGGCTTCGAAAAAAGTCTTCCGCGGTCTCTTCACTGGACGGAATTTAAGAAAGCAGCAGACACACAAACGACATGAAACGCTTGCTTTTAATCTTGGGTGTTCTTACAGGCCAATTGGCGGTTCTTTCCACCATTGACGATTCCATAGACGCGAATATTCTGACGGCACCTTCCTTGCGAGCCCCCGGGACACTAAATCTGCTCATCCGTGATGGTGCAATTCCCGCTGGGAGGGTGCCATGAAGCCGCGCTTAGTCAGATGCTACCGAGGTTTTGCATCGGTGCCCGGCAGGTTCAACATCCAGGTCTTTTACACCGTTCCGGATTTTGGCTATTGCATCAAGCTCTTCACTTGCATTAAGTGCGGCGAACTATTTATGGCTGACTTCGAGAACCCGAGTTTTGAAAACAAAACAGCCGGGCAGATTGTCGGCAGCACCGCGTGCCCGAAATGCGGGCATCTGCTTCGAGATACCATTCAGCCTTACCCCGAACATTTTCGCACCGAAGACGGGCTGATTGGACGATTTGAACCTGATCAGATATTCCCTCCAGATTCGGAAAGTTTAGTAAAAAAGTTTTTGGAGATTAACGCATGAAATGTATTGAAACGGAGAACAATATGAAGATGTGTCTGTTATTTATGGCCTGTCTTTTGCCGCTGGGCATTTATGCCGCTCCGATCACCTACACCTACGATGCCCAGCACCGGCTGGTGCAGGCGAGCTATTCGACGACGGAGAAGGTGTTTTACAACTACGATGCCGCCGGGAACGTGGACCAGCACATCGTGATCACCGACTCGAAGTATCTGGAAAGCTGGTTGCTCTACTTCTCGCTCGTAGAGCCGAGGCCGATGTCGGGGTCGGCATTCTTGCGCCTGGTGAACGCAACGGTCGCGATGTCAGGCAAAAAGGGATGATGAGACGGATGAGAATCAGCTCGTGCGCGAATCTCTAGCACGCAAGGAATTCCGACTAGGGACAATCCAAGTAGTTGGCAACGACAACCCTTTCTTTTTAAAGTTGCGGACACCTGATTCGTTTTCGTCGATTCCCTTCCCGACCCATTTTTTCTGCCCCCTTTTTCTTGCTTCTCATCCAACCTAAATGATAAATTCTAAACCGATTTTAACCAAAGGAATCAACATGCCCATCCCAGCCAGCGACGATGTCATTTACGGCGGAACTCCCATCGAAGTCAAATATGCCAATGTTCATCCCCGGCTCCATTTCTTTGAGTCGGACTTGGAATTGCTCCGGCCCAAACTGACCCGTGATCCCTGGATGACCTGGCTCGCCGAAGTGCGCGAGTGCGCAAAAACCTCGCTCCCCCACCAGGCCTTTCTATATGCACTGACCCGCGAAAAACCCTGGTTGGACAGCGCAACCCTGGCAATCAATACCTTTCTCGACAAGCCCACCGTCGCCTTTTGCACCGGGTATAACCTCGCCTGTGCGTATGACTGGCTCTACCATGATCTGGATGTGGCCGTTCGAGAACGCCTGCAAACCTATTTAAACACCCACCTCCGCCCCGAATATGAAGCCTTCGCCAAACATGAGTTGTACCAGGCCGGAACCGTGGGCTGGAATATTTCCAGCGAAGTATTGGGCAATATCGTCGCCGCAGGCTTCGCCCTTTATGGAGAGGTGCCTAATGTCGCCCCCTGGATTCGGTTCATCACTGAAAAAGCCCGCGTCGTCACCCAGGCTCTCGGCTCCGATGGCGTCTCCGCCGAAGGCATCTGTTATGGCGGTTTTTTCACCGACACCTATGTCAAAACCATCGATCTGGTCAATCGCCTGATGGGCGTTGATCTATTTGAAGACAATGCTTACCTTCAAAACCTGCCTTGGCTCTATCTGTTCGCCACCCTGCCCCGCAAACGAATAGCGAACAATAGTTCCGTGCTCTGCCTGGGCGACGGGGCGATGTGGCACTGGGTCGGCCCTGCTTCGTACCTGCATAAAATTGCCGCGCGATACCGCAACCCCATGGCCCAGGC
>Ga0118677_10011719_pt1 | contig 13051 bp, 9 predicted proteins | sample AliMusrvi5mmetaG_FD_86154 | JGI IMG/M metagenome (GOLD analysis project Ga0118677, IMG submission 86154)
TCTCCCGCCCGCGCCCAAGCGGCCATTTCCGACCGGCCGGAGAAGCTTTCCTATCCGCCACTCACTTATGAGCCGCCTGCGCCCGACAAGTTCCGTGTGGCGCTCAAGAGTGGCCCCGTGGCCTATGTCGTCCCTGATCGCGAGCTGCCGCTGGTCAACATTGTTGTCTATGCCCACACGGGGGAGTATTTGGAACCGGCGGGCAAGGAGGGCTTGGCCGACCTGACCGGCTACCTGCTCGCGCGGGGCGGCACGAAGTCGAAGACCGCCGAGGCGTTGGAGGAGCGCTTGGCGTTCCTGGCCGCGCAGCTCAACTCGGGCATCGGCGAGAACCAGGGCAGTGTCAGCCTGAACCTGCTCGCCAAGGACCTCGATGAAGGGCTGGCCATTCTACGCGAGGTCCTGACCGCGCCGCGATTTCAGGATGACAAGATTGCGCTGCGCAAGCAGCAGACGCTGCAAAGCATGAAGGAGCGCAACGATGAGTCCGCTGCCATCGAAGGGCGTGAGCAGGGCTTCCTGGCCTTCGGTGAAAACTTTTGGGCGAATCATTACCCCACCGCGGCATCGGTGGACTTGCTCACCCGCGCCGACCTGGAAAAGTTCCACCAGCAATGGTTCCATCCCGCCAATTTCGTCGTGGCAGCCAGCGGTGACTTCGACCGCGAGCAGATGGTGCAGAAGCTGGAGGCCCTCTTCGCCGATTGGCCGTTCAAGGGCGAAACCCCGGCACCTATCCCGACTAACACCACGTTCGCCGCTACTGGCGTTTACCTGGTCAACAAGGATGTGAACCAGGGCCGTGTGGCGATGATGCTCCCCGGCATCCTGCGCTATAACCCGGATTACTTTGCCGTCGTTATCATGAATGACATTCTGGGCGGGGGCGGTTTCACCTCGCGCATCATGAATCGCGTGCGGTCGGACGAAGGCTTGGCATACGATGCCCATTCGATCTTCCAGGGCGGCATCTATTATCCGCTGACGTTTACGGCGGGCTTTCAGTCCAAGTCCCGCACGGTGGCGTATGCGGCGTTCCTGGTCCTCGATGAGCTGAAGGAGCTGGCTGCCGCGCCGGTGACTGAGAGCGACTTGAACACTTCCAAGCGCGGGTTCATTGACCGGTTCCCGCGGGCCTTCTCGACCAAGGCCCAGGTGGCAACGATCTTTGCGCAGGACGAGTTCACCGGCCGCTACGCGCGGCAGCCGGATTATTACAAGACCTACCGCTCCCGGATGGAGGCCATCAGCCGTGAGGATGTGCTGCGCGTGGCTAAGAAATACCTGACGCCTGACCAGCTCGTTATCCTCGCCGTGGGTCAAAAAGACCAAATCCTGCTCGGCCATCCCGACCATCCGGTGAAGTTGACCGAGCTGGTCAAAGGCCCGCTGACGGATGTCCCGCTCCGCGACCCGATGACGATGAAGCCGCTGGGTCGCTGAGCTGCCACGGGGCGCAACTTGGGGCGCGGGAGTGCAGCCTTTAGAAACGTGGGAGGCAGCAGCGGCTCTGACTATTGCCCAGCGCGGCGGCACTTCGGAGCTTTCTGCAGGCTGAAGCCTGCGTTCCGATGCGGAGCGGATGCGCTCCACTCTCCGGTTGCACTTTGAACCTGAGATCTTACACTCCCGCCCCATGCATGATTTCCGTTACGTCGGCAACAAGCTTTGCTGTGAAAAGGTCACCGTCGAGGCGCTCGCCAAGCGTTTTGGGACGCCCCTTTACCTCTACTCGCAGCATACGCTGACTGCGCGTTTCCAGGAGCTCGACCAGGCCCTGGCGGGAGTGGAGCACCTGGTCTGCTTCGCCGTGAAGTCCAACTCGAACCAGTCCGTGCTGCGGTTGCTGGCCGGGCTCGGCAGCGGATTTGACATCGTGAGCGGTGGCGAGTTGCAGCGGGTGATCGCGGCTGGAGGTGACCCGCGCCGATGCGCCTTCGCCGGGGTGGGCAAGTCGGAAAGCGAAATCGAGTTCGCCCTGCGGCAGGCGGTCCACACCTTCAACGCCGAGAGCGAGCCAGAGCTGGAGCGAATTAACCGCGTGGCGGCACGCCTGAAGAAGATCGCGCCGGTGGCGGTGCGCGTAAACCCGGACGTGGAGGCGCACACGCACAAGAAGATCACGACCGGCACCTACGAAAACAAGTTTGGCATCGCCTTTGAGCAGATCGAGGGCGTCTATGCGCGGGCGAGCAAACTAAAGCACTTGCGCCTGTGCGGGCTGCAGATGCACATCGGCTCGCAGATCACGGAGGCAAGCCCATTCGAGCAGGCCGTGCGCAAAGTGCTGCCGCTGGTGACGCGACTGAAGGAGAAACACGGGTTGGAATTCATCAGCCTCGGTGGCGGTCTGGGCATCGTCTATGAGCCGGCGTTGGCCAGCGGTTCGGCTGCGTGGTGGAAATCCGCCCAGGGGAGGCGCATGCTCACGCCGCAGAAGTACGCGGCCCGGCTGCTGCCGTTGCTCAAGCCGCTCGGCCTAAGGATCCTGATTGAGCCAGGCAGATTCATCTCCGGCAGCGCGGGCATCCTGGTAACACGCGTCGAGTATGTGAAGCGCACGGGCAGGAAGAACTTCCTGATTGTGGACGCCGCCATGAATGACCTTATCCGGCCTGCTTTTTACGAGGCTTACCACGAGATCCTGCCAGTCACTCGCAAACCGGGCGCCTTGGTTCGCTCTGATGTAGTGGGCCCGATCTGTGAATCGGGCGACTTCTTTTGCCAGGACCGGCCACTGCCCAAAGCGGGGCAGGGAGATTACCTGGCCCTGATGAGCGCGGGGGCGTATGGGTTTGTGATGGCCTCGAATTACAACACGCGCTCCCTGGCGGCGGAAGTCATGGTCAACGGTAACCAGGCCGCTCTGGTGCGCGAGCGACAGCCGATCCAGGATATCTGGCGCGGTGAAAAGGCTGCGCCGTGGTTGAGATAAAGAGGAGCCGGCCAGCCGTCACTCCAGCAGCGTCAAGTAACCAGCCTGCCTGAAATGATGATCGCCCGTGAGGGCCTCCCCCAGGCGCTCGCGCTTCATCACCACAAATGAAATGCAGTCGGTCAGGGTCCATTCCTTGTCCTTCCGGCTTGAGTATAGCGCCAGTCCCTCGGCGAACAACTCAGGGCGGGCAGGAATCACCGTCACGGCCGGATCGGATCGCAGGGCCTCGTGGAAGTCGGAAAACGTTTCCCGGTCGCGGACTCCGGCCATTCCATCGGCCACCTCCGTAAGCACCCACTCCGTCGTTACCAGGTTGCCGCCGAAGCCCTCGAAGTATTGCTCCGCCGCTTCATGCGCGCCGTCCTCCGCATTGAGGTAGGCGAAGAAGAAGAAACTGTCCGCGAACAGCCGCTTCATGGCTTCGGGCGCCCGTGGAGGTAATGGTCGTGATTGCGCGCCATGTCCCGAGGCAGCCCCCGGGCCGAGCCCGAGAACCGGCGGAGCCTTTGGCCCAGGGTGGAGGCGCCAGCCGACTCAATGGGCTCTACGGCCACGATCGTGCCGTCTTTGAGGTTTTGGGAGCCCTCAAGCACCACAACCCCGTCTCTCACTTTGCCGGTGTACTTCATACTCTACTAACTCTGCCTGCTTTTTTGTCCTTTTGCAACGCTGTCCACTTTTCGCCGGCGCGGTTGCCGCGGCTCAGCCCTGTTTGGCGCGTGGGTTGTAGGCGTCGCGGAGGACCTGGATGGTGTGGCGGACGGGGAGGTTGGAGCCGAGCTTGGCAAAGTGCGTGCGGAGCTGGGTGAGGCAACCGATGTTGCCGGTCGCCAGCACCTCTGCGCCGGTCGCCAGAACGGCCCGGGCCTTCTTTTCGCCCAAGGCGGCGGCAATCTTGGGCTGGTCGAGGTTGTAGGAGCCAGCGCTACCGCAGCAGAGGTGGGCGTCCGCCAGTTCGCACAACTGAACACCAGGGATCGCCCGCAGCAGGTCGCGCGGCTCGCGGCGGACGTTCTGCGCGTTGGCGAGGTGACAGGCGTCGTGATAGGCGATGCGCTGCGGGCGACCGGGCCCGACTGGCACTTCGCGCAGGCCGAGACGGGCAAGGAATAGAGCCACGTCCACGACCCGCTTGCGAAATACGTCGGCGCGGGCCTCGTCGGACGTGCCACGCAGCATCAGGTGGTATTCGCGCATGGCGGAGCCGCAGCCGGCGGCGTTAGTGATGATGGCGTCCACGTCTATGGGAAAGGCGGCGAGGTTGCGACACGCGAAGCTTTGCGCTGCCGCCAAGTCGCCCGAGTGCCAGGCCAGGCCGCCACAGCAACACTGCGCCGAGGGGACGAGCACTTCAACGCCGTTGCGGGTCAGCACTTCAATGGTGGCGGTGTTGATGTCCGGGTCGAGCACTTGCTGGGCGCAGCCGATGAGCAGCGCCACGCGGGCACGGCGTTCGCCGCGAGCGGGTGTGATAGCTGGCCAGGTCTGGGCTGGAGGCACGGATGGGGGCGCGAGGTCCAGCATTGACTGCAAGGCGGCCGGCACCAGGGGTCGTACAGCGCGGCCCAGCCCGGCAGCGTGCAGCGCCAGTCGGAAGCGCGAGGGATAGGGGATCGTTTGCGAGGCCAGCCAGTGGCGCAGCTTGTCCGTAGCGGAGCGTTTGAACTTCGAGCCGGCCAAAGCGCGGAAGGGGCTGATGAGGTCGTGATAGGAGACGCCGCTGGGGCAGGCGGGCTCGCACGCCAGGCAGCCCAGGCAACGGTCAATGTGCAGTTGGGCGGCATCCCAAGCGAGGGTGCCCTCCAGGGCCTGCTTCATCAGCACAATACGCCCGCGCGGACTGTCCATTTCCTGCCCCAACTCGGCATAGGTCGGGCAGACCGAGAGGCAGAAGCCGCAATGGACGCAGGCCTGAACGGCATGAGTCATCGGCTCGCCGAACGGCCCGTGCTTCCCTGGTTGGATGGAGTGGAGCATTAGTCGTCCAGTCCGGGAAACCGGTTTTGCGGGTCCAGCGCTTGCTTGACGGCGGCGGAGATAGCCGAGTCCGTGCGGGTGCCGCACCAGAGGGGCGCGTTGCCTGACAAGCAGACGGCCGGGAGGGACAAAGCACGCAGCCGTTCTTGCAAGGCAGCCGCCGGAACCGAGGAGGGCAGGGAAACGAAGGCGACATTGCCTCCTGCGCTCACGTGGATGCGCGTGCCTTCGAGTGATCGCGCGACCGCATACAGAGCCGGCACGACCGCCGGCGTGATGGCCACTTTGACCAGCACGCACCCGGAGTGCGCCCAGCGGAACTCGCGGAGTTCGGTCCAGGCGGCATCCGCCTCGGCGACGGATAGGACTTGGCCCGGCCAGCGGGCCAGAACTTCGCACGAGAGGGCCTCCAGGGCAGGGGCCGGGCCGGCCAGACGCAGGCAGACGGTCTTGCTGTCGGGCAGCAGATCAAGGGCATCAAGCTCCCAGCGCGAGTTGGCAGCCTCCGTGAGCACCTTGGCGGCGGCTTCCGCGTCGCTGGTAGTGAGCCTCAACGTGAGCCGGGAGGCGGGAACTGGAAAGACCTTGAAGGTAATCTCCGCCAGCATGCCGTAGCGTCCGAGGCTGCCGACGAAGAACTTGGGCAAATCAAAGCCGGCGCAGTTCTTCACCACTTTGCCGCCCATGCGGAGCAACCGGCCCTGACCATCCACGAACCGCACCCCCAGGATGAAATCGCGCACGCCGCCGAAGCGGAAGCGGCCCGGCCCACTGAGGCCCGCGGCGACCGTGCCGCCGAGCGTGGCGCCGGCTTCCACCAGCATGGGATCGAAGGGCAGGTATTGGCCCTTCTCCGTCAGAGCCTGGTTGATTTCGCGCAGAGAGGTGCCGGCCAGCGCGGTGAAGGTGAATTCTTCGGGCTCGTATTCCACGATGCCATGCAAGGCGCCGGTAGAGATCAAGCAGACGTCGTCTGGAACCTGTGAGAGGCGCGGTTTGGTGCGCGCGCCAATCGCGAGCACGCGTGGCCGGGAGCGGACGGCTTCGACCAACTCGGCGGGGGTGGTGGGTGTTATGGGTATGCTCACGAGTACAACGAAAAATACATTAGTCCGGATGGAGCACAACCGTTCCTGGCGGTGGATGTGGATAGTCTTAGAGGCTTCAGCTTTGACGACGGCCTGTTCCCCCTCACCCCGGCCCTCTCCCCCGGGGAGAGGGAGACACGCACTCCGTCTTTCGACCATTCCCGGCGCGCTAGGTTTGTGGACGCGCTGTCGGCCATTCTCCCTCTCCCTTGGGGAGAGGGCCGGGGTGAGGGGGAACGGAACACCCAAATGCCTATCGCATTCAAATCCCCACTAGCTTTCACCCAGTTGTTTGAGGGCATGATCATTTCGGTGCCTCCGCGCGGCGGAACTTCTTGCCGGGGTTGCAGATGGTCAGTGGATCGAAGGCGGCGCGCAGGCGCGCCATACAATCCATTTCCTCGGCATTGAACATGACGGGCAGGTAATCCAGCTTCTCGACGCCGACGCCGTGCTCGCCGGTGATCGAGCCGCCCATCTCAATGCACATCTTGAGGATGCGGCCGGCCAGGGCCTCGGCCCGCTTGAGTGCTCCCTCTTGTCGGCCATCATAGACAATCAGCGGATGCAGGTTTCCGTCGCCGGCGTGGAAGACGTTGGCACAGCGCACACCCGACTCGGCCGCAAACTTGCCGATGTGACGCAGGGCCTCGCCGAGCCGGCGCCTCGGCACCACACCGTCCTGGACAATGAAGTCGGGTGAAATCCGCCCGACGGCACTGAAGGCGCTCTTGCGGCCTTTCCAAATGGCCAGTCGCTCCTCGCCGTCGCGAGCGGGGCGCATCTCAACGGGGCCGCTGGCGCGGATAATCTCGTCCAGTCGCACGCGGTCCACGGCGACGGCTTCGCGTGGCCCTTCGAGTTCGACGATCAGGACGGCCTCGCAGCCGGGCGGGTAATCGGCGTGGACCGCAGCGACGGCCGCTTCCAGGGCCAGCGCATCCATGATCTCAATGGCACCGGGCAACAGGCCTCCGGCGATGACGGCCGAGACCGCGTCCCCGGCCTGTTCGAGCGTGCGATAGCCGGCGAGGACGGTGTAAAAGCATTCCGCCCGGGGCAACAACTGGAGGGTGATCTCCAGCGCAATGCCGAAGAGCCCCTCGCTGCCGTTGAAGAGGCCGCACCAGTCCGGGCCAATGTGCTCGCGGCTGGGGCCGCCCCACTCGACGACTTCGCCGGTGCCAAGAACGGCCTTGATGCCGAGCACGTGGTTGGCGGTCATGCCGTACTTGAGGCAGTGGGCGCCGCCGGAGTTGAAGGCGACGTTGCCACCAATGGTGCAGATCAAGGCGCTGGACGGGTCGGGCGCGAAATGCAGCTTGTGCGGCGCGGCGGCCAGCGATACTTGGGCGTTCACCACGCCCGGTTGGACCACGGCAATCCGCTGGGCGGGGTCCAGCCGCAATATGCGGGTGAGACGGTTGAGCGCGATGACGATGCCGTCGGCCACGGGCAGTGAGCCACCGGACAGACTGGTTCCGCTCCCGCGTGCGACAAAGGGGAGCCCCTCTTTGTGGCAGAATCGGACCAGGGAGACCACTTGGTCCGTGGTCTCCGGGATCGCCACGGCCAGCGGAGTCGTGCGGAAGGCGGTCAGCGCATCGCTCTCATAGGCGGCCAAGTGCTCCGGGCGCGTCAGCAGGTGGTCGGGCGGGAGCAGCGCGGCCAGGCGATGGAGGGCGTCAGACATATGTGTGGTCCCGTAGGGACGGTTGACACAGGGGTGGTTCAGTCATCCCTCCGGGATGAAGATGTTGAAACCCGAGCCTGGGTAGCGCGTCTCCCGCGCGATGCGCCCTCAAGGCGTAGCCGCCGACGTCAGTCGGCGCATTCTTACCGCTCGCGAGATAGCGCCGACTGACGTCGGCGGCTACTTGTGTGTGCAATGTGTGGGCCAATGGCATGGGCACGGTCACCCCTTAATGTAGCACCTCGCGCAACGCCGTCAGAACGAGGTCCACGTTGCGGATGGTGGCGCCGTGGCCCATCAGGCCGATGCGCCAGGCCTTGCCGGCCATCACCCCGAGGCCGCCGCCAATCTCAATGCCGTAGTCCTCGAGCAGGCGGCGCCGGACGACGGCGTCTTCCGCTCCGGACGGAATATGGACGCAGTTGAGGCTGTGGAGGGAGTGCTTGGGCACATAGCCCAGGCCCAGGGCTTCCAGTCCTTTGCGCAGCCTTAGGTGCATTTGGTGATGGCGCGCGATACGGGCTTCGAGGCCCTCTTCGAGCACGATCAGCAGCGCCTCGCGCAGCGCGTAGGTCATGTTGATCGGAGCGGTGTGGTGGTAGAAACGCCCGCCGCTGCCGCCGACGTAATACTTGCGCAGCATGGACACATCGAGATACCAGGATTGCACCTTGGTCTTGCGCGCGTCCATGCGAGTCAACGCGCGTTCGCCGAAGGTGACGGGCGCCAGACCGGGCGGGCAGCTCAGGCATTTCTGTGTGCCGCTGTAACAGGCGTCGATGCCCCAATCATCCACTCGCACGTCATGGCCGCCGAGACTGGTGACCGCATCCACCACCAACAACGCGCCGCGGGCGTGGACAAGTTCAGCCAGACCGGCCAGGGGTTGATGCGCGCCGGTGCTGGTTTCGGCGTGGACGATGCCGAGGAGCCTGGCCTGCGGGTGCTCTTCTAGCGCGGCGGCAAGCTGGTCGAGGGCGAAGATGTCACCCCACGGCGCTTCGACGACATGCACCTTGGCGCCGCAACGTTCCATCACGTCCTTCATTCGGGCGCCGAAGACGCCGTTGATGCAGACGATGACCTCATCGCCCGGCTCAATGAGGTTGGTGGCGACGCATTCCATACCGGCCATTCCCGTGCCGCTGACGGGGAAGGTGAGCGGGTTCTTCGTGCGGAAGACCTGGCGCAGCAACTCGCAGGTTTCGTCCATGATGGCGATATACTGCGGGTCAAGGTGGCCGATGGTAGGCGCCGCCAGCGCTCGCAGTACGCGCTGGGGAACCGGACTGGGGCCCGGTCCCATAAGGATACGCTCAGCGGGATATGCTGTGGCGGAAGCCGGTTGACTCAAATGCATAGGCGTGGTTAACCGTGACGGCGCGGCAAATCAAGAAGATTTGGGGATAGAAGATTTTGAGGCTGGTGACCTGTCGGTCATGGCCGCGATAACCCGCTAGGGATCCCTATAGGCGTTTAGCCGGAGCTCCCGTGCTGAGGACCACCAACGGGCTCAGGCATAACCGGCGGAGCAAGGCGTGGCCTGCAATGATGCTGTTCGAGCTTTTTAAACCGTTAACTGCCCGCTGTGGCGGCTGTTGGCTGCAGAGATTTAGGCAGCATTGTCATTGATGCAAGGACCTGGCAACGAAACTCAATCCAAATGCCAGGGCTAGGAACAATAGCCCAACGCCGATGTAGCTAACGAGCGTGACAATGATAACCCGCAGCCACGACCACAGTTTTGGACTGCGACGTGACAAAAGTGCAACCACAGCAATCGCAACAAGACAAGCCAGTAGAACGCTCGCAAGCATCATGAGTAAGGCTGGACCACTTGCGATTACCAAAATCCTAGCAGCTCCGAGCAGGAATATGGCTCCGGAAACTATTGCCGCGCGAACCACTGCGCTGATCCTCTGTATTCCTGCGGCTTCAGCCTGCATCGGAGGCACAGAAAGGCAGGCTGTCAATGGATTGCCGTCAACCGCACAGGTATCTGCCTCATCAGGATAATCCTTTCCACAATAATCGCACTTCTTCATAGCGAGGGGATTGCTGCCTACCAGTATGTTCGGGACAAAATCATTTATCCAAAGACAAATTCAAAGTACGACCTCTTTAGGTCAGCACATTCTCGTAACTTACCGTTCTTAGTCAACTGCCCAGCATGTCGCTCCGAGCGGGGATAACATACTCCGATTACGCAAACCCACCGACGCCGTCGGCACGCTGGCGCGCACTGATCACTGCTGCTCGCCCGCGGTGAAGGCAGTCCAAGGCTCGGAGGGGCGGCTTTGCAAGGTGTCCTTCATCCAGTCAAACTGCGGGTGGGCTGACAGGAATTTCGGGGCGTCGAAGGCCAGGCCGCAGGCCGATCCCCAGCGCGCCACGAACTTCATCTGTTTGGCCATCTTCGCATCCACGACCTTGCCGTCCAGCGTTCCCCAGGCGTCGTTCGGGACGGTCGGCCACTGCTGGATGGGCTTGCTTCCGTGCAAACATGGCGTCTGCCTTCGCCAGCAGCCAGGGCCACTTGGTCGCGGATTGGTATTCCCAGTCCGCGCGAATGGCTTTGATGCCTTGCTTGATCTCGGGGGCGAGGAGGTAGCCGTGCTGGAAGCCGCGGGTGCGGGGGGCCCCTTCGATGTGGAGATAGACCCAGCCGGCCTTCTCGTGCCGGTTCGCCTTGCTTAGCCAGGCCTGCTGGACATCAGGCCGAGGCGGGGTGTCGGCGCCAGGGGAAGAGAGGGCGAGGACAAGGAACGCCACGAGGAGGGCGGACTTGAGGCAGGTGATTTGCGAACTGCAGTTTGAAGCGCGTCTGGGGAGCGAGGAGATGCGATCGATCGCAATGTGCTGGATACTCATGGCCTCACAATACTGAATGACCTGGCCGGCGGGAAGAGCAGGGTTCTTGCGTTGGATTGGTGCGAAGCAGGCTGGCCCCACCCCGGATACCCCAGGGATACCAGCCGGAAGCATGGGAACCCGTCCGAAGGGTATCCGAACGGTATCCGAAGGGTATCCGAAGGGTAAACGGTAGGGGTTTGTATGGAATATGTACCGCTTCCCGCTCCGCGTCGGTGGCGGAACATTCTTGCCATTGAGGCCTGGCCTAATACTGATCGTGCAGTTCCGCTCGCGACTCAAAGGGAGTTGCATTCGCTCACCGGACCAATCAGTGTAAGTCCAGTGGCGAATTCGACATTGCCTATGCCTACGCTTCGAACGATCCGAAATTGCTCTGCCGGTGGCAATTGCCGCGGCAGAGCCTTGCACTTGCTGACTGCCAGCGTCTTCCTGCTTATGATCACTGCTGCAAAACTTTGTCCAGCGGCGGAACCCGCCGACCGGACCCAGGGCCGTTCGATGGTCATCACGCGCCAGGGGATCGTCGCGACGGAGAATCCGCTGGCGTCGCAGGCTGGGGTGAGCATTCTGGCCCGGGGCGGCAACGCGATAGATGCCGCAGTGGCGGCGAACGCTGCGATTGGCGTCATCGAGCCGATGTGCAACGGCATCGGGGGCGACCTGTTTGTGATCGTCTATGAGGCCAAGACGGGCAAGCTCTATGGCCTCAACGCGAGCGGTTGGGCGCCGGCGGCGCTGACGCCGGAGTTCCTGCGAAGCAAGGGGCATTCGAAGATGCCGGGGAAAGGCATTTATGCGGTGACCGTGCCGGGCGCGGTGGACGGCTGGGACAAATTGCTCAAGCGATTCGGGCGGATGAAGATGCGGGAGGTGCTGGCCCCGGCAATTCGTTACGCGGAGGAAGGGTTTCCGGTCAGCGAGCTTATCGCCGAGTATTGGGCCGACGGCGAACGCAAGCTGCGGCAGGACACCAACGCGTCCGCTACCTATTTACCGCAGGGCCGCCCGCCGGGTGTGGGCGAGATCTTCCGCAACCCGGAGCTGGCCTGGTCGTTGAAGCAGATCGCCGCGCACGGCCGGAAGGCGTTCTACGAGGGGGCCGTTGCCAAACGGTTGCTGGCTTACGAGAAGCAAATGGGAGGCGTCATGACGGCCGAGGACCTGGCCACGTTTTCCAGTGAATGGGTGGAGCCGATCTCCACGACCTACCACGGCTGGACGGTGTATGAGATCCCGCCCAACGGGCAGGGCATTGGCGCGCTGATGATGCTCAACCTGATGGAGAACTTTCCGCTGGCGAAGTTCGGGCCCGGGTCGGCCGACGCGTTCCACGTGATGATCGAGGCCAAGAAGCTGGCGTATGCCGATATGCTGCGTTACGTGTGTGACCAGAAGTTCCACAGTGTGCCCGTCGCGGGTATGCTGTCGAAGGACTACGCGCGCGAACGGGCCAAGCTGATTGACCTGGCCAAAGCGAAAGACGGGGCGGAGCCAGGCCAGCCGCCGGGGATGGGCACGGACACGACCTATTTGTGCACGGTGGACGAGGAGGGGAACATGGTGTCCTACATCCAGAGCAACTATGCGAATTTCGGCTCGGGGCTTGTGGCAGGCGGCACAGGATTCGTCCTGCAGAACCGGGGCGAGCTTTTCAGCCTGGACGCCGAGAGCCCCAATGTATTGGCGGGCCATAAGCGGCCGCTGCATACCATCATTCCCGCGTTCGCCAGCAAGGGCCAGGTGCGTATCGCGTTCGGGATCATGGGCGGCTGGAACCAGTCGCAGGCGCACGCGCAATTTGTCTCCGACATAGTGGACCACCAGATGAATATCCAGGCGGCAATGGAAGCGCCGCGGTTTACCAAGCACAGCTTTGCGGGGCGCGATGTGGAGTTGGAGTCGCGGGTGGCCACGCCGGTGCAGGCCGAGCTGACCGCCAGGGGCCATCAAATCAAGGTGGCCGGGTATTTCGACGACACGTGCGGGGGCGGGCAGGCGGTGTTGCGGGATTTCGCGACGGGTGTTAACTACGGTGCGTCCGACCCGCGCAAAGACGGCGCGGCGGTGCCGCAGTTGATGGGCGGGAAGTGAGAGGGGGCTGAAATCCGAAGACCGAAACCCGAAACCCGAAGGAAGGCCGAAACCCGAAATCCGATGTCCGAAAAGGGTCCGCTATGGTTAACTGCGGCTTACGGGTGCGCATTTCCTTCGGCCTTCGGATTTCGGATTTCCTTCGGATTTCGGGTTTCGAGGCTTCGGATTTTGGCACAGGACTTGCCGACTTCAGAGCACCCCCGCTTCAGGGTCTCGGCGCGTTGACTCCGGTGCGGGGCGCTCGTAGCTTGGTTGCTGATGTTTGAACTCGTCGCGCCCTACCAGCCTGCCGGAGATCAGCCGCAAGCCATTGTGAAGCTGACGGACGGGCTGTTGTTCGGCGAGAAGCATCAGGTGCTGCTGGGGGTTACCGGCTCGGGCAAGACG
>Ga0118677_10011721_pt1 | contig 13051 bp, 10 predicted proteins | sample AliMusrvi5mmetaG_FD_86154 | JGI IMG/M metagenome (GOLD analysis project Ga0118677, IMG submission 86154)
TGAAAGCATTACAAACGCTTGCAGCGGTACATAGAAGTTCGTTTAAGGTTCCGGTAATCGGTATCACGGGCAGCAATGGCAAAACGGTGGTAAAAGAATGGCTGTATCAACTTTTACATACCGATTACTCTATTACCCGTTCGCCACGAAGCTACAATTCGCAAATTGGTGTTCCGCTTTCGGTTTGGGCCATGAACGAAAATACACAATTGGGAATTTTCGAAGCCGGTATTTCCGAAATGCACGAAATGGAGTATTTGCAATTGATAATCCAACCGACAATTGGTATTTTTACCAACTTGGGTGAGGCACATCAGGAAAATTTTACTGGTCTGAAGCAAAAATGCGAAGAGAAACTGTTACTTTTCAAAAACGCGGAGACCCTTATTTATTGCTCGGATAATAAATTGGTAGAAATATCCATTGCGCAGTCCCATTTTAAAGGCAAATTGTTCTCGTGGGGAAAATCGGATAAAGCGGTTGTACAAATTTTGCTAACAGAAAAGTCAGCATTAAATACTACTGTTTCATTTAAATATTCCGGTTCTGTATTTTTTGTTGTTATTCCGTTTATTGACGATGCATCTATCGAAAACGCTTTGCAAAGTGTGGCCTTGATGCTATATTTGGGAATAAAACCGGAAGAAATTGCCCGTCGGATTTTGCAACTCGAAGCGGTAGCCATGCGACTTGAAGTGAAAGAAGGTGTGCACGATTGCCTAATTATTAACGATAGCTACAATTCCGATTTAAATTCTCTGAGCATTGCCCTTGATTTTCTGAACCAGCAGGCTACAGCTAAAAACTTATCGAAAACCCTTATTCTTTCTGATATTTTACAAAGCGGACAAACATCGGATGAATTATATAAAACAGTTTCCGGACTGGTTCAAAATAAGAATGTACAACGTATAATTGGTATTGGTACTGAGATTTCAAAACATGCCGATAAATTTGAAATTGCAGAAAAGGTATTTTTTAAAGAAACAGAGGATTTTCTGAAATCGCCTTTGATACGTGTATTTCAACAGGAAGTCATTTTGCTGAAAGGTTCACGTGCGTTTCATTTTGAAGATATTTCGGAGAAACTGGAATTGATAACTCATGAAACTATCTTGGAAGTAAACTTGAATGCGTTGGTGGATAATCTCAATTATTTTCGCTCCAAACTGCGCCCCGAAACCAAAATGATGTGCATGGTGAAAGCCTTTGCTTACGGAAGCGGTTCGGTAGAAGTAGCCCGCACGCTTCAACATCATCGTTGCGATTATCTAGCGGTGGCGGTGGCCGACGAAGGTGCGGAATTGCGTCGCGAGGGCATTCGTATTCCCATCGTGGTAATGAACCCTGAAAAAGGTAGCTTCGGAATGATTTTCGATAACAAGCTGGAACCTGAAATTTACAGTTTCCGTTTGTTGGATGCTTTTATTGCAGCAGCCGAAAAACTAGGTGTGACTGATTATCCAATTCATGTGAAAATAGATAGCGGTATGCACCGCCTTGGTTTTGAACCTCAGGATATGGAGCAATTGCTAGCCCGACTGAAAGGGCAAACACAAGTGAAAGTGCGTTCGGTTTTCTCCCATTTGTCGGGTTCTGACGATGCCAGATTCGATGCATTTACAAAGCAACAAATGGCCACTTTCACGGCATGTGCCGATCAGTTCACGGCTACTTTCACGCATTATATTATGCGCCATATTCTGAATTCGGCAGGTATCGAACGTTTTCCTGAATACCAGTTCGATATGGTGCGCTTGGGTATCGGTCATTACGGTGTCAGCTCTTTACCTGATGCCAACTTGAAACAGGTTTGTGCACTGAAAACCGTTATTCTTCAGATAAAAAACGTAAAGGCAGGCGAAACGGTGGGTTATAGTCGCAAGGGAATTGTTGCTACAGATAAACGAATTGCCGTTATTCCGATCGGTTACGCCGACGGATTCGATCGCAAGCTCGGAAACGGAGTAGGAGAAGTGTTTGTCAACGGACAACGTGCTAAGGTGATTGGCAATGTGTGTATGGATTTAATCATGATTGATATAACGAATGTTGAAGCTAAAGAAGGCGATCAGGTGGAAATTTTTGGTGATCATCTTACTATTTCTGAAGTAGCCGCTTGGCTCAAAACGATTCCTTACGAAGTACTTACTAGTGTGTCCAGACGTGTGAAAAGGGTATATTTTCAGGAGTAAATTAAGAGCATTTCTCTTTATCTGTTCAAATAATGTAATAAAACCCCGTAGGGTTGAACAACAATATCAAGCTACCGTCAACATTATTATCATATTGTATTTGGAACAAAACGCCGTGAGCGAACAATTTCTAATCAGCAATATACCTTGTAATATTAATATATCTTGGGTTTACAAATGTTTTGTCCTTGGGATACATTTAAATACGAATTTTGAAAAATAACTTTTCAATATGATTCTCGTTCAAATTCAAAAACTCTCAACTTCCAAAACACTTCTCCAAAGTGCTGCCAAACTTGCCGTACAGCTTGGAAAGTCATTTGCTGTTATAACTGTTACAGGTAATGAATATGAATTAAAAACGTTGTTGAATGAATGTAAAATAACAGATTCTCAGAATTATATCAAAGATAATTCAAAATCATTGGTTGAGATTTGTGAGGCTGAGGAAGCTTCTTTTTTGCTTATTCAGTTACCAAACGGAAATACTAAAAGTATTCGTGGTTTGCTGAACGATTGCCGGGATTTGCGCATTCCGTATTTGTTTTATAAAGACTCGTTTGGAGAACTGGATTTGAGAAAAGTGATTTTACCGATTGGATTTCTGGAAGAAGAATTAGAGAAAGCTCAGTTTGCAGCTGCTTTTGGAAGGTTTTGCAACTCTGAAATAAAGATGCTTCTGGCTAACGACTATGGCTCTAAAGCGGCTACCAATGCGGCTAAAATGGAAGACTTATTTAATAAATTTGATTTCAAACACACGCTTAAGAAAGCCACCAAAGATAGTTTTAAAGTCGAAGCAGAATCCATACAAGAGGCTGAAAAAGAACAAGCCGGAATGATTATCGTTTCCGCTTCACGCGATTACGGATTGGACGATATACTTTTCGGTCCTAAAGAATATCATGTGGTTAAAAAATCAGATATACCGGTTTTATTAGTTAATCCACGCGGTGATTTATATGCCTTATGTGATTGATTATTGAAGAAAATTGTATATTTTTACATTAAAAAATAATCATTGCCGGTCAGAATTTAAAACTAAATCTGAAATGAAAAAAAGAAGAACCATAAGATCATTGATATTTAAAGAGCTATTTGTTCCTTTGGTAGCTATATTCTCAATATTTATAATTGGTTTTTTTGGATTTATTCTGATTGAAGGTTTGAGTCCGCTGAAATCTCTTTATTTGCTGGTAATAACCTTTGCAACCATCGGTTTTGGTGATATTGTTCCGGTTACCAATATGGGGAGGGTTTTTACCATTTTTATTGTCATTTCAGGGTTTACCGTTGGTTTATATGCAATCGGTAAAATCTCTACTTTTTTTGTCGAAGGTGAATTGTCTAAACTATTAAAGCAACGAAAAATGAGCAAAACATTAGAGTCAATGAAGGACCATTACATTGTTTGTGGTTACGGAAAAACAGGAAAGCATGTGTTGGATGAGCTATTGCAAAAAGGTCTGGAAGTGGTGATGATTGAAAGCAATATGGATCGGAATGAGAAATTGAATGAGATTTATGATAAGAAATTTATTCATTTGGATGCCGATGCGACGGATGATGCAGTTTTACTTCAGGCCGGTATTATGAGGGCTAAATTTTTAATTTCCGTGCTTTCGACGGATGCAGAAAATCTCTTTGTAACATTGAGTGCCAAGGATTTAAATAAAAATATTAAAATTATCACCCGCGTTGCTGAAGGAAATACTCCCGATAAATTTAAAAAAGCCGGAGCTGATTTTATCGTATCACCTATCGAAATTGCTACAGACCGGATTATTTCCATTGCCACCACCAGCACAGATTTCTTTAGTTTTGTTGAATTTGCGGGTGGAAAAGAGGAGTTGAAAGACTATAAATTCGGATTAGTTGAAATTAAAGTTGGAAGTGATTTGATAAACAAGACATATCGTGATGCCAATATTCCACAACGAACCAATCTAGTGGTTATCGGATATTATTCCTCAACAAATGAATTGCAGGTAAACCCTACTGCAGATAATCTTATTCAATTGGGTGACAGGTTGCTGGTGTTTGGAAACGAAGATCAGATCACTAGCCTGAAAAAGATAGCTATACATACTAAGTATTAATGACCAAAATAGGTATAACACTCTCGGCAGTTGGCAAAAAAACCATTTTGTGCAGCTCGGGAGTTCGAAGAAGCCTGCGCCAAAGCAAACAGGGCTTATGATAAATTTAAAGCAAGTATCTTGCCACATTGATTTTAAGGACAAAAAATACCAAAAAAGGAAGAACCGGTTTGTTCTTCCTTTTTTGGTATTTTTTGTCGTTTATTTTACGTAAAATCGGGTTGTTCCGCTCCAACTCTTACCGGCTCCTACAGCTTGTAATCCCGTTATTTCACGTGGAAGATTCAGATTCGGAGCATTTATAGCCCATGTTTGCGGTTCAGGGCAAACCCAATCCATTTCGCCTCCGTTGTTCCAAAGTGTCCAGTGTTTAAATTGTTTATCTACTTGGTAATATACGCTGATATTTTCTTTTATATTCGTCAGAATGGCACCGTGATATGGTTTTTCGTTTTCCAAAATTGCCTCATCAGTCAAGGCAATTTCAATTGGCTTGCCGGTAACGGTCATTCCATTATTTCGAAGTAGCAACTCTTCGTCAGATAAATCAAGGAGTTTTTCGGTTGGCAAACTCCGCTCTGATAATTCCCAACGTTTTCCAACAGAAAGACGTAATTTATAATCCGATTTGTCTGTGTTTTCAATGAATGGCAATCGGATAGGTGTATGAAAACCGACTCCTAATGGCATAGGTGCATTGCCAGCATTCGTAAATGAGACAATATGCGTTAATTCATTATCAGTAAGGATAAACCTGATTTTGCAAACAAAGTCATTCGGAAAATCTGTAAAAATAGCATTGTTTATTCTGTTCGAAAAAAAACTAGCTTCCAGTTCAACCGCATCAGTCGAAAAACGGGTGCGCGTAATAGTGAATGGTTGAGATTTTAGGATTCCATGGTGATAATTGTTTTGTGCCGGAATGGTGATAGGAAATTCATAGTCTTTGCCTGCAAAGCTGTATTTACCATCTTCAATCCTATTTGGTGGGAAAAGCAGTGGTACACCAAATACTTGTGGTCTGCTCAGAAATATTTCCATTTCTTCGACGGCTGGGGTACGAAGAATATCAATATGTTTCTCTTTATTGTAAAGCTTTACTAGATTTGCACCAACAGCAGGAACTATAATCGCTTCATATACATTGGTTTCAAGAAGGACAGCATCAATGCCTTGCCAAGTAATTTTTTCTATTTTCATCTTCTATTATATTTTGATTAATGATACTATCATTCTATTATTCTATTATTTCCGAAACTTTACAAATTTAGCGAATAGTAATGAGAATCACCTGAAATTTACGTATTAAACATAAGAATTGCGAATGTACATTTAAAAGGGAATAACACAATTAATTGTATTATTCCCTCTTTTAATTAAAAAAAATGAAGATTAATTGCTTGGACTAAGTTCTACGCTTGCCATAATAGTCACTTCATCACCAACCATTTCAACAGGAAATTTACTGCCAATACCGAAATCCGATCTTTTTAAAACTCCATTTATTGTAAAAACGGCTATGACTTTCTTATTCATTGGGTTTTGTACTTTCCCCTCGAAAATAAGATCTAATATAATGGGTTTTGTAATTCCATGCATAGTCAGATTGCCTTTTAGTTTATAAAGATTGCCTTTTTCTTGTATTAACGAAATACTCTTGAAACTCAAAGTTGAGAATTTTTGTACATCAAAGAAATCTTCACTTTTCAAATGGGTGTCACGTTTTTCTTCATCAGTGTTGATACTGGCAATTTGTGCAATAACGTCGATTTTAGCATCACTATAGTCAGGTTTTGTTGTGATAGCTTTGACTTCAAACTGTTTAAAATTGCCCGTGACGTGCGAAATCATAAGATGTGAAATAGTGAATCCCAATCGGGAATGAGCTGGATCTGAAACCCAAGTTTGAGCAAATGCTGTAAAAACAAATAGCAGAAACACCGTTGATAAACTAATTTTCTTCATATTGTATTAAATTTTAGTTAGTAATTTGTGTATTGATTATTATTTCGAAATTAATATCAGGTAAAGTATCAATATCTGTCAATCTAAGTTTACAATTCTTTCAGAATTGATTTTTTTTATACGATTGAATAATTTGTTTTATCTAAATTCTTGTTTTTAAAACGTTTAATACCTTTTATTTGTTCTTTCCTATAAGTTAATTTAAGCAATTCTCAATTTAAGAACAAGGATTAAAGATCAAAATAATAATCAACTGAATTGTTATAATCTTCTAAGTAAGTTTGTTTTTTCTTATTTTTGATTATACCAGATAAAAAAAAACGTCATACTATCCATTAATTAGGATTGCATGACGTTATTGAAAAATGGAGTTTATTTAGCTGATATCTAATTCTGGAATTTAAAAATACAATTCCCCAAAGAATTCCGGACGATGAAAATCAGGTTTTTCCGTTAGAACCGGATTCCAGGTTACATAATGCATGGAATCAGTTCCATCTGCACATTTATAGAAATTTCCCAGAATTTTTTCAGGCATATTGTTGGGGTCAATACCCATAATACGCAAAGGGATTTTAACTGTTACTTCCCATTCAAACATTCCTTCCATTTCGTTGAAAGCTCTGCGTCCTAATGTTGGATAGCGTTTAATCATGGATAATTCTTCTTTGCTGTAAGGTGTTACATCTTTGTTGCGTGCAACACGTTTCGATGCCTTACATGTACCAATACAGTTGAATTCAAAGTTCATGTATTTATCATTTCCGGGAACTTTACAAAAGAATTCAACGCAACTATCCTCATTTACCGGATCCTGATCATTTGAATAGATAGCACGTATCATACTACCATGTACATTGTATTTTATAAAAATGCCATCATTTGACCTAGCAATATAAAAATAAGTAATTGGCCGATAAGGATATTCCTTTATCCAATTTAATATTTCCACTGTATCACGTTGTCCGGCATCTTCCAGAATCTCACCGGCATTTTCAATGTTGATATCATTTAATGCCTCTATAAATGGAACTTTCAGCGTTTTCATATTTATTTTTTTAGGTAATTATTTGCAATATTACCCAATATATTTGATAAATAGCTAATAATTTTCAATTTTTTTTTTGATAAATAGTTTTGGATTTTATTCTTAAACAAATAACTGTGAAGTTTTATATTTTAAAAATACTATTCTTGTGGTTTTTTTAAGAAAAAAGAGGACTAGACAGCCAATAAGCATGTTTAGTCCTCTTAATCTCAAAATTCTATTTTCTGTTTCTAAATTAAGCTATTGCTGCATTTCTTACACGTTCATAGTCAATAACCAAACTATCAATAACTTCTTTTACCGAAACTATTTTGTCGGCCAGATAAGCATTGCTTCCCGCAAATGCATAACCTTTATCCATTTGTCCTCTGTACGCATTGTACAAGGTAACGATAATACAATAGGGAACTTTTTTATAATCACAGGTATGTAAACAATTGTATGGGCAAGATTTTGGAGCAGTTAAGCCTAGTTTTACTTTTTCCAAAAACTCACCTTTCAATGCACGACCGGGCATTCCTACTGGGCTTTGAATGATTTCAACATCATTTTCAGTCGCATTCAAATACGATTCTTTAAATTTTATATCAGCATCACATTCGTGTGTAGTTACAAAACGACTGGCAATTTGTACACCTTTTGCACCTAATTGCATAATTTTATACATGTCTTCACCAGTATAAATTCCTCCGGCAGCTATAACCGGAATCTCCTGATTGTATTTTTCTTCGAAAAAAGCTACTTCTTTTACAACAGCCGGTATCAGGTTTTCAATGGAGAAGTTTGGATCATCTATCTGATTTGTTTTAAATCCTAAATGACCACCCGCCTTTGGGCCTTCAACTACTACTAAATCAGGCAGATAATCGTAAAGTGTTTTCCACTTTTCGCAGATTATTCTCGCAGCTCTTGCAGAAGAAACGATAGGAACCAATTTTGTTGTACAGTCTGGTGTACGGTATTTTGGCAAATCCATTGGTAGTCCGGCACCTGCAAAGATAACATCCGCTTTTTCAGCAATTGCAGTTTTTACCATGTCGCCGAAGTTTGTCAAAGCCATCATGACGTTTACACCAATAATTCCTGATGATTTCTCTTTCGCTTTTTTCAGTTCTTCTTTCAACCCACAAATACAAGCTTCCATATAATCTTTCGCTGTATGGCGATAAATAAGACCAAGCCCTGCACACGAAATAACGCCTACACCACCTTCATTTGCAACAGCAGACGCTAATCCTGATAAAGAAATTCCAACACCCATACCACCCTGAATAATGGGTAAGCGAGCTGTCAGATCTCCAATTTTTAAACTATTCATATTGCACATTTTAACCATTTATGAGCAAAAGTACTCATAATTACCCAAATAAAACGTTTGCCCAAGTGTATTAGTTCTATATTTAACAGTAATCTGTGTTTTTTATAGAAAAGCGAATAAATATTTAAAATGTAATTGGTTAAATGTATATGGAATCGGAGTTTGTAATAAAAATTATTTTGATTTGAATTCTTATTTCTGAAGCAGATGTTTATATGAATTTATATATCTTTGAAATCAAAAATAATAGAATAAAATACATGAATTTTACGGCAATAGATTTTGAAACGGCACATGCAGATTTTCCATGCGAAATTGGACTAACTCAAGTTAAGAATGGACAGATTATTGAATCGAAATCGTGGTTGATAAAACCGGCATGTTTTCCGTACATGAACCCCTGGAATCAGCGTGTGCATGGAATATCTTCGGCAAATGTGTCGAATGCTCGTACGTTCGAAGAACTGTGGGCTGAACTGAAACCATGGCTCGAAGATCAATATCTGGTAGCGCATAATGCAGCCTTTGATATGCGCGTGTTACGCTCGGCATTGGCATATTACGATCTGGCTATTCCGTGGGCAGAGTATTTTTGCAGCGTAAGCCTTTCTCGAAAAACCTGGAAACACTTGTCGAGCCATTCATTGGGAACAGTAAGTCAGTTTCATAACATTCAGTTTAATCATCACCGGGCGGGAGATGACGCTGAAGCTTGTGCAAAAATAGCTCTTAAAGCTTTTGAAACTATAACAGCTCTGAATGTTTCGGATGGTTTGAAAAAGTTAGGAGTCGCCCTTAAAAAACTTTGATTTATAGAAATCGGAAGTTTTTAAGATGGTGGTAAGAAGGGTATAAAGTGTAAAAAAAACCTCCTCACACTTCACAGCGTAAGGAGGTTATCGATTGTAGTTTAAATTTTATTACTCACACTATAAAGTGCTTGCCTACAAAACAAGCCACTTTATATCAAAATACATTAATCTCATAATTTGGTTCTTCAACTATTTCAGAAACCAATTCTGTATAAAGCACTTTTCCGTTTTCGTCTAGGGCAACAACCGAACGAGCCATTAAACCCTGCAAAGGTCCATCGGTAAGCAATACGCCGTAATCGGTTGCAAATGAATTGTAGCGGAAATCGGAAGCTGTAATTACATTATTCAAACCTTCTGCACCGCAAAAACGGCTTTGAGCAAATGGTAAATCTTTTGAAATACATAGTACCACCACGTTTTCTTTCTCAGAAACCCATTTGTTGAATCGACGAACAGATGCAGCACAAGTTCCTGTATCCAAGCTTGGGAAAATATTAAGCAGTACACGTTTACCTTTGTAATCGCTTAAATGAATTTCCTTTAAGCCTGCACCAACTAAAGTGAAATCGGGAGCTTGTGAGCCTACTAAAGGTAAATTTCCATTTGTGTGTACATCGCCACCTTTAAATTTTGTAGTTGCCATAAATTGAAATTGATTATATTTATTTTTAAATTAATTGTAATTATTCCAATAACGCCTAGCTTTGGTTTTTTGTTTATATTTGTGCGTAATTTTTTTAAAAATATAAATTCCACAAGAATTTTTACAATTATATCAATTGTTTCTCAATCGTTTCTTACTTCCTGTAATGACTCGAACGAATAGGATTAGGAGTTGTTTTAAAGGTTAAATAAAGTCAACCAGTCGTATTTGAAATTATAATTGAAAAATCGCTGAATCAGAATATCATCAATAAATAATTGGTTGTAACCCTTATTTATTTTATAAACTTTAGAAAAAATCTTCATGTCAAAATTTATAATATATCAGGTTTTACCACGTCTTTTTGGTAACGAAAATACAACCAACAAATACAATGGAACAATTATCGAAAATGGGTGTGGAAAATTCAATTCATTTACTCAGAAGGCTCTTAATGAGATAAAGTCATTTGGCACAACATATATCTGGTACACAGGTGTTATTGAGCATGCCACACAAACCGATTATTCGGCATATAGTATTCCGAAAGACCATCCGGGAGTAGTAAAAGGGAAAGCAGGGTCACCTTATGCTATCAAAGATTATTACGATGTGGATCCGGATTTGGCAGAGAATGTCGAAAATCGAATGGCAGAATTCGAAGCATTGGTAAAACGTACACACAAAGCCGATATGAAAGTGATAATTGATTTTGTGCCGAATCACGTGGCTCGACAGTACCATTCCGATGCGAAACCGGCTGGCGTTGTGGATCTGGGTGAAACCGATAATACCGAGTGGGCATTTTCGCCACTCAATAATTTCTATTATGAACCCAACCAACACTTTAATCCGCAGTTTGACGTTCTGGGTTATACAGAATTTCCGGCAAAAGCAACCGGAAATGACCAGTTTACAGCATCGCCCACAATAAACGATTGGTATGAAACAGTGAAACTGAATTATGGGGTGAATTATGTAGAAGGTGGTCAGAAACAATTTGATCCTATACCTGATACATGGTTCAAAATGCGTGATATTTTGTTGTTCTGGGCTTCGAAAAAAATAGATGCTTTTCGGTGTGATATGGCCGAAATGGTTCCGGTGGAATTCTGGGGTTGGGCTATTACGCAGGTAAAAGAGCAGTATCCTGACTTTCTTTTTATTGCGGAAGTGTATCAGCCGTCAGAATACCGCAACTATATTTTTAATGGTAAGTTTGATTATTTATATGACAAAGTAGGTTTGTATGATACTCTGCGAGATATAACAAGTCATAATTCACCGGCACGTAATATTACTTCTTGTTGGCAATCGCTTGACGGAATTGAGGAAAAAATGCTCAATTTCCTTGAAAATCATGACGAACAACGCATTGGTTCGGGCTTTTTCTCCGGCAATGGAGTTTATGCACAACCGGCCATGATAGTTTCTGCCACACTAACGCAGGCACCGGTTATGATTTATGCTGGTCAGGAACTCGGTGAATCAGGCATGGATTGCGAAGGTTTTAGTGGGGTGGACGGACGAACTTCAATTTTTGATTATTGGGGAGTGAAATCGTTACAGGCTTGGTCTAACGCTGGTCAGTTTGATGGCAATAAACTGACCAACGAGCAGAGTGAATTGTGTACCTTTTATCAAAAACTATTAAACATATCCATAACTGAAAATGCTATTACAGATGGATTAATGTACGATCTGGAATTTGCCAATTTTGAGAATGATAAATTTAATACACATAAGCAATATGCGTATTTTCGCAAATTTGAGGATGAATTATTACTGATCGTTTTAAATTTTGCAGATAAACATTTGGAGACCGAAGTACGTTTTCCTTATGAAGCATTTCAATATCTGAAATTGACTGAAGGGAAAACATACAGTCTTGTGAATCTGCTGGATGAATCGGATAAATTTCCGTTGTTAACCCTGAGTTCAAAAGAATCGTTTGTCACTCATATCCCTGCCTGGAAAGGGATAATATTGAAGCTGACGAAAGTGTGATTTAATTTGTAGTGGTAAGAAGGTAGAAAGTAGTTTGGAAAATATGTTTCAATTAATAGAATTATACTAGTTTAAATATTCTTGATTATGAAAACACAATTGATTTGTATCACATTCCATAAATATGCTTCATAACTTTAAATCAAGTTTAAACCATGAACGGGAGCAGTCTTCTATGGCTGATAGGTTTTATCGTGACGTATTGAAGGTTTCAGAGATTAAGCGGTTTAATTCCGATTCGGAAACAGATATGCAAATGCAACGGCAGGATGTGGATGTGATGCTGACATTAAATGAAACAACTTACCGGGTTTCCGAAAAGTTCAGGGAAAAAGATTATGGCGATTTATATGTAGAAGTCTTCAGTAAATATCCGAAAAAACCCGGTTGGCTTCATACCGGTTCACCCAATGCCATTTTATACTTTACTCCCGAATCTGTTTACTGGATTACGCATAAATCTCTTTCAGCTTTTTGTGTGGCAATTTTATTTCCGCTTATTCCTGAAAATTGGTACGATGAGCTTTTTCAATCGCACAAAACGATTATTTCCAAACGACTTTTTCTAAATAAAAAGTTGGTTAAAATTAATATGATTCAAGCTCACAATCGCGATGGAGCAACGTGGGAAACCATCGGAATTAGTGCTCCGTTTGGTTTCTTTGAGGAAAACGGAGTGAAGATAAAGCGATTTTGTCTTAGCAACAGTTTCATTTCCTGAACCTGAACAAAAATGCTTAGTGAGCAATTGCTATAAATTCCACTTGTCAAACTTTTAATCTGACACAAAACCAACCGTTTTTATTCAATATTTCAGCTATTTCGCCCTTTCATTTTTAATCCTTCAATTTATTTTAAGTTATCCTTTCAATTTGATATTTCCGTTTCGGAAATATGCAAAACAATTAAAGAATTATTTCTTTAATTTGTTGGTTTTTTGAAAAAAAAGTCGGATATTTAT
>Ga0118677_10011723_pt1 | contig 13050 bp, 11 predicted proteins | sample AliMusrvi5mmetaG_FD_86154 | JGI IMG/M metagenome (GOLD analysis project Ga0118677, IMG submission 86154)
TGATATAATGTGATAATGTGTTGTCGAGTGTTGTATTTATACTGCTTTGGGAGCAGGAGGTCGCAAGTTCGAATCTTGCTACCCCGACCAGTAAAATCAAGGGTTTCAGAAAATAAAAATCTGAAACCCTTTTTTAATGTAACCCTAAATGTAACCACAGAAGTTCGGAATCAAGGGCTCAGAAACTTTACAATCTTACCAATAATGCAATATCCTCGATTTGCCCTCTGTATCGAATTACTTAATACTCCCATTGAACATCTTTCACCTGGGCATCCCGAGGAGAATCCCCTGTTGGGCACCGCCGGGGTGATCAGTGAATTTTATATTGAGCTTTTCACCATTGAACTTGAAGAGGAGTTAGAGAGAAAGCATACGAGGGAGCAAATGGAAAACCTGATTAGGCTGTTTGTATCCAGGTTGATTAAATCCAAAAACCATAGATCAATTAAAGAAATTCTACCTGATATAGAAGTCAATGATCCCCCAAAAGAATTAAAAAGCAATCCCAGGAGCAACAGAAACAATGAATGGATATTCGACACGGGTATTCCTATTACCCGAGTTCATGAACAACAATTTTCAAGAGGTTGCAATATCCTGTACCACTTAATCTTTGATGAACTGCAAAGGTGCTGTGTCACATTTAAAATCCCATTTCTTCGATTGTGCGAGGAGTTAAACTTTGACATTGCGACAATTAATGTTGAATATTCCGTAAAAAATGGGCAGAAAGAAATTTCTCCGGAGATTGAGAATTCAAGGGAGGTAACCATCCAACCCCAAATAACAGTCCTTTCAGATCTCGATATGAAACGTGAGCTTCAGCAAATAAGGAATTCAGAAAATCAATTCTGGAGGGGTTTGTCAATGGAATTTGTTATCAACCACTTTAGTGTGTTCACATCAAAAAAAAGCAGAAACGAGAATGTATTCTTAACCAATGAGCAGTTTATTTCATTTTTAAAAAGGGGTTTTCTAAAGGATACGACACAACCTGTGCAAAAAATAAATTGTTCCAGTCGTGAAAAAGGTATGATCATAAAAACGTTTTATCAGTTTTATGATGTTGCAGTGGGACAATATGCGTGCCCACATACAAAGGTACATTTTATCAGCCTCTTTACTGACTGTTTTAACAATTGGGATCCAAGTACCGTAAAAGATTTTTTCAGACCAGGGAAAGTAAATAAACAGTTATAATTACTTGTTTCAAGTAACTTTTTTGTTGCCCATCTTGCCCATCTTGCCTATTTTCTTGCCCATCTTGCCCTTACTATAAGCAAGCCACTGACAACCCATTATCATTGCAGCAGGTTTCACATATAAAACTTGTAACAATGGAAATGACCTTTGAAAAATTACCCCACGCAGTTGCTGAGTTATCTGATAAGTTGGATCATCTTGAACGACTTATCCTTTCTCAAAGCAATACCACCCAACCTGATGCCGATAAACTCCTTACTATAAAGGAGACTGCCGAGTTCCTGCACCTTACGGTCCCTACCATATATCTTATGGTTCAGCGGGCTGAAATCCCTGTTTGCAAACGAGGAAAGCGACTCTATTTTTCGAAATTGGAAATCACCTCCTGGATTATGGCAGGACGAAAAAAAACGACTTTAGAATTAGAGGATAAGGTTAATTCCTTTGTTCATGCATCAAGAAAGGGGAGGAGCAAGTGATATCGAACGCAGAAGAAATCAAAGGTGCTGTCCAAATTGCCGATGTCATTGGTGATTTTATCACACTTAAAAAGAAGGGTGTTAATTACACAGCCTGTTGCCCGTTTCATCATGAAAAGACACCAAGCTTCATGGTGAATCTCGTTCGCGGTTCATACAAATGTTTCGGATGTGGCAAGTCAGGCGACGCCATCGAGTTCCTTCGGGAGCATGAGGCAATGAGTTATACCGAAGCACTCACCTATATTGCTGGTAAGTATGGCATCGCCATCACCAGGAATAGCAATGATGCAGACTATTCCGATGCACAAAAACGGCGTGATGGAATCTTTGCTGTTCTGACCTGGGCTCAGGAACATTTTTCTGGAAACATTGAGAAAAACAAGCCAGCCCTGGAATACCTCCAGGAAAGGAAACTCAATAATGCCATTGACCACTTTCAGATTGGTTATGCTGAATCCGGTAATAACCTGCTTAAAGCAGCCAGACAGGCCGGGTACTCAAATGATATATTGTTGGCTGCCGGTTTGATCAGAAAGAATGAGCAATACCAGTATTATGACTACTTCCAGAAACGGATCATTTTCCCGTTTTACGATCGTTCAGGTCGGGTGATTGGCTTTACCGGAAGGATTATTACAAATGAAAAGGATAAACAAAAGTACCTGAACAGCCCGGATACTGAAGTATTCAAAAAGTGCAAGGCTCTTTATGGACTATTCCAGTCTAAAAAGGAGATCATGAAAGAGAACGATTGCCTGCTGGTGGAAGGTCAAACCGACCTGATCAGCTGGCACCTGGCCGGGATCAGGAATGTAGTTGCCGGTTCTGGAACTGCACTGAGCGAAGATCAGGTTAGGATGATACAATCTTTCACTAATTGCCTCACAATTGTATATGATGGCGACCCCGCCGGGATCAGGGCCAGCATCGCTAACCTCAATACACCACTTCAAATGGGGCTTGATGTTTACATTGTTGTATTGCCGGATGGTGAGGATCCCGATTCTTTTGTGTTAAAGCATGGCGCTGAAACCCTGAAGGCTTTCATCGAAGATAACCGAAAGGATATCGTTTCGTTCCGCATCGATATGATAAAGGAGCAAGTGGATAAGGACCCACTGCAAAAAGCAAAGCTGGTCAAAGAACTTGTCTCCCAGATTTCACTCATCGGGGATGAGCAAACACGGGGATACCTGACCAGCGACATTGCGAAAAAACTGGATGTGAACCTGGACGATCTCGTGCGGCATGTAAAAAAACAACTTCCCAAAATCAAAAACCAGGAAAAGGGTTTTTTCGGACTTGATGCCGCAGAAGAGATGATTAAGGACAAAGGCTTTGCTGTTTTGCTACCAGACCCGGGGGGAGTTGTTTCATGTCATGCCGAAGGAAACGAAAACACTATAAGTCTGCCGGATGGTCCGGTTAGGAAAGATGATATTTCCCGGCTGGCAAAATTGACAAAAAATGTTAAAATTCAAGGTCTTAAACTGATCGTTGATGAAAATGATGTTGAATTTCCGCTGGCCGAGGCTGGCCGGCTCCTTACCGAAAATGGGCTGCAGGTTGAAGTCCTTGAAGAGAATGCCTTTGATACTTTGAGTGAGGATCATGATTCTGTTGTGTATATTGATTTCCTTGATTTTTATGTGGGTGGTTTAGTCATTCCGTTGAAACGACAACCCGACACAAAACGTTCCAAGAAGTTTGTGGAGATGGTTGCCGAGTTTCTGTCCAAACTTGATAACACCATTATCCATATCAAGACCAATTGGATTGCCAAACAATTCGACCTCACTCAGTCCGCATTTTCAAAAATATTGCGCCCTTATGTTGAGAAGTGCAAGAACCTGGCCGTTCAGAGGCAGGAACAAGTTGTTATTGATGATCAACAATTTGTCTTCGATATAGGGCACATTCCATCATATGTTAACCAGGCTTTTTTTCAAAGGTATGGTTTCTTCGCAGCGCAAAATAAAAGCGGGAACAAGATATTCTATGTGTTCCGCACACTCGAAAATACCCTGGTGAAGGTTGGGAATTTCTTCATGGAACCTTTGTTTCAGGTGTATGATCCTGATCCTGTAAAGAATAAAAGGGTTGTAAAGCTTATTCATTCAGAACTTAATAAAGAGGAGTATGTTGAGTTCAAGAGTACTGATATGGTTGAATTGCAACAGTTCAAGAAATTTCTTTGGAATAACGGAGGTTATATTTTTACAAATGGCAAACCTTTTCATCATGAGAAGATACTTGAAAGCATTGCACTGCAATTCCCCAAGTGCTGGGAATTTTCAACATTCGGATGGCAACCTGAGGGTTTCTTTGCATTTGCAAATGGCATTATTGCTGGTAATTCTTTTACTGAGGTGGATGAACTCGGATTGGTGACATTTAGAAACGTAACCTACTACTCTCCTGCATTTAGTACTATATATAAGGATCAGCGGTCTGACAATGACAGATACGAGTATGATCGGTTTTTGGTTTACAAGCCTGAACAACGAACCTCATGGGCAGAGTGGTCTACACTGATGAACAATGTCTACAAATATAATGGTAATGGCATGTGGGCACTTCTTTTCGCCATTTTATCCGCTCACAGAAGTGTTATTTTTCCGATCGAACGTTTTTTTACATCATTGTTTTTCATAGGTCCTACCGAATCCGGCAAGTCAAGGATAGCCGAAAGTATCCGGGCTCCATTCATGTATGGTGCTCCACTGTTTAACCTTAATTCGGGCACCGATGCCGCGTTCTTCACGAGTCTCGAACGATTTCGTGACATCCCGATAATATATGATGAATATAACGATTACCAGATATCCGATGTGAAGTTCCAGGGATTAAAGGCAGCCGTGTATGACAATGAAGGGAAGCAGAAACGCAAGGATGCAACCAGCAAGGATATTGATGTATCTAAAATTAATGGCAGTCCGATCCTGCTTGGCCAGGAAGGTCCTGAACGTGATGATGGGGCATTGGGTAACCGTGTCGTTCAGAAACACGTTCCGAAAAAAGATGACTGGACCGAAGAGGAGGTTGCAATGTATATAGATTTAAAGGACCGTCAGCGTGACGGATTAAGCAATATCGCCATGGAAATTATCAACTTAAGGCCTATTGTGAAAAAGTATTTTGCTACGTACATGCGTGAATCTCAAAAGCAGGTAAAGATAGATATTGAGAAAGAAGGTGGCGCTTATCAAACTCGCCTCATCAATACCGTTAGCATTTTTATTGCATTGGTTAAAATGATGGAAGTTCATGTGAAGGATCTTCCGCTTCCTTTCACTTTTGATACATTTTATGAAGATGCTAAACGACAAATCCTTCGCCAAAGCGAAGAATTGAGCACCAGCAACCGGTTATCCGTGTTTTTCAATACCATCAGCATGTTGTATGCACAGGGACAAATCATAAGCGGACGGGAATTCGATATTTCCACGGAATCTCAGGTGACCATCACCGTGTCAAAAACGGAAAGATCCGAAGTTCCAATGGATGGGGGATCAGCACCGGTGTTATTCCTTATATTGAACGACACGGCTCACATCTGCCAGAAAATGCACAATTCTGAAAGTTTAAAGATTAACGCACTGCGGATGTACCTCAAAGACCACCCCGCCTATATTGGCCAGGTTAACAGTCACCGATTTATATACCAGGTAGAATCATGGGAAGCAGATCCTGTAACTGGTATTAACCGTAAAATCGTCACCAAAGCAGATCGGGTTACAAGTTGCGTTGCGCTTAAATACAAATTGATTGAGGCCATGGGAATCGATCTTCAGCGGTTTAAACCCACTGAGCCAGATGAACCGCCGTTCTGAAAGTTCACACGGAAATTCCTGCCGGGAAAGTTGCGCCCTACAGCCCTACAGCCCTACAAATACAATATTAATCTATTATTATATTATTTATCAGTATGTTATGTTTTATGATTCTTGTAGGGCTGTTGATTTTTTGTAGGGATTTGAAGGGATTATGGTGAAGCCACATTTTTTTGGGTCCGTAGGGCTGGAAAAACCGCCCTACGGAATTTTGGGAAGATCCTGCAAACATTTGATATTCATTATCAGAGTTTTATTGCTTTTCAAATGCTTTTGTAGGGCTGTAGGGCTGTAGGGATTAAAAAATGATGCTTCCCTATACTGAATAATTATTTGAACACTAATCGAATTAGCCATGGGGGATTATGATCAAGCTATTAATTTACAACTATTCAATTTTAATCATAAATATAACGACGGATGAATACTTATAAACTTCAAGAAAATACGCTCTATGAGCGTCTTCGCCTCCATTATTTGGAAGAGTATGAAATTACCGCAGCAGATGCCAAGATATTGGAGCGATGGGAAGCCGCCCATGCTCTTGTACTTGCAGAGAAAGAAACAGATCACAACGTAGTAAAAATCCTGATGAAGCGGTTTAGTATTTCAAATGTATGTGCATATAATGATATCAGAAATTCCAAACACTTTTTTGGAGATGTACGCTCTTCAAATAAAGAAGGCTTACGCTATATCGTTACACAATGGTCGATTGATTTATTGAGGATGGCAAGAATCGCACATGATCTGAATGCGATGGCAGGGGCCTTAACAGTAATCACAAAAGCAAACAACCTTGATAAAGATGATCGGGATATTCCTGATTTTTCAAAGATACAGCCACCGGTGCAACTCCTGCAAGTCAATTTTACTTTCATAAACACTCCTTTCTTCAAGCTCATTGATGAGGCAGCCCAAAAAGCCATTCTCTCACAATATGATGATTTCATGCGACAGGTGAAACTATCTCCAATGGCTGACTATACGGATGTATGGAAGATTGATGACTCAGCCAGGCCGGACAAAAAGAGACGAGGACCAGCAAAAAGTAAAGCCTGCAAAGACTGCCCGTATTTTAAACCATCGTAAACACAACAGTCGTGCTTATTACATAGCCCGGATGCCCATGGATAAAAGTAACAATTGTCGAATATCACAATTGTATGGAAATTGGATTTGGCAACACAGGGGAGCATACATTATTAAGGGGAGCAAATCCGACATTTCGGGTTGCTTCCCTTTTTTATGCCATTCATTTGCCTTTGTATGCCATTATTATCCTTTTTAACAATACTTCTTTGCAATGTGTTGATTTTCAATATTACGACTTGCCCCCGACAGAAGCCTTATTTCATATATCCCTGGAAATTGATGATCTCACAATTGTGATTGCCGATAGGGCGGGGCGTGGTCATCTGACAGACAAATAAAATATTTTAGGGCATAAGAAGCCCTAAAATGTTGTATTTGGGGATATTACGTTTTTTTATATTTTATTGATTTTTTGATCAAATCAGCAAGATGAAACGAACTTCTTTTCTCTTTAAAAAAAAGAGAAAGGAAGCAAAAGAGAAAGCCAACTAACGCCATTTCCACGGGGGCAATCCTCTGCCACGCTTTTTCTTTGATGCATAAGGGCAAATAAAAAGCTTGGCAAAAAGAAACCCCATTAAAACCCGAAAACGATAGTAAGAAATGTGTTTTCGGAAGTGGTGCTGTGGGTAATACTCGAAATCACCCCGAAGTTACCTATATCGACACGGCCTTTGGCTGAACTATGCCAGGCATGAAACTGTCAAGGGCAAGCTTCGTGTATTCAGATTTGAAGGTAAACCTGACCTACACCCATGACATTTGTTTCATTCGATCCGGTTTAACGCTTCGCGGTCAGAAAATTTCAAGTATTCACACACTAAAAAGACCGCCTTATGACAGCTATCGCAAGAGCAACAAGAGAACAGAACATCGAAGAGATTTCATGTGAGCTTCTCGAACAGATTTACTACTCAGGTTATGTTGAAGAAATGAACATAACTGATCCGCAAAAACTTGAATGGGAACTCTCCCAGATGCGCTCCCAGTTTTCAGTGAAAAATTAACATCCGGCAGGCAGTCACAAACTGCCTGTTTTTTTTATGCTCGTACCTCACCGGGGCGGCTTTTTCTTTGGGTGTGAAGGGCAAAGAAAAAGCCGGCAAAAAGAAAGCCCATATTGAATTGGTCCGGTCTGCAGAGTCTCTAACTTGGAATTCACCCAAGTTACCTACATCGAACCTTCACTGGCTCTCATTTTACGGCATGAAACTGTCAAGGGCAAGCTTCGTGTATTCAGATTTGAAGGTAAATCTGACCTACACCCCTGACATTATTCATTCGATCCGGTAAATGCTTCGCACGATTGAATTCCAACCGGCGAGCCAGATGCCAAAACAAGTCCCCGGGGCAGGGGCGACACACTTGAAAAAATCAAACTTAAACACCCAAATGCTCCTTGATCCTGGGGCATATTACAAACACGGCCTTCCGATGCGCTTATGGGCAGAAGATGATCTTCCCAGTTACAAGCTGCTGATGAAAGGATCAAACAGCGTGTCCGATGCTGAACTGCTCAGTCTTGTCATCGGTTCAGGAATCGAAGGAGAAAACGCGCTCGATATTGCCAAGACCCTGCTGATGTCCTGCGGAAATAACCTGGCAAACCTTTGGAAAATGTCTGTTTCCGACCTGCAGAAAATCAAAGGCATCGGTGAAGGCCGGGCAGTGCAGATCCTTGCCATGTTTTCCCTTGCCCGCCGCAGGAATGAAGCCAGCGCATTATTCACAGAGAAGATCAGCACAAGCAGGGATGCCTTCGGCATTTTCCAGTCGCTCATCGGGGATCTGCCTTATGAGGAATTCTGGATACTGATACTGAACCGGGCAAACAAAGTCATCAAGAAGATCCGGATTTCAGAAGGCGGTATCTCCGGAACTGTCGTGGATCCGAAGAAGATCTACAAAATTGCCCTGGACAACCATGCCTCAAACATCATCCTTGGGCACAACCACCCTTCGGGGGTCTACACGCCTTCGGAAGCTGATGTCAAGATCACCAGGAAGATCAAAGATGCAGGCATCCTGCTTGAGATATCTGTGCTGGATCACATCATTGTCGCTCATGACACCTACTATTCATTTGCCGACGAAGGAGCTTTATAAATCATTGTCAATCATGGGTGTGCCAGATACCCGAAGAAAGTCCGGAAGGCACCGGCAACAAAACATGATCACAGAAATTGACATCACAAAAACAAAAGCCTGGAGCGAGATGGAAAAACTGGGCTTCCGTAAATTCCGGTTACCGGACGAGTGTCTTACCGTCTGCTACGGCGCAGTGCTTCGGCTGAACTTCAAAGGAAAGGTCCAGAATGTCAGGATTGAACCGTTCCGCAGGCACCAGTATATCCCGGGAAAGAAACGGTCCATCCTTCGGGTGATGTGGAAGATCAATTCCAGTTACCAGGATCCCACACACTTTGTCATCAAAACGCAGATGGTCCTGTCAAGTAAACTGCTCGCTGCTGTTTACAGTGAACTAACCGTCATCAAAGCATCACTGGCTGCAAGCAAATGACAGCTTTGATTCCAGGTAATACCGGGGCAGCCACAGGCTGCCCCCTTTTTTTGTCGTTGCTCCCCTTTAGAAAACCCTTGTTCCCAGGCTCTTCCCATAAATGAAATTTCTGCCTGATCGGACAGGGTTCGCTCCCGGATTTGCCACCTTCTGAGCTGCTTTCCTGGTTTAGTTGGATGTCCGCTTACTTCTCCCATGCCTGCTTACCTGCATCATTCTAATGGTCCCGGGCTGCTGTTCATGACCGTGTGAATGGTAAACTTGTTCCGACATTTTTTCCAAAAGAGACGGTTTTCTGCTTTCACCAGTGAGTTGATTGTCAGTGTTGAAGCAGATGCTGTCATGATTTGCTGACTTGTCGTTTCCGATATAGTTTTTGTTTTCATCGCAGAGATGCGGTTATATCTGTTGCTAAGATAATGGACCATTCCAGGGGTGAACAGTTCCACTCATTCAAGGATTTTCCCGGCATATCCTCACTGCGCTGCGGTATTCCAGTTCCTCCTTGAGTGCCCCTCCATTGTCCTATTTCATCTTGCACCATAAACAAACCTAAAAATCTCAGCCATGAAAACTTACAAAAAAATCTACATCGGAAAAGGAAAGAAAGTTGCAAACCTTGACATCATTAAGATCAGCTTCAACATCGCTGACATCATGGAACTCACCCACGAATACAAAGGTGAAAACTACCTCTCTTTCGAAGTGGCAAAAATGATTAAGCCGGATCAGTTTGAAAATGAATACACGGTTTACGTGAACAAGCTCGAAGAAGCACCGGTACCTGAAGAAGCATCACAGGTAGGCGAACCGGCAAGGCACGAAGCAAAAGGCCACTCTTCAAATTCTAAATCAAAAAAGACAAAGGCTCAAAAGGAAGTCGGCAAGAAATCTCTGGAAGCAAACCACATCCCCTCAGATGAAATCCCCTTCTAAAAAGGGAAGGAAAAGGGCCTTGGAAACAAGGCTCTTTTTTTGGTCGTCACTCCTTTGAACAGCTTTTTCTTTGATGATGTGGGGCAAAGAAAAAGCTGGCAAAAAGAAAGCCCATCCTTGAAGTGGCTGAAGGATCCTGGTGGTCTGGTCTGCAGAGTCTCTAACTTGGAATTTGGTAAAGTTACCTATATCGAAACTTCACCTGAAATCACACATCTGCTTGAAACTGTCAAGAGTATATGAATGTACTCTGGTGCAGTCCTAAAGCTGGTCCCCACTCTTGACATTATTCAATCGATCCGGTAAATGCTTTGCATATACAAATTCCAACCGGCGAGCCAGATGCCAAAACAAGTCCCCGGGGCAGGGGCCACTCACACATGAATACCGCAGAAGTTTACGCAGCCATTACCGAAAAAATCATCGCTAACCTGGAAACATCCGGAAGCTGGACAAAGCTTTGGCAGGTTCCATCACCGGTCAGCCTGATGGGTTACTACTACAAGGGCATCAACCGCCTTATCCTCTCATCTGATCCTTACAAAAGCCGGGTTTATGGCACATTTCAGCAGATCAGGAGCAACGGCGGCATGGTCCGTAAAGGCGAAAAGTCCACCATCATTGTCTTCTGGAAGAAAAGCTTCAAAGAAGATGCAGTCACCAATGAGAAAAAGAACCTATTCCTGCTCAAGTATTATCACATCTTCAACACCGAACAGGCCGACTTTGACGCGCAGGGCATGGAAAAGATCGCTCAACTTCAAAGCCTGGTGGATGAAAAGATCCATTCGGAGCATCAGGCGGCGGAAGACATCATTTCAGGCTATCCACACCCTCCATACATTCATTTTACGGACAAGGAAGACAAGGCTTGCTATTCACCGATGGCCGACCAGATCACGATCCCGAAAATGAAGTACTTCGTCAGTGCCGATGCCTTCTACCGTGTGCTTTTTCATGAAGGTTGTCACGCGACTGGACATCCGAAAAGGCTGGACCGGTACGATGGCATGTCAAACAGTTTCGGAGATATCCCATACTCCAAAGAGGAACTCGTTGCTGAGCTTGGTTCTGCCTTCCTGGGTGGCATTGCAAACCTTGACCCTGACATCCGCAATTCAGCAGCCTATATCCGGGGATGGGCGTCTGCCCTGAGAGATAATCAGAAGTGGATCATGTGGGCTGCTGCCCGGGCAGAGAAGGCGGCGAACTATATCCTTGGAACAGAACAGAAGATCGTCGATGAACAGGGAGTCTCCGTACCCGAAGAAATCGAAGCTTAACAATCATATTTATTCAACCGGCGAGCCAGATGCCAAGATAAATCCCCAGGGCAGGGGTTTTTCAACATGAGTTATACAAAACAGTCAGGAGATCCCAGGCAGATGACTTCACGATTTGCCTCTACTTGTCATACTTGCGGCAAGCCGATTAAAAAAGGTGAAGAGATCATCTACTGGCCGAATGGCAAAAAAGCAGGCCACCTCGCTTGTGATCAGGCAGACTTCGCCCGTTCAGTGGCCTCATTCGAAGATGAAGAAGCCATTTCACGCCAGTTTGGTCAGCATTACATGTAAATGCACAAACACACACGATCATGAAAGACTTCGTTTACATTGATGAGGTTCCCATTGATGAACCTTGCGCCCAGGTTGGTTCGGCAAACTACTATCACCTGGCGATGATCGAAATTGCCGTTCACAAGGCCCAGTTGATCCGTCAATTCGGCAATCCTCCCGATGGTTCCTTCTTCAAAACAGCACCGAATCAACACGATGCCGGAACCTACTACACACTGAACTTCGTATTTGATGATGAGATTGATTCTCATGTCGGCTATGCCTATCTCCTTGAAAACGGGCATACGCGGTGGGATACGGAATCAATTGTTGACATCATCGAAAGGGATCCCCGCTACTTCGAACTTGTTGAAGAATCGAACAAAATTGAGTCGCCAAGACTTAACGCCTTCGTTCAGCAGGTCATGAAGATCATGAATCAGCCCTAGTTTCAACCAGTCTTTTACCCACCCTGGTACCAGGATGGGTAAAAGGCTTCTTTTTTTTTGTTAGGTGGTCATCAGATGTACAACGCTTTTTCTTTGTGGTAATCGCGGCAAAGAAAAAGCCAGGCAAAAAGAAAGCCGATTGAAACCGGGGTGCTTTTTAAAGTAAAAAGCAACCAAAAAGCCCGCGCACTATTACTCAAAATTTCATGCGAAGTTAAACTCATGAAAATATCATGTCACTAAAGGGCACCTCTAAAAACCTCTATTTTTGATGTCAGTTACGGCGCAAATATATAGTATGGTTTTCTAAAAACCTAATTTTACCCCCCCCTATTTTGTATATAGCTGAATATCAATATTATACAAAATAGTGCCTTTCACGTCTGGACATACCTATCCCATGGCAACCACTATTTTTAATTGAGTACAGCGACATATGTTGTAAGTGAGGTTCATCATCCCGATTTTTGCATTTGCCCTGGCAATGCCAATGGTACGCAGAATGGAGCCATGCATGCTGTTTTCTACAAAGCCAAACACATGTTCGACCCTTACACGTATGCTCGATTTCTCTTTATTGCTGGCTTTTTGGGTTTCGGTTAATGGTTTGTTCCTGTATCCTTTTTCATGTACTTTGCTTATCACCTCTTTCTTTTTGTATATTTTATCCTGGTCTTCACCGGTATAAGCGCTGTCAGCATAAAGTGGCTGATTCTTGTCTTTCTCCGTTAGCAATTGTTCTATGGCTTGCGAATCATGTACAGAGGCATCGGTAACAGTGTATTCTTCAATGAGTTTTGTCTTGGTGTCGGCTTTTATATGGTTTTTATATCCATAAAAAACAGTGTTGTTCTTTTTTGTCCATCGGGCATCCACGTCCTTTTGAGCTAGCTTATGAGGCTTCACTCTCCATTCCTGCGGAGCAGTCCCAGTTGCTTTAATGTGCTTGTTTTCTTCACGGGTATTGCG
>Ga0118677_10011724_pt1 | contig 13050 bp, 8 predicted proteins | sample AliMusrvi5mmetaG_FD_86154 | JGI IMG/M metagenome (GOLD analysis project Ga0118677, IMG submission 86154)
AAGAAAATAATTTTATAATGGAAAAAATAACCATACTATGGGCTGACGACGAAATAGATTTGTTGAAGCCTCATGTAATGTTCCTCAACGAAAAAGGCTACAAAGTAATAACATCCAATAGTGGAGGTGAAGCTATTGAGTTGTTGAAAACCAATATAGTTGATATTATCTTCCTTGATGAACAAATGCCCGGACTATCAGGAATAGAAACCTTAATACAGATAAAGAATAATTATCCTAACATTCCTGTGGTAATGATAACTAAGAGTGAAGAAGAATCGATAATGGAGGATGCGATTGGGTCGAAGATATCTGATTACCTTATCAAACCTGTTAATCCAAATCAGATCATTCTTTGTTTGAAAAAGAATCTTGAAACCAAGAGATTGGTTAGCGAAAAGGCTACCTTCTCTTATCAACAGGAGTTCAGGAATATTGGGAATGAATTATCGTCAAGATTAGGACATAAAGAATGGATTGATATTTACCGTAAGCTTGTTTTCTGGGAATTAGAGCTTGCAAAATCCAATGATGATGGAATCATAGAAATTCTTAAGCAACAAAAAGCAGAAGCTAACAGGCAATTTTGTAAATATATAGAAAGAAATTATACGGATTGGTTAAAAGGAACTAGTTCTGACAAACCGGATCAATCGCATACCGTTCTTAAAGATAAAATGTTCCATCTTTTATCTGATGACAGACCAACTTTCTTACTTTTAGTAGATAATCTTCGCTATGACCAGTGGAAAATACTGCAACCTATCATCGAACAGTACTTACGTGTTGAATCTGATGAAATGTATTATACTATACTTCCATCAGTTACACAGTTTGCGCGTAATGCCCTGTTTGCCGGTCTGCTTCCCTCTGAAATTGCTAAGAAATATCCACAGCTTTGGTTGGATGAGGATGAAGAAGGAACAAAGAATCAGTTTGAACCTGAGCTGATGAATGAATATCTCAGACGTTACGGACATGATATCAAACACTCCTATCATAAGGTTCTAAATTTAAACTTTGGCAGAAAGTTAGTTGATAATCTTCCTAACCTGATGAATAATAAATTAAATGTTATTGTTTATAATTTTGTTGATATGCTTTCGCATGCAAGAACAGAGATGGATCTTATCCGTGAACTTGCCGATGATGAACCTGCTTATCGTTCTTTAACTGTTCAATGGTTTGAGCATTCGCCTTTATTTGATATAATTAAATTTTTAGGTGAGAAGAAAGTAAACGTTGTTATTACCAGCGACCATGGTTCAATTCGTGTAAACAATCCTGTTAAAGTTAAAGGCGACAAGAATACAAGCACTAATCTAAGATATAAGCTTGGACGAATGCTGGATTATAACGAAAAAGAAGTCTTTGGTATTAAAAATCCTGCTGATGCTTACTTACCTAAACTTAATGTCACTTCTTCTTACATCTTCTGTCGCGAAAATGATTTCTTTGCTTATCCTAATAACTTCAACTATTATGTTAGTTATTATCTTAATACTTTCCAACATGGTGGTGTTTCGATGGAAGAAATGTTAGTGCCTTATATTACTTTAAAGAACAAGTAATTTAATATGGTGAGGTTCGATAATATCTCCATTGATGAGTTATCGGGAGTATCTGAAAAGATAATTTCTTTGGCAGGAGATCAAAGAATATTTGCTTTTTATGGAAAGATGGGGGCAGGTAAAACTACTCTTATTAAAGAGATGTGCAAAGTTTTAGGTGTTGAAGATGTAGTATGTAGCCCAACCTTTGCAATAGTTAATGAATATATTGCTGAAGCAGAAAAGATCTTTCATTTTGATTTCTATCGTTTAAAAAATAGTAGAGAGGCTTTTGATATAGGCTACGAAGACTATTTTTACAGTGGTAATTATTGTTTAATTGAATGGCCTGAAAAGATTAGCGAACTTTTACCACAAAATTACGTACAAATTCAAATTGAAGAAGATGATACGAATGGAAATAGGATAATCATTTTCGAAATAATTTGATATATGGATACAAATCAGGATGGGTTTATAAAGTTTAATATGGCCGAAGGACTTATGCCAAAGGAAGAAATGCTCGAAGTGTCAAAAAAGAAAGCATCGTTGACTATTGGCATTCCTAAGGAAATATCTTTTCACGAAAACCGTGTAGGGATAGTTCCTGAAGCTGCGGGATTGTTTATTGCCAACGGACATAGAGTTATTGTTGAGAATGATGCAGGCAAGGCAGCACACTTCGAGAATCAGGAGTATGCTGAATTTGGTGCAGAGATTGTTTACTCTCCTCAGGAAGTTTATCAGGCTGATATTATACTTAAAGTTGCTCCTCTTGCCGACGAAGAAATTGATATGCTTAAGACAAGACAGATAATTATTTCTGCTCTTCATATCGGTAACCGTAGCGAAAAATATTTCAGAGGTTTAATTAACAAGCGTGCTACTGCCTTAGCATTTGAATATATCCGCGACAAAACCAAAACATATCCTGTAATTAGGGCAATGAGTGAGATTGCAGGCAATACTTCAATCTTAATAGCTGCCGAATATTTAAGTCACCCTGAATATGGTAAAGGTGTAATGTTAGGAGGCTTTTCGGGAATAACTCCTACCGAAGTTGTGATTCTTGGAGCCGGTACTGTTGGCGAATTTGCTGCACGTGCATCCATGGCTTTGGGTGCGTATGTAAAAGTATTCGATAATTCTATTTATAAACTCCGTAGAGTTCAAACTAACCTCAACTCACGCATATTTACTTCCATTATCCAACCTAAAGTATTATTAAAAGCTTTAAAAACTGCTCATGTTATTATTGGTGCTATCCACTCATCTTCCGGACGAACTCCTTGTATTATTACCAAAGAGATGGTGAAAGAAATGAAGCCCGGCTCGGTTATCATTGATGTTAGCATTGATCAGGGTGGTTGTGTTGAAACATCTCATGTCACAACTCATGCTGACCCTGTGTTCAGTAAGCATAGTGTAACTCATTATTGTGTACCCAATATAGCTTCACGCGTTCCCCATACAGCCTCTTATGCTTTGAGTAATTGTTTTGCTCCTACCATTTTAAATATTGGTGAAGAAGGTGGTGTTGAAAACATTTTGAAAAAAGATTATGGCCTCCGTCAAGGAGTTTATATCTTTAACGGTACTGTTACTAATAAATATATTTCTGATACTTATTGCCTCCCTTTTCAAGACATTGAGCTTTTGATGGCGGCATTGAGATAAGAACCTCTCTTATATCCTTTCCAATGGGGAGGAATCTAATCCATTATAATCAAATTGAGTTTTCTTGATTTTATTATTACTTGTAATGATATTTACAATAGTAATAATAAAAACATCTTTATAAGCAATTGAAATAATCGTAGGAATAGTATTATTGCAATCATTTCCACCAACGGCGATTATGTGTGGTATTTATTAATAAACACTCAATGTTCTTTGAATAAACTTTATGGTTAGTTAATATTATTATTTGATTATAATAAAACAATATATAAGTTGCCATAATGTTTATTACTTTTGAAGTAAAAAACATTTGTTATTGTAGTCAAAAGTGCTGACTTTGTAATCAACGACCTTGACCTTGTAGTCAGAGGCGTTGACTTTGTAGTCGAAGCCTCTGACTTCACAGTCAAAGGCAAAGAGTGCATAACTGTCACAATCTTCTTAAATATCAGATTAAGATGATATAAGAATAAAGACAAGTAGTGTCTTAACGAAATTAAGTGGTGAAATGATTGAGATTTTAACTTGGCAGTAGCTTTAAACCCTAAAGTCTTATTAAGCTTAAATCACAACTTTCTTCCCTTAATTTTAATTAATATCAAAATAAATTTGCATTATCCCGGCTAAATGTATTACATTTGTAAAATGGTTTAACTAAATCTTACTAATAGAATAATAAAGCCTATGACAACTACTTTTGATATTGTGTTAGAAAACCCCATTGATCTTAGAAATGTAGATGTTAAGACAATTGGACAGATTTTATTTGAGAACATTCCAAACAGAAAAGAAGATAGTAGCATTATCTTTAGCCATATCGAAAACCAATCTATTGAGATTAGCCTCTCCCGATTGCGATATATCGTATTTAATCTTACTAATAAATTAAAAGAAAAAGATATCCGTAAAGGGCAAACAATTATTCTACTCAACTTTACAGGCTGTAATGAGATGTACACAGCCATCTACTTCATTACGTTAGCTACTATTGGTTGTCGTGTGTTTATGCCTATGTATTCCGAAAAGCAAGAGTTCTCCGAATGGATTGATCTTACTAAAGCTAAACATATTATTATCCCCGAAGGTGAAGTTTTAAGTCTGGAAGGACATGATAAAGAGAAATCAGATATTAATAAGATAAAAAAGATATGCAATGATAAAGGTGTGAAGATTTGGGATAACCTATCTGATTTTAACCTTTTAGAGCTGTTAAGAACTCCTTTGAATGAGTTTAAGAATAATGATTATACTGATTTTAAAGATTTACATAATGTAAGTCCTGATGATGAGGTGCTGATAGTTACTACTTCAGGCACATCGGGTCGTTCTCGCATGGTAGTGTACACACATAAAGCTTATTATCTAAACTGTCTGTCGTGGGAGCAAGCAGGGTTCTTTAATCCTGAACTACTGGGTGGCATAGGCTTTACTCCACTTTTTACCCACACTATGGGGATAAGGGCGTTTATAAATGCCTTGTGGACAGGCGTGCCGGTTTGTCTTATTATTACTGAATGGTTCTTTGATAAGCCCGAGATTGTAAGGCATCTTCTGATGAAAATGAAACCTGCTCACATTACAGGCGGACCTGCTGTTTATAATCTCTTTATGGAGTTATTCAGGATTTATCCGGAACTAAAAGCAGGTTTAAGACCTTATTTAAAGACTTTGGTTTCGAGTGGTGCCAAGTACAATCCTGTTACTTCAAAAGCCATAATGGATGCCACAGGTTTGCAATTGCATAATGCTTTTGGCACAACCGAAACACAACAGGTATTCTCTACTTTGCTTAGCAATACCGATGTGTTTAATAAGGATATGATCCCTTTGGGGAAGCCTTTGCCGGGTGTAAGTATTGGTTTGATAAAGACAGATACTGAGGCAGATCATTACTTATTATATGTCAAATCAGTATTTGGACATAAGTATTGTTTGCTTGACGAAGAGAAAGATAATAATGGCTATTACGAAACAGGTGATGTTGTTTATTTAAGTGATAATGAAGAATTGTTTTATTCAGGAAGAGCTTCTCAGGATTATATCAAAGACTGTTTTGGTGTTAAGATCCCCTTAACTTTTCTTCATGAATATTATAATGAGCTCTTAGAGGGAGTAATTCATGCAGAATTCTATCCAATAATTAACTTCCCCGGAATCTCTGCATTACTGTTTGTAAATGATTCAACTATTGCTCAAGGTCCGGTAATAGACAGTACTTTACTTAAGAAGTATGCAGGGATTATCGAAGGCATTAATAACAGACTTATTAATACTTTGGAAGCGTTTGAGTTTCAACACCGCCATATATGTAGGATAGCTGTTATTAATCAAGAGCCTCCCTATACCGGCAAAGGGACTGTTTCGGCAAAGAAGATCGCTATAAACTATCACGATTTAATAGATAGGCTGAGCGATACCCGAAAAGATGCTAATGGTATTGAGATTACGGATAAGTTGTATCAGATCACTGATAAATACACAAGATATGTAAGCCCGCAGATTGGCACCATGATGACTGCTCTAAAGATTAATTACAGCTATCATAAAGGGCTTAAAGATTCTTTGTTTACATATGTACACGGAAAAGAAACGGAGATATTAGACCTTGTAGGTGGCTATGGTACAAACTTATTAGGGCATAACCATCCTCTTATTTGCGAAGCAATAAAAGAGTTTGTCGACTCGGGCAAACCTGCAATCTGTAATCAGTTAAGTGTGCAACAAACCACAGGTCTTCTCGCCGAAAGGCTAAACTTTATGATAGGCAAGGCTACCGGAAAGAGTTATCAGGTGGTATTTGCTAACTCCGGTTCCGAGGCTGTTGAGATAGCTCTTCATCATGCTTACTTTGAATGGAAGAAACGTCTGGAGAAACTTCGTGATCAGCAGATACAGTTATTTGGTAGTGATAAAGAACTTAATGTTGCTGAGGTTTGGAAAGACAATATGAACAGTATCGAAAGTGCTGTTATCAGTGTTATAGGTATCTCTCAGGCATATCACGGGCAATCTACAGGAGCACGAAGTTTGCTTGGTAACGAAAAGAAACGGAAGTATTTCAAGCAGCTTACGCATATCCATCCTTTATTTATTGATGATAGAGAAGCTGATTGGCAAGACAAACTGGATGCTTTTATACAGGATTCAAAGATAACTATCAATAGGATTACAAGCGAAAATGGCTGTCTTAAATTGATACCTTCCAAAGTCAATACTATTATTGCGGCAATGGTTGAGCCTCTGTTAGGTGAGGGTGGTGTAAGGGAAGTCAATAAAGACTTTCTTAAACAGCTATCTTCTTATGAATTCCCTTTGATATCTGATGAGATTCAATGCGGACTTGGGCGTTCGGGCAACATTCCTGAGAATGATAAAGCACATTACTATCTGTTTGGCAAGGCTCTTGGTGGTGGCATGGAAAAGATTGCAGCCGTTATGATTGATAGTACCCGTTTCTGTTATGATTTTAGTGAGAACTATGTGTCAACCTTTAGTAATGGTGAGTTGGCTGCTCATGTTGCTCTTAAATCATTGGGGATAATTGAGGATGATACGATCAATAAAAGGGTAGCAGATGCCGGTGCTTATTTGCAGCAACAGCTTACTGCTGTCAGAGATAAGTATCCTACCATAATAAGTGATATACAAGGCAAGGGGCTGATGCATGCTATCTATTTTAATCCTCATTCAAGTAATAATAAGTTCTTAAGGGTGCTTTTTCAACATGAGAAAGCGGGCTATTTGTTTGGGGCTTGGTTTTTAAATAAGCATCAGATAAGAATACTTCCTACATTGTCTACTCCTAATGCTTTAAGGATAGAGCCTTCAGCATATATTACCAAACAAGAAACCGACAAGTTCTGTATTGCACTTGCTGAACTTTGTCAACTGTTAAAAGACCAGCATACTTATGATTTGCTTACCTTTTTGATGGATGATGATCCCTTTGACGAGAAGCAGGAAGCTACAATGCCTGCTTATTTCTTTGATCCTATACTGGCAACTGCCGAAGAAGGTGCTGTTAAAGTCGCTTTCATTGCTCATTATGTTCTTGGATTAAAGGAGATACGAATGCTTGAGAATGATTTGTGCAGAGCCTCTGATACCGGTCTTCGAATTCTCTTTAACAGGATGCAGATACTGCTTGAGATGAAGCCTATGCAGGTTACTGACCTCAATCTTTTTAATAACAAAGTGCACTTCTCTTTCTATATTATCCCTGTTGATTCTGCTGAACTTGAGTACTTGCATAAGTCGGGGCAACGTCGTCATATTGTATCTAAGATTCAGGATGCTGTTGATCTTCTCTCGTCTCAGGGAGCGCAGATTATCAGTCTTGGAGGCTACACTTCTATTCTCACCAACAATGGTTTATCATTAGTCGAATCAAATGGGGCGCGTATCATTACCGGCAACACTCTTACTGCGGCTTCCGGTTTGATGCATCTGGAACAGTTCATTAGGAAGAAGCCCGAATTCAACAAGCCTAATACTATAGCAATCATAGGTTCTACAGGTAATATAGGTAAGATAATTACAAAGATACTATACGAAAAGGACGACATCTGCTCGGAGCTTCTGCTGGTTTCCCGTACTGAGAAAAGGGATATTGAACTGATTAACGAGATATTGAAAGATAAGAACGAAAAGATTAATGTGAGGAGGACCGACAATCTGTTTGAGGTTAAGGATGCGGATGTTATCGTTATTTGCAGCAACACCAACGATCCTATTATCTTTAAGCATCATATAGCTCACAACAAGCCTGTGTTGATCTCCGACTTGTCTATCCCAACGGCCGTTAGCGAGGAAGTGACGACCTTGCCTAATGTTACGGTTCTGCCTTTTTCTGCTTATGTTAGTTTAGTTGAAGACAAAGATGCAGTTATAAGCTCTTTCTCTCAGGCCGGTACTGTGTTTTGTTGTGCCGGCGAGGGTATTCTTTTAGCTTTAGAGAACTATGACGGACCTTTAAAGGGCAAGATAACTCTCGAGGCTGTCAAAGAGATTACCAGACTTGCAAGTAAGTATGGTTTCTTTCATAATATTAATACGGTGCAAAGCTATAAATCCGCTAAATAATATCACATGAGCGTACTGTATGATTTCGGTGTTTCACAGGAAGATGTTCTTAGCGAGTATAAGGCATTGGATATAAAGCCCGGCGACAACTTGCTGTGTATAGCCAGTGCCGGTGAGATTCCCCTGAATATGGCTGCTCTCGCGGAGCTAAACATTGTGGCTGTTGATATTTCTATCAATCAACTTAGGCTTTGCCGTATCAAACAGTTTGCGGCTACTGTTTTGGACTCTCTGCAAGCTGCTGCTTTTCTAGGCTATATGCCTATGCCTCCCCATCAGCGTCAGGAGTTGTATGCGCAAGTTATAAGCCTTTTGCTTACGGATGACGAACGCTTGTTTTGGGATGCCAATACCAATGCAATTGAGCAGGGCGTTATTAAGTCGGCAAGGTTTGAGAAATATATAAGTAAGGTTGCAGGGGTTGGAAGGATGGTAATAGGGAAGAAGAACTTCTACAGATTGTTCAATTGCAATACTATCGAAGAACAGCAATTGCTGTTCGATACCCGTATTAGCGGCATCCTTGTAAAAGCTATCTTTAAAGTTGCTTTTCATCCAAGGCTCTATAAGAATAGTGGTGTTGATGCTGTTGCGCTCACCCATAGCGGCACTCATAATATTGCCGACTTCTTTTATAACAGGTTCAGGAACTTTTGTTGCAACACATTAGCTCGCAATAATTACTACCTGCAATATACTTTCTTCAACAGGGTGCTTTATCCAGAAGCGCTGCCCGAATATCTTCAGCCTCGCAATCATGCTGCTTTTGTTAAGAATAGTACTAAGATTGAGTACCGTTTAACGGATCTTGAAACTGCTTTACAGAATGCTGAACAAGGGGAATTCAACAAGATACATCTTTCGAATATTGGTGATTGGATGTCCAAAGAAGCTATGGCAGACTTATTTTCTCTTATCAGCGACAAAACATCTGCGGAAGCTAAAATAGTAATGCGCAATATTCACCTCAAGCTCGAGATACCGGCTTCAGTTAGCGGGCTTAACCTTCATTACGACTTAGGCCGGGAGCTGGTAAAGACCGACCGCTATCCTTTTTATACTATTGTGCCCTTAACACGTCAGTAACATGGGTATATATCACATCAAACCAATAGAAAGCAAGCATAACGAGGAGATGCTTAACATCCTCCGTTCGTCGCCTATTACTACTGATAATCTTACGATATGCTTCGACAGGCAGCCCGACTTCTTTCGGCTTGCCAATATCAAGTATCATCCTCATTATTACTATGGTTTCTTCCGTCATGAGGCTTTAAAGGGTTTTGGTATGTTGGGCTATCATCAAGCCATTGTAAACGGTTTGCCCGAAACGGTTTTTCATCTTAAGGATTACTATGTTTCGTTGGATGCCCGTGGGTTAGACTTTGTAAGGAAGACTTCCGAACTCTTCTTTAAGGAAACTTACAATCATGCTTCTATAGGCTACACTATTTTGATGGTGGGCAACAAAGACCCTCACAGTTATATAGGTTACAGCAATCCATCCTATCCTTACTTCCCGTTTTCGCGCACTATCAATCAGCTCGACTCCCGCAACATCCTGTTGACCTTTCCTGTTAAGCTTTCGCGAACTTTTGCTATCCGTAAGGCCACTATTAAGGATGTTCCGGCGATAGTCAACATGCTCAACACCGAGCATAAGCAGCGTTTGTTTGGCAATATATATAAGGAGGAAACTTTTGAGGAGTATCTCGCCAATCGTCCCGGATTGTCTATCGATAATTATTGTCTGGCAACAGCCCCTAACGGCAAGCTATGTGGCGTTTGTGCTGCCTGGGATTGCACTTCCTTTAAGCAAACACGAGTGCTGCATTACGGCAAACGCTTTCGGCTTACGCGAATAGCTCATCGCATATTGGCTATGCTTTTTCAATTGCCGCCTTTACCCTTGGCGGGAATGTGTTTCAAGGATTTTGTGATTACCGACTATGCTGTAAATGATAGAGACCCCGACATTATGAATGCCCTGCTGAGAGCTGTTTATAAGGAGTATAAACTTAAAGGCTACCAGAATATGATATGGGGCAGCTCTGCCGACGACCCTTTGCTGAAAGCTACTAAAGGTTTCTTTTACCAACGTGTAGTATCGGATATCGTGCTTATTTCTACAGATAAAAGCAAGCTGGATAACAATACCATCAATACCAATCTACCTTATATAGATATTCCTTGCTTGTAAAGCATTTTGCGATTTGGTGATATTGTGATTTTGCGATTTGGTGATTTAGGAAAACAACTTTTCCTTACGGGAGATGCTTCCGCTTAGCGGTTTTTTCACCGCTTAGCGGATATACAACCTGATGTTTGGCGTAGCGTCCTCGCTACGTCATCTTAAAATAGACGTGTAAAATGTAGCACGTTTATTTTTATATTTAAATGTTCTCATAACATTGCATACAACATGCCTTATTAAACAAGGCGTAGCGTGACGCTACGCCTAACTTTGCTGAGGTTTTTCTTAAGGAACATAAACCGGAATAGGATCCGACCACTCTGACTGTCCGCCTGCTATGGCATAGCAAGACCGAGTCCATACTTTTTTACCGGATATCAAGCCTGTCCATGTATAATTACCCGGATCACTCATTCTCTGATTTAAGTAAGCTTCCTCTGTAGGAGGATCATAACATACCTGATGAGAAACTCCACCACATCTGGCGTGTGGTTTGTAAAAAATATCAATAGCTCCTGCATAAGTAGAGCCTTTTGCTTTATGTTTAACTCTTACTCCACGTGTTGAAGGACTTGAACATTTAAACCCACTTTCGATAACTGCAGTTCTATTACCTGTTGCTACAGAGTTTACAAAATTTACAAGTAACTTTAAAAGAGCTCTTGCCATTATCAAAAAATCTTGGTAGGCTGCCTTTTCAAGGTCAGTGCCTTTAACCGAAGCCAACTTTTTGCTCCTTCCTTCTGCTGCTAATGTTGTTATCTGTGCCCCTGTTAGATGGAAGCTTGAGAAGCGGCTATAAGTTATAAACCCTCTTCCCACTAATTCTAATCTTGACAATACTTCTTCATTTGATGCCGAACTAGGGCTAAATAATGCTGAATAATTAAACATGGTTTTTGAATTTAAATTATTATTATATGATTAATATGTTAATTATGATTGTTTTAATATATTTAGTTTTGATTATTTATTTGATTCAATCCACTCCGATAAGTCATTTTAATTAAAAAACGGCGTCATTGCGAGGAGGTATGACGAAGCAATCTATTGTTTTTATGATAATTGAGATTGCTTCACTTCGTTCGCAATGACGACAAGGTGCTTATCGGAGTGGACTCATGAATCATTATATTGATGTTGATGCATTGCTTGCAATACTCTTGCTGTATTCTTGTATCCAAAGCACCTTTTTGTTAAAGCAAAATAAAAAGATGTCTCTGATTTGAATACTCCTTTTTTTCTTAGCAATTCCCAACTATTTCCAAGCATTTTAGGCAAAAACACAACTGTAACAGATGGGTGTCCCGATGTAACAGATGGGTACCCCGATGTAACGCCGGTATATGCAGATGTAACAGATGGGTACCCCGATGTAACGCTCGTATATACGGATGTAACAGTTGGGCACTTGGGTGTGACACTTGGATGAGCGGATGTAACATCGGTATATGCCGGATTAACAACCGCATGAAGCAATGTAACAGATGGATGTCCCGATGTAACGCCCGTACATACAGATGTAACAGATGGATGTCCAGATGTAACATTTGTGTTTTTTACCCCCACAAAAGGATTGACATAAGGATATATTGTATTGAGAGAATATGACTTAGGACTTGTGCAAGCAACACAGGCGGTAAAGCCCTGGGACTTGGAGTAGCAATAATAAATAGATGAAAATTCATTCATCGAGCGTCTTTTGCTATTTGTAAGCTGAAGATCTAAACATAAGTTCAACTGAATAACGCCACAAAATTACTAATTTAATTCAATAAACAAAGAAAATAAATATTATTAATTTTTAATTGCTAATTATTAATTCTTTTTTAACTAATTTTGTTCTCATTATGAAGAAAGCATTCTATATAATAGTTTTGTTGTTGCTTTGTGGTTTAGCTACCAAAGAGCAGGTAATCCTAAGCCCTAATCTTGTTAACAATCCCTCTTTTGAAATATACGATACTTGTCCAAATAGTACTGATCAACTCCATTATGCGAAACCTTGGTGGGGTTATAGTTGTGATTTATATAATCCTTGTGGCAATATGCCAGTTCCTTTAAATGCTACAGGTTTCCAATATGCCAATTCAGGTGTTTCTTATGCAGGTTTTATTATTTATTCAAGTCATATAGTATTAAATCCACCCGATTAAAAAAAATCAATAAAAAAATTTGATTATTTAAAATAAATACGTATCTTTGTATTCAATTAAAAATTCAGACAATGAAACGAACATTAAAAGAATATAATAAAGAATTATCTGATACATACGATAAGTATATTACTTTAAGAAATTGTGGAAATGCTGATCAACTTACTGATGAGGATGGTAGTTTTAAACCTACCGTATCTAGGAAAGATGGTGTGATAAGTATCGGATATTTAGAAGAAGCTTGTCAATGGGTGTTTTATCATAAAGATTTAAGTTATATTAAAAAAATGGAAAAGATTTTAGCACTTGAAGAAATTATTCAACATTTTTTAGGTGGAATTAATTATGTGCCATATTGGTCACATAAATTAACTTTGTCATATAAAAT
>Ga0118677_10011725_pt1 | contig 13049 bp, 12 predicted proteins | sample AliMusrvi5mmetaG_FD_86154 | JGI IMG/M metagenome (GOLD analysis project Ga0118677, IMG submission 86154)
ACTATCACTGACAACTGACAACTACTCTCAACTCCCCCGCCGACGATAACGATAATAGGCCGCACAGGCTCCTTCCGACGACACCATCGGGGCACCGAGGGGATGATCCGGCGTGCAGCGGTTGCCGAAGGCCGGACACTCGTGCGGCTTTTTCTGACCCTGCAAAACCAGTCCGGCGATACACTCTGCCGGCTCCTCGGCCGTGATGTGGGCGACGTCGAAACGGCGACTAGCGTCGAATTGGGCGTAGCCCTCGCGCAGCGACCAGCCGCTGGAAGGTATCTCGCCAATCCCTCGCCACTTTCGCGGCACGACCTCGAAGACATCCTTCAAGACCTGCAAAGCTATCCGATTCCCTTCGGTTTGTACAGCCCGGGCGTATTGGATCTCGACCTCGGCCCGGCCTGCTTCGAGTTGCTCCACGCACATCAACACGCCTTGGAGGATGTCCAACGGCTCAAAACCCGTGACCACGATCGGGACATGATATTTCTCGGCGATCGGTTCGTATTCTTTAGTACCCATGATCGTGCAGACGTGGCCGGCGGCCAGGAAGCCTTGCACGCGGTTGGAGGGCGAACCGAGCACGGCGCACATTGCCGGCGGCACCAGCACGTGCGAGACCAACACGGAGAAGTTCGTCAGTCCCAACCGCGACGCCTGCACCACGGATATGGCGTTGGCCGGCGCGGTCGTTTCAAAACCGACGCCAAAAAACACAACTTGCTTGTCCGGATTTTTCTGGGCCAAGGCGACGGCGTCCATGGGCGAGTAGACGATCCGCACATCGCCCCCTTCCGACTTCACCGTGAAGAGATCCTTGGTCGAACCCGGCACCCGAAGCATATCGCCAAAGGAGCAGAAGATCACTTCCGGCCGCGCGGCGATGGCCAACGCCCGATCGATCATCTCTGTCGGCGTGACGCAGACCGGGCAGCCTGGGCCGTGGATCAGGTTGATCTCCGCCGGTAACATTTCATCCAGCCCAAAGCGAAGGATGGCATGGGTTTGCCCCCCGCAGACCTCCATGATATTCCACGGCCGGGTCGTCACCCGGGCAATGGCCGCCGCCAACTGTCTGGCGGCGTCGGCGTTTCGATATTCATCGAGGTATTTCATGGCGTGGTTCTAATCACAAGCAAGGCTCTTGCCCCCCATTTTGAAGTTGAAGCTCAACCACTTGCGTAATCGCGCTATATTTTTCGGCAAGTGATCGAACAAGGGGAGCTCACTGAACAATCCGGCTCGAAACAACATTGGTATTCTACGCAGGTCGATCCGAGGACACAACGCGATAAACGGGTGATAAACGGGGAGGGGAAAATTTTTTGGTAATTGACGAAGCGGATGCAATTGGGTAGGCTGCGGACATGGTGCGATTAGCACAGTACACAAAACCACCATCGGAGCCTCCTTATGACCAAGACCATCCTCCGCGGATTCCTTTCGATTCTCCTCCTCCTGTTTGCCACCGCATCGTCACGGGCAACCGACGCACCACCGCGGCCTAATATCGTCCTAATTCTTGTTGACGACATGGGCTTCAGCGACATCGGCTGTTACGGGAGCGAAATTCCCACACCCAACCTCGACAAGCTCGCGGCGGACGGATTGCGATTCACGCAGTTCTACAACACGGGCCGCTGTTGCCCCACTCGGGCCTCGCTTTTGACCGGCCTGTATTCACACCAAGCGGGAGTCGGACACATGGTCGAGGACTGCGGCGTGCCCGGCTACCGCGGCCGACTCAACGAACAATGCGTGACCATCGCCGAAGTCTTGCGGCCCGCGAGTTACTTCACCATTATGAGCGGCAAATGGCACGTTGGCCAAGAGCATGGCGTCACCCCGTGGACACGCGGCTTCGACCGCAGTCTTAATGCCGCCGCCGGCGGGTTCTATTTCCCGGACTCGCCGCGCACGGACCTCTTCCTCAACGGCGAAAATGTCGGCCGCCGCGGCGGCAAGCTGCCGAACCAGTGGTATGCGACCGACCTTTGGACCGATTTCGGAATCAAGTTCATCGACGAAGCGATTGCGTTGAAGAAGCCTTTCTACTTGCACCTCTGTCATAATGCCCCGCACTTTCCCTTGCAGGCGCCGCAGGATGAAATTGCCAAGGTCCGCGGCAAGTACAAGATTGGTTGGGATAAACTCCGCGAACAACGCCATGCCAAACAGCTCGAACTTGGCATCGTGGACAAAGCGTGGCCAATGTCGCCCCGTCCCGGTGAGGTGCAGGCATGGGATAGTTTGACCGCGGCGGAGCAAGACCGGTTCGATTACATCATGGCAATCTATGCCGCCACCATCGCTCACATGGACACCGCCGTCGGTCGTCTTGTCGCGGCGTTAAAGGAGCGCGGCGCGCTCGACAACACGCTGATCCTGTTTCTTTCCGACAACGGCGCTAACGCCGAGAGCGGCCCGGATGGCCGCCTCAAGGGCAACCCGCCCGGCTCGGCACGATCCGATGTCTTTGAAGGCCAATCATGGGCGACGCTGTCGAATACGCCTTTCCGCCGCTACAAGCATTTCAATCACGAAGGCGGCATTGCGACGCCGCTGATCGCTCACTGGCCCGCCCGCATCAAGACTCATGGTGAACTGCGTCAACAGCCCGGCCATCTTCTGGACATCATGGCAACCTGCGTCGAGGTTGGCGGTGCGACCTACCCGAAGGAGTTCAAAGGCCACGCCATTCTCCCGATGGAAGGCCGGAGCCTCGTGCCTGCCTTCGACGACAAGCCGCTGGAGCGCGACGCGATCTATTGGGAGCACGAAGGCAACGCGGCGATTCGCCTCGGCGACTGGAAGCTCGTCCGCCTCGGCCGCAAGGGTCCGTGGGAGCTTTATAACCTGAAGGCCGACCGGACCGAGCAACACGATCTTGCCAGAGAAGTGCCGGATCGTGCGAAGGAGCTTGCCGTGAAATGGGAAACTTGGGCCGTGCGGACGCACGTCAAGCCGTATCCCAACGAAGGCGGGAAGGGAAACAACCAAGGCAAGAATCGCCAAATACCGGCAAAGGCGCCTAGTCCGGGCTAAATGATCCGTCCAGACTTGGGGCGATTCACGGGCTGCCGGTGCTCAATGAGCGCCTGCTACTTTGGATATTCCCGCGGCGGCGCCGGGCGGCCATAGAGATAGCCTTGGCCGAGATCAAAGCCCATCTGCTGACAGGCTTCGTCTTCGCCGGCCGTTTCCACGCCCTCGGCTAATGAGGTGATGCCGAGATTGTTGACCATCTGCACGAGCGCGGCCAGAACCTGCTGCCGCTGCGGCGTGGCACGGTCGATGTCGCGTATGAGCGACATGTCGAACTTTACGTAGTCCGGAGCCACTTCGGCCAGATCGTTCAATCGCGACTCCCCGACACCAAAGTCGTCGTAAGCAAATTTGATGTCCAGCCGCTTCAAGAGCAACCGCAACTCGGCCATATGGGACGCCTTGGTCACGGCCGATTCGTGAATCTCCAGCGTCAGTGCTTGGTCTGGCCAGTTCTCGCGCAAGTGCTCCAGCGATTGGCCGAGCTTATGATTGGCCAACTCGCGGGGATGCGTATTGAGAAACAAGTGCGGCGAAGGAGCCATCGTCCTCGTGACCTGCACCCCTTCCCAGCGCAACATCGCGCTCAGTTCCACTTCCAGATTCAACTGCTGCGCCACGCCGAACATGTCGCTGGGCATCTCCAGCCCGAAGAGCCTGCTGCGGGCGAGGACTTCATAGGCCAATGTCTTACGGTCTTTCAAATCGATGATTGGTTGCAGAAAGGGCGTGACAGCGTGCTCCGAAATCAGCTTGTCAAAGAGCACCAAGGCCAATGCCCGGTCACAGGCGTTCTCGCAAACCGTATGAGGACTGTTTTCGGTTGACTGCATGCGGATACGGAACGGCAAGTTGGCAAATTGCACCAGGTCTTCTTCGGCCAGTTCCACGGGATTCTTCAAGCGGCAGCCATTGACGTAGGTGCCATTGGTGCTGCCAAGGTCGCGGATCACTAGCGCGCGACCAACCAGGGTAATTTCGGCATGTAGGGTGGAAACCGTCTTGCACGACAGCGAGAGCGGCAAATCCGAGCGACGACCGATCAGGAACGGGAAGGTATGGATCGGCATGTGCCGGATGGTCTCCGCACTGTCAAAGGGACCGACGAGGAACCACACGGCGTTGGCGGACGTGACTGAGGCTGAAGACATATTCAACAAATGGGCTTCTCAGTCATCTCCTTGCAGAGACCGAGCAAGCCCCCTTCCAATAGGACACTGCCTGCGGACTACTCTTGCAATCCTAAACATCTCTAGCATACGCTTTGCGTCGAGGATGGCCAGATTGGCACAATCCATGTTGAACCGCGACAATTTGTCAGTCAAAAGTATCTCGTCTTTAACGATCGTGGCAGGGAATAGCGAGCATGCGAGTTATAACGACCGCTCCCTGGGACCAAAAACCAGCATTCCTTGACGAAACTCGACCGCAGCGCCTTGCTTGTCACGGCTTTGACCTACATTTGGTTAAGGTGTAAACGGTCATTAGCGTCTGGCGGCCGTTGCGCATCTGGCTGTATTTGCAAGTTTTGAAGCCGCTACTCGCAGTGGTGCAGTGTGAGTGAAATTTTTGGACGACGAGGAAACCATGCCATCATCGACAACCCTGGACATCAGCGATAGCCTCTTGGCATCATTGCTTTCCGACGAGAATTTCGTCCCGGCCCGGCCGACAACAATCGAAGAGACGGGCCTCGGTGAAGAATTCATCGAGCAGTTGATCTGCAAGTTTCTTGCCGTGTTCGGCACGAACAAGGGCCGATCCATTGCCGACCACCTCTGCTTGCCGTTCAACATCATCGAGCCGCTGCTGGGCACGCTGCGAACCAACCAGATTGCCGTCCACGCCGGTTCTGCCCCATTCAACGATTACTATTACAGTCTGACCACGCAGGGCCGTACCCGGGCTATGTCGTTTCTGGACGCCTGCGGATATGTCGGCCCAGCGCCCGTGCCGCTGGTGGACTATGTGATTTCCGTCGAGGCCCAGTCGATTACCGCCGAGGCGCCAGGCCCGGAAAAACTGGCGGAAGCCGTGCGTGGCATCTCGGTCGATCCAAGCCTCTTCGAGAGTCTTGGCCCGGCAATCAATTCGGGCGCGGGGATGTTTCTCTACGGCGCTCCAGGCAATGGCAAATCGACGCTTGCCAAGCGGATTACACTCTGCTTCGGCCAGGAGATCTGGATTCCGCATGTGCTTTACGAAGACGGTCAGCTCATCAAGTTCTACGACACGGCCTACCACAAAGCGGTCATCAACGACGAACGGAGCATCACTAGGTGCGGCGACCACGACCGCCGATGGTTGAAGATCTCCCGGCCCACCGTTGTCGTGGGCGGCGAACTCACGATGGACAACCTGGAACTGCGGCACGACCCGCGGAACAACGTCAACGAAGCTCCCTTGCAGATGAAGAGCAACTGCGGTTGCCTGTTGATCGACGACTTTGGCCGGCAACGGATCGAGCCTGGACAACTTCTCAATCGGTGGATCGTGCCGCTGGAAATGCGGCACGACTTCCTCACGCTGCCCACGGGAAAGAAACTTCAGGTGCCCTTCGACCAACTGGTGATTTTTTCCACGAACCTTGAACCGCGCGACCTGGTAGATGAGGCATTCCTGCGGCGAATTCCCTACAAGATCGAGATCGGCGATCCGAGCGAGGAGGAGTTCCGCCAGTTGTTCCAGCTTTATGCCAAGTCGTTCGGCTGCGAATATCGCAGCGAAGTGATCGACGACCTGCTGGAACGTCATTATCGAGCGATCGGACGGCGGATGCGGCGCTGCCAGCCCCGCGACTTGTTACTACAAATTCGCAGTTACTGCAATTACGCTGGCAAGCCGCTGGAACTCTGCAGCGAGCATTTCGACCGTGCGGTGAAAACCTACTTCGCAACGGTCATGGGTGAGAACTCTTAATCATGGGCACTGCCGAGACCACGACGTTTTCACTGACGGAACCGATCCCGGGCTATCTGGTCCGCGAGCGACTGGGCGCGGGCGGCTATGGCGAGGTTTGGAAGGCCGACGCTCCAGGCGGACTAACCAAGGCCATCAAAATCATTTACGGCTGCTGTGACGACGAGCGCGCAGCAAGGGAATTGGCCGCCCTGAACCGCATGAAGCAGGTCCACCACCCCTTCCTGCTGTCGTTGGAACGGATCGAGCGGATCGACGGTCACCTGATGATCGTCACCGAGTTGGCTACGTCGAACCTGAAGCAGGAATTTGACAAATGCCGCGAGTCCGATCTTGTCGGCATTCCCCGCAACGAGTTGTTAGCCCACCTGCACGACGCAGCCGATGCGCTGGATTATATCAGCCAACAATATTCGTTGCAGCACCTCGACGTCAAGCCCGAGAACCTGCTCCTGGTGGGCGGGCGGATCAAGGTGGCTGACTTCGGTTTGGTCAAGGATCTCCAGGACGTCAACAGTTCGATCATCGGCGGGATGACGCCGGTTTACGCCGCGCCGGAGCTATTTGACGGCCGTCCAAGTATTCACAGCGACCAATACAGCCTGGCGATCGTCTACCAGGAGATGCTCACGGGAGTGCCGCCGTTTGAAGGCCGCACCACGGCCCAATTAGCGGCACAGCACCTGCACAGTCGGCCTCGATTGGATCGATTGCCAGCCTCCGACAAGCCGACGATCGTACGAGCCTTGGCCAAAGACCCCGAGCAGCGTTTCGCAAGCTGCCGCGAGATGATCGAGGCCCTCCTGGACGCCGCGCCCAATCCGCGGTCTCGGACCGTTCGGGCACCGCTGCGGCCGAAAGTCGAAAGCGCCCCCGCGTTGCCGCGTGCGGAAACTGAAGTCATTTCGCGGGATGCGATTACCGCGGCGAGGGCGGTCGCCGGCAGTTCGTCCAGGAACAAGACTCAGGTCACCGAAACACCGCTGGCCGCGCGCAATCTACCGCCGCTGCCGCTGGCACTCACGGAGATCGAATGTCGGCCGACGATTTTCCTCGGCATCGGCGGCCTAGCGGTGCGGACCTTGCAAACGCTCCATCAACGGATCGAGATGCGGTTCGGCGATCCGGCTGCGCTGCCTGCCTTGCAGTTTTTGCTCTTCGAGACCGACGCTGAAAGTCTGAAGATGGCCACCAACGGTGGCCAGGCACCCTTGAGGAATGAGTCGGCCGTATTTCTGCCGTTGCGTCAGTCGACCGATTACCGTGGCGCGTCGAATGGCCGCTTCAACTGGTTAAGCCGCCGCTGGATTTACAACATTCCCCGTAATGCCCAGACTCAAGGTCTTCGCCCGCTGGGACGCTTGGCCCTGGTCGACAACATGGAGCGCGTGATCGAACAGGTGACGCGCGCGATACGTGCGTCGGTGGATGCAGCCGGCATCGTGGCCACGGCCACGGCCACGGGTCTCCCTTTTCGCAATCCGTCGCCACGCGTGTTCATTGTCTCCTCAACCACGGGCGGAACGGGCAGCGGCATGGTGTTGGACTTCGGTTACCTCGTCCGCCAGGTCTTGCGCGAGCTGAATCTTTCGGACGACGCAGTGTACGGCATGCTGGCCCATTGCACGGGCCGTAATCCGCATACCCGCGAGCTCTCCACGGCCAACGCCTATGCATTGTTGAGCGAACTGAATCACTATGCCGAACTGCAACACTTCTATCCGGGCGACCCGGCGGCTGGCCTGGCCTCCTTTGGAGCGGAAGACGCGCCGTTCAATCATACGTATCTGATTCACCTTGGCGAGGAACTTGAGGCCGAGGGTTTTACGGCAGCCGTCGACACGCTGACGAAGTACCTGTACCACGGCACGCTTACGGCCGCGGCGACTTTCTTCGATAAATGCCGCGCGGTACAGCCGGCGGATAAACCTTCGGCCTGTGCCGATCCGACGTTACGGACATTCGGCCTATGCCAGTTGGGATTCTCGCCGGACGACCTTCCTTGCAGTGCCGTCGATGATCTATGCCGCAATCTGATGGTACGCTGGAGAGGCAACGAGCTGAATCAGCCCGATCCGGCCGCCGCTTCGCTATCCGACCCCACAAGCCTCTTGGCCACGCAATTTGCGCGAGGAATTTCCGCGGAGGAACTGCACGCGACGGTCGTCGCCCGCACCGAGGCAGCCGCCATCACACTGGAGGGGGTCGTACACCGATTTCATGCCACACTGGCCAAGCAGATGGGCGATGACCGTTCATCATATCTGCTCACGGCGTTGGGCGAGCTGTTGAAGAATTTTGCTCCGCAGCGGAGTTTCCTGGCGCGGACTCCGCCAAGCAAAGTGATCATCGAGGCATTGGATAGCCTGATCCGCTACCAAGGCACGCAAGAATCGCACCGCCTCTGCCTGGAGTCGGCTTTAGAGATTCCCATTCACGAGAGTGCCACGGCAGCGGGCAGGGAATTGCAGGAGTGGCTGCTCAGCCTGGTCAACTCGCCCGAACATCGCCTCGTCGGGGCGCAGCAGATGTCCGACGGTCTGGCCGAACACCTCCGTGACCTCAGCAGTCAGGCGGGCGAGGTAATCCATAGAACAACCAACGAATTACGATCGCTGAAAGAACTACTGCTGAATGACAAGAAGGGCAGCAAAAACTGGCTGCGATTCCGCGGTTTCTTCGCCGGTCGCCGGCTCGTGGCCGACCGTCGCTTGTCCGAATACTTCGAGTTGCGGCTGCACGAATTAACGCTTAATGCCTTCTGCCGCCTGGTCGGCCTGGTGCTTGCGCAGGTGGCCACGGTGGGCGACAAGCTGCGGAACTTGGCCTCCGACTTCAACCGTTTGATCGAGCAATTTTCCACTCCGCCGGCGGTTGCCGACGAATCGGCCGTTCGCACAAATGCCTTGCAACGGGTTGCCGTCGCACAAATCACCACCCACAAGACGAAGTTGCTCGCCGAAATGGAGCAGGCATTGGAGGAAGATCTTTGCCATACGGCGACGACCGAAATCCACGACGTCCGCAACAAGCTGGCCGCCGTCGTTCGTCGAATGTCGCGAACGCTCATCCTGCGGATGTTAAAGGAATATGCCATCCAGGAGACCACGGCGGCCTTGGAAAACCGTTCGCACGAGCCGCTTTTTGAAATCACCTCAGGGCTGCTGGAAGCGTTGCCGCGGCGGTTCACCGGCTGCGGCGGCCAGCAGCGGCTGTTAGTGGTCGTTCCCGAGCAACTCGCCCCAGCGGTGGTCAGGCAAACTACAAGCAACGGCGACTCGCCCGTGCCAACAGTACTGGCCGATGCTGGCAGCGACGTATTAGTCTGCTACGAAGTTGAAGATCAGCCGTTGCGGCGGATCGCCGCCAAGTTGCTCGACCAGCGATTTCAGTCCGTCGAGATCGCGTCGCGCCTGCACACGCGAACGGACGTGGCCTGGACGCCGCTCTAGGTTCTTGTTCCGATCTGTTTGGACGATACCGACCTTCGCGCCAAGCTCCAGCAGGCCAAGGCCGCCGTGGCATCGATCGAAGCGGTTCGCGCCCAGTCTGCCTCCGATGATCAGGCGATTGGCTAACGCATTGGCTAAACCAAAAAACATAACAGATCAGTGGCAAGCGGAGCACGATCTTCGCGACATCATCCTACAGCGGTTAAGTTTGTCCATGAGAACAGACGAAGTAAATGCGACTGTCTCGCGTGAGATGGCGCGAGCCTATCTTGATTCTAGAGGGAAGCAGACGTTGCCAAGGCAAGAGGGGGGGCTTGCGAAGCTCGATGGTGTCCTCGCTCGATTTGATGCGTAACATGCAAAATACCTTTACTATCGCCCTGCTGGCATCGAAGGCTTCCTAAGTGATCTTCGAGCCCGGTTAGTTGATACCGTGAATGGTGTTAGCGAGGAGGCGGGGATAATTGATGAAGCGAATTGGGGGAGTACATTCCACTACCTCTCCCTTTCGAAGAAGATTGAGGACACGGACAAACTAATGATCGTACATGAGTTGACCCACGCACTCGACTCGAAGAACAATTGGAATCTCGCTTGGTATAGCACTATGAAGGGGATTGTCACATCGTCAGACATAGAGGCGGCGGAACATCTCGGTTACGCGGCTGCGCACCTTTTTGGCAATATTGACAGGCTTCAGGTATTTGAAAAGAATGTTAGGGCGGGTTTCTACAAGAATGAGAAATCGCTCAATGATGCCTGGAGTGGTGCGTGGCATCAACTAAGATCCTTTCAGAATACGGATTTCTACGTTAATCGGGTCCGGAAAGGTGATGTTACGAATGAGATGATCGAGGCGTTTGCACAAAGGTCGGGGGTCCGTTTCTCTTACGCGCAGCTTGAACCGCTTTACCAGCAGTTGGTGAACACGTTCATGCAGCCCCCTTTTAAGCTGAAGAAACCAGCCAATCTTCCGACCGCGTTTCAATAGGTCAGAACCATCGAGTGTGACAGCGGGCTATGATATGAAGAGACATCTTGGAAGAATCCCATCAATTCGGATGCGAGTAACGCTCATCGGTGTGGTCATGCTCGTCGCCTCGCTTTTCATCAAAGAATCCATCGATTTCTATCGGGGACGGAACGTGCCCCGGTGCCGAGCGACAGAGCATGTCTTGAACCGCCTTCAGATGAACCTCTCGGACTACGTGTTGGTACACGGTTCGCTCCCCAAATCGACGATTCACGACGCTATCAATGCGATGCAGAAGGAGAAAATGGATTGCTCCGTGCTCAGTGCATTCATCAGTAAGCCGGGATTCGACGCATGGGGTCACGAGCTAATTTACGAAGTACTCGACGAAAAGCATGCTGTCATCCGAAGTGTCGGCCCAAATGGTGTAGATGAGAAAGGGGGCGGAGATGACATGCAAAGGGAAGTTCCAACCCCCTGAAAACTGAAAACGGGATATCACTGATATTGACGCACTTGAAATGGATAAGAGACATCACTGATATGGATGAGATTGGCGAAATTGACCGCTCACTTTTGTATTGCGCAAAAATCAGTCACGTCCCTTTTCTTTTCCCGACGCCCAGAAAGAAAAGGTACCAGCCACCAAATATAGGTAATATGCGTACTTTATTAGCCAACACATTGCCCATGTTTCCCATTATTGGTGGCTGGCAGCTTTCTTTTCCCGACGCCCAAGGCGTCCGAACCGACTACACCCTCGACAACCTGGGCCAGACCACTTCCGAGACGATCGGCGGCACGCTGGTGGGCGACGTGCTGACCGGCGGCGAGACAACGATCTACGACTACAACGCCTTCGGCGACCTAGTCGACACGACCGACCCGCTCTCGCATAAGTCGACCAACATCGTCGATTCCGTTGGCCGCGTCTACCGCACGATCCAGCCGAATCCCGACGGCAGCAGCACTCCGCTCGTGGAAGACCATCAGCCCGACCCGACCACGGGCAGCAACTACGGCTGGGTCAACTATACCGACGGCGGCTATGGCAACTCCTACTACAAGGGCGACAGTGCCAGCCAGCCCGCGGAGTGGACCTTCAGTACCACGGGGAAAGCCAACCGGCAATTCCTCGTGCTGGCCGGGAAGAAAGGGTCAGAACTATTTAATCTTGACGGTGAGCGATTCTCGGGTTAAGGGTCGAAAATGGGTCGGGAGTAAATGATATTGAGAAAAGAAAAGGGGATTTACGACAGCCAAGATCGGCTCATCCAAAGCCACGATGGCTGGCGGTATCCGCAATTCGAGACAGTTTTGGACACAGTGGTCGAGCACCTACGACTACACTCTCAGCCCCGCTAATCAAGCCCTGATTGCTAATCGTACTTCGCCGATTGTCGATAGCACTTGGATTCAGACGTTCCCCGAGCATGTGCCGTACCTGGATGAAACGCTGATTCACCACCACCTGGATTACGGCCCACAGGCCATCCCCTTGCCAGACTCCATTCATCGGTTTCAACCGGGATCGAGCATTTGGCATCAATAACATACCACACGGAGCATACCATGATCGACAGCCTCGATGACTTGGTTCGATATTCGGAAGAGGTCGCCAAAGCCTCGCCTTTGATTTCAAAGAAGGTTCAGATCGTGCGCCCTGGCTGCCAGCCCGAGGTAGTGGCAGCCTTGAGGCAGTTGCTTCCCGGTCTGCCAGAGAGTTACCTTTCTGTCGCGGAGAGTATTGCAATCGACGGGATTGTGATTGGCTACTTCAACTTAACTCCGGGCTTGCCGCGCGCTAGGATTACCGAGAAGCTGCGGGTCTCCAACGATCCCGTTATGGCGCCGATGGCCGAACGCTTCCGACAGCACGGAGTCTACCAAGTGGCGTCGTGGGAGGCGGACCCAATTTGCGTAACACATACTGCCGGAATGTTCGAGATCGGGCAACTCGTCATGTACAACGTCGGCATGCCTGCTGAGCCGCCCGTTGTCTTGGCGGACAGTTTCGAGCAACTCCTTTTGATCGCGGGCAACCTTCAAGAGATTGGCGACAAGTACGACGAACCTGCGCGAGCGCTAGGCGAGTTCAGAGCGTATCTGGCTCCGCTCGTTGCTGGCCGAAAGGACGATATGGAATCCACGTGGACACAGATCGCTGGCGTCGTGCTCGGCAAGTAGACACAGGCACCGTGGCTTCACAGCACCATAATCAGGGAGGGGACACATGACTTAATTCGTATTCTGTTTCGGTTTTGGGCCGCGTTTTTGGGGTTTGAGGACACGACCTACCATTTCCTCCAGACAACCAAGGAAAGTTTCGTCTCCCAGCGTCCGGCCAGTGCGACCGTGCTGGCGTATATCTCTCCGTTCCTCTTCTGGCATGGCACTCTTCAAAAAGGCATTCCAATCGTCGATCATCGCCAACAAGGGCGCGACTTCCACCAACGGATCGTCTCGTCCAGATAGATGCGCCCGGGCACTGCTCCAAGGCCAATCGCCGGGGCTGGACACGAGTCTCGCCCGCACTGGGTTCAACTCTACGTAGCGCGCGGCCGCCAGGAGGTACGGTTCGTCCATCACGAACGAGGCAAACCGCCCTTGCCAGAGATACCCTCGCCATTTTTCGCGGAAGTTGATCCGCCGCGAGT
>Ga0118677_10011726_pt1 | contig 13047 bp, 11 predicted proteins | sample AliMusrvi5mmetaG_FD_86154 | JGI IMG/M metagenome (GOLD analysis project Ga0118677, IMG submission 86154)
GTATATATATTTGCTCAATCCGATTGCCATATATTATGCGAGATGGAGAAAATAGGATTAAAATTAAAGGAATTCTGCCGCAATCATCATCCTCCTGCGGTGGAAATGTTGGCAAAATTCATTCGACGTGGAATCCGGGAAATAATAATTGCGTAGTATTATTGGTCGAGCAGAAATTTGTTGATCGACCCGCCGCTGCGGCGACCTGATCATTTTTAATCAAGGGATAAAGCTTCATCCCTCGTTTGTTCGAAAAAAGAGCAAACAGGGGCGAACCCCAAAAATGGAGAAAAACATGTCACCCAATCTGCAATCCTTGATTTCTCAAATGACCCTGGAAGAAAAAGCTGCCCTGTGCACCGGGGCGAGCCGCTGGACCAGCACCCCGGTTGAACGCCTGGGTATCCCCGAATTTCTGTGTTCTGACGGCCCGCATGGTTTACGCCGCCTGCCGGATGTGAAAGCTGTGGGCGGCACCAGTCTTCCCGCTACGGCCTTTCCAACCGCTTCCTGTCTGGCATCCAGTTGGGATGTGGAACTGGTCGATCAGGTAGGAGCCGCCCTGGCTGAGGAATGTATCGCCCAGAAAGTCGATATGCTGCTCGGCCCGGGTGTTAACATGAAACGATCTCCGCTTGGCGGACGCAACTTTGAATACTTCTCGGAAGATCCTTACCTGGCCGGAGAAATGGCCGTGCATTACATAAAAAGCATGCAATCGAGGGGCGTGGGCACTTCGCTCAAACATTTTGCAGTCAATAATCAGGAGTTTCAGCGTTTTAATATCGATGCCCAGATCGATGAGCGCACTTTGCGCGAAATTTACCTGCCGGCTTTTGAGAAAGCTGTCAGGCAGGCCCAACCCTGGTCGGTCATGTGCGCCTATAACAAAGTCAACGGGACGCTGGCTTCGCAGCACGCCTACCTTTTAACGGACATCCTCAAAAAAGAGTGGGGCTTTGAGGGTCTGGTGGTTTCGGACTGGACGGCAGTATGGGACCGGGCGGCAGCATTGAAGGCCGGGCTGGACTGGGAGATGCCCGGGCCAAAGGATCTGCACGTTTTGGCTGTGGTAAAAGCTGTGCGTTCGGGAGAGTTGGATGAAGCAATCCTGGATGAATCCGTGCGGCGTATCCTGCACATTGTCTTTCGGGCTGCCGAAACCCCCAAGGACGGCAGCTTTGACGCCGGGGTGCACCACGAACTGGCCCGGCGAGCGGCGACCGAGAGTATGGTGCTGCTTAAAAACAACGGTATCCTGCCGCTCAAGAACCCCAGGGGTCTGGCAGTCATCGGTCTCGCTGCAAAGCAGGCACATTACCAGGGCCGGGGTAGTTCTTTCATCAACCCCACCCGGGTGACAGTTCCTTTAGAGGAAATGAAAACGCGAGCTGGTGAATCCGGAGTTTCTTACGCCGAGGGATACCCGGCTGACAATACCTTCCGCCAGGATTTGATCGATGCCGCCGTTGCTGCGGCTCGCGAAGCCGAGGTCGCTATTCTTTTTCTCGCCCTGCCCAGTTTTAAGGAATCTGAGGGTTATGATCGCGAAGACCTGGATCTGACCGTTCAGCAAATCGCCCTCATTCAGGCTGTCAGTCAGGCACAGTCCAACACGGTGGTTGTGTTGAATAACGGCGCGCCATTGGTGATGCCCTGGTTGGAAAATGTTTCGGCAGTGCTTGAGGCATATATGATGGGGCAGGCTGGCGGAGCTGCCGTGGCGGATATCCTCTTTGGGCAAACCAATCCGTGCGGCAAACTGGCCGAAACCTTTCCCGTCAAGTTGGAGGATGTCCCATCGCATGGCAACTGGCCGGGCAACCTGGGCGCGGTGCGTTACGGTGAGGGACTTTACATCGGCTACCGTTATTATGATTTAAAGAAGATGCCCGTCCAATTCCCATTTGGGCATGGACTGAGCTACACCTCCTTTTCCTACAGCAACCCGCGTTTTTCGGCAGACCCGTTTAAGGATGTGGACGGGCTGATCGTCAGCGTCGATATCACCAATACCGGGGACATGACCGGCAAGGAAATCGTCCAGGTGTACGTCCACGACCACGAAGCGGCCCTGGACCGGCCGTATAAGGAATTAAAGGGTTTTGCAAAACTGGACCTGCATCCCGGCGAAACCAGGACGATCTCCATTCCGCTGGATTTCCGCGCCTTTGCTTATTATCACCCGAAGTACAAACAATGGATCACAGAGAACGGCCAGTTTGACATTCTGATCGGCGCATCTTCCGCCGATATCCGCCAGACTCTGACGGTGACGCTTGAATCCACATTGGGTCTGCCCTGCATCCTGGATAAGGAATCGACCCTGAGCGAATGGCTGCGCGACCCGCGGGGCAGGCAGGTGATTGAACCCTTACAGGAAACGTTTCAAAATGGCATTAATCAACTCTACGGCTCAGGCAATCGCGCCATGATTGATGTCACGGAGATGATGAAGAACAACCCTCTCTACAGTTTGCTGAACCGAGTGGAAAGATTCATGCCGAAAAACGCTGATGAACTGCTGTCTGATTTGCTGGCGCAGGTGCACAAGACAGCATAAAAAGGTTATCCCTCATTCAGGGAGAATAATTTTATATTCCGGTTCCGGAAAAAGGGATTGGGGCGAGGAGCACAAGGTTTGGCTGAGCGATCACTTCGAATCAACCCCGCCTGACATTCCACAGCTGACCCATTCGTAAGAGGAATGGGTCAGCCCGGTTTGATCACTGCTTAAATTTAATACGAATAGGTTATGAGGCTGCGCAAACAGTCTTACTTAACGACGTTGATTGCCAGGTAATTGGCGATTCCCATCTGATTGATCTGGTCCATTTGGGCTTCGATCCAGTCAATATGTTCCTCTTCATCCTCCAGAATATCTTCAAGCAATTCGCGAGTGCCGGCATCTCCAACCTCGGCGCATAAACGGATGGCCTCATTATAAGCAGCAATGGCGCCTTCTTCCGCATTTTGGTCGCTCTTGAACTGCGCAGCCACATCTGATTCGATATGGATCGGATTTAAATTGGAGACAACCGGTTTGCCTTCCAGAAAAAGAAGGCGGCCGATGTGTTTTTCAGCATGTTTCATCTCGTCAATGGCGCGTTTTTCAATGGTTTCCGCCAGCTTTTCGTAACCCCAGTTGGCGCACATTTCCGAGTGCACCATATACTGGCTGATGGCAGTAAGTTCATCCGCCAAAAGAAAATTCAATTTATCGATTACTTTGGAATTGCCTTTCATCTGGATACCTCCGGGTATAATTTTTTAACAAAACTTGATTTGATATCACTTTTAAAATTGTAGCATAATTGGTACAGGCCGTACAATATTATTTTGCATGAATCCTGTCATTGACAGGGAGGAGTTTTTGCATCCATCCTTCCAACATCCCGATTTTCCCACTGGGGGTAATCGATTTTGTCAGATATTCAGAGACCACCGGGAAAGTTGGGCCTGCCACCGTTTGGATAGGGAAGTTCCGGCCAAACAGCAGGATGATGTCAAAAATGTCGTTGAGCGGCTGAAGCTCTGCCGTGATCCTGGTGATCGTCTTTCCATACAGGAAAGCCAAAATTCAACTACATTCAACAAACCTGAACACCGGCTTTTTGGAACCATTTTTCGCGTTGGTGATAAAGTGATGCCAGTGGTCACGCAGCATTACCTGATACTGCAGCACAACCTGATTTGCACTGCCGCCACCCGTGCCCGAAAACACTGCGAGCTATTGGTATGGCTGTGCGAAATAACAAGGTCGCTCACCGTTAAACTGCATGTGAGTGGCGGTTAGAAACCACCAAAACCATGGGGATGACCCGCCAATAACGATCAGGCCGTTCAACCTCTTTCGATAACAGGACAATACGCTTTAAATGGGTTTCAGAATGGCCCAATAACGGTAATAAATAATTTATTTCCTTTGAAAAACAGCAATTCAGACAATCAATAAACGACGATAAAGCTATCAAACCCATCGTAAATATTATCCAAAGCTTAGCAGTATATTCAAAAAGTACCCGATAAGCTTAGCAGAACCTTAAAAAAACCTCGATAACCTCTTCGCCTATTGACTCTTGTGAATTGAATCCATATAATGACATCAAGAGGTGTCGTTTTTATGAAAACTGACGAAAAACGTTTATTTGCTTTGGAATCAATGGGGTTCAAGGAAGATCCATTTAAAATCACAACCGACCCCAGGTTCCTGTATATCGGCCCGCAGCACCAGGAAATCATGCGTCGAATCAGGACGGTTGTAGAAAATTACCGCGGGTTGGCTGTGGTCGAGGGGGATTATGGAACAGGGAAAACCACACTTTTAAAAAGGGTGGATTCGTTATACCGTAATGATTACCCTGATGACGCCTACGTCATTTATACAGACTCAAGTCATTATTCATCCGAGTACAGCGCTTTGATGGATATTTGCAACATCATTGGCCTGGACAAAAAGCGTGGAATAACTGCCCAATACCGGGAACTTCAGTCTTTCATTACCGAACAATCCAAGGCTGGTAAAACGATCATCCTGTTCATGGATGATGCCCAAAAAATGGATGTGAGTGTTTTAAATTTGATTCACGAGTTATATAATTTTGAATGGAATCAAAAATCCGTTCAAACCATTCTCTTTGGCCAACCAGAAATCAGCAATATTTTTGCCCGAAAACCTGAAGTGCGGTCAAGAGTTTTTAGCTGGTTTCAACTTAATCCACTTACAATGAGTGAAACTTATGAGCTGGTCCATTTCCGCTGTAAAGTGGCAGGGAGAGACGCACAATTTATCAAAGAAAACAACTTCATCAAGGTTTTTGAAGCTACGCGGGGAGTACCTCGCTATACCGTCTCTCTCTGCGCTCACATTATTGATCTGATAATGGAAACCGGTAACATTGGTTTATCCACCGTAGATGAAACTGTTATTGACCAGGCCATTGTTCGGTTCCAGGCGGGTGAAAATCGTGGAAAAGAATAAGGTGGATTTCTCACAAAAAGGAGCCTTAATTTATGATATCAATAATAAGATAATTATCGATATCATAAATTATGCTATTTCAGATATCAGTATTTAATTGTTTTCAGATACACCATTTTGGCAGCATAAAGCAACAACTGCGTATAGGTTAATTAAAGTTTATGGCTAAAACAATAAAGAGCACACATCCCTGGGTAGAATTGATCGACCTGCAAATCAAACAGGCCAAACCTTTACCGGTGGCCAGTAAAAAAGCAGGCAGACCGCCAGCGCGGATAAAACGAACGCAGTCTTCTATTAAATTAACGGAAGGTGAGCGGGAAACTTTGGATGAGCTCACCACATTTTTATCCGACCAATTCAAAAAGACCATCAACCGTGGCAATTTGATCGGTTATTTGGTTTTTCGATTTTCCGAGGAGCTTAAGGTGGATGGAAAGTTTTCTCTGCCCGATGACATTTCTTCGTTTGCAGCTCTGACGGATTATATTGAGAAATTAAAGTAGAGGTGAAAAAAAGCTTGTAACTTTGGGCAGCCTGTAGTTAAAAACGCCCCAACAATTTAAAGCAAAACTCCCCACCGCCGGGTAAGCATCGGGGAGCTGCAATGTGCAAAAATGCACGGACTGCTGTTCTTGTGAATTCATTATAACAATTGGGTGATTCATAAGTCAAGTTATTCGTGTTCTCAAAAATATATGCATTTTACAGCTCTCCAGGGGAAAAATAGTATGGAGAGTAATGGTCGAAGAAATTTACATTGCGAAATCGCACAAGGATACCTGGGATTACTGCCTTAAACAGCTGGAATTGCAGATTTCCAGGGAGACTTTCCTCAAGTGGGTGGTTCCTTTATACCCCCTTTCAAGGGATGGTGCGACGCTTGAACTCTCCACCCCTGACCAGTTAATTTGTGATTGGGCTGCAGACAGGCTGACATCTACAATCATGCGTCTCGTCGAAGGAATCAATCCCGCGATCACTCAGGTCGTTTTTTCCGTAAGCAGTAAACCGACAGCACCTGCACCTTTGCTTGAAATAGAACCTGTACGTGTAAATGAAGGGCCTGATTCGCTTGCGGTAACCAACACGTACCAGTCCCTATGGGAAGTGCTTGTCCGGCCTGACCGTGTGGCAGCCATTAATTCTTATTCTCTGCGCCATATCCCATATGTGGGAGCGTCAGCCTGGTTATCCTATATCGGATTTAGCCAGGAAAAGTACCTCAAATCCACCGGTAATCATTTCGCAACGACTATCCGAGAGATCGCACGATGGACGGGTCTCTCAACTAAAACCATTGACCGCCTCCTGGAAGCGGACAAACTGGGCTGGTTTGTGAAAAAGACAGGGACTTCTGCCATCAATGATAACGGTCAGGTCCGGCGTCTCACTTGTTTTGAAATGCCGGCCCTGCTCCCTCTCACCCCGGGGGATGCCTTCGACCTGCGCAAATACCTTAAAGATGCAGGGATTCAGGATAATCCCGCATGTGTGCTTGAGGAAGCGCTTTCCATCCAACCTTCGCAGATTCTCCACTTTCCTACACGTCTACCTGACCCAACCGATCAAATATCAGTCGGACAGTTCCAAACTGTCCAGACGGTGGTTGAAGACCTGGTGGGGGGGCTGTCCGCAGATATATCCAACCTCTGCTCCAGGCTGCACCAGCACTTAACAGGTTCTCATTTTTTGATGGTACCCTGGTATTTTCTGAAAAAAGGCCTGCCAAACCTTTCGGCGGATATGGGCGCATGTGCGCTTCTGGCCAATTCCTTTACCTACCACAATCCGGAATCGGGTGAAAACAGGAATGATTTTTGGATGAGCATGGATGCGCTTGCAGGCAGGTTGGGTACGACTCCTGAGCAGGTACGCTCCTGGTTCCCCAAAGTCATGCATACCCACCCGGGACAATCGGATAAAACAAACCAGCTGTCACGATATATCACCAGGCCTGAATACAAAAAAGTGGAGGGTGGATGTTCCTGGCATTTTGTCGTTTCTCCCCTGGCGTCTTTGACACCAAAGGATGAAACTGCCCTGGACGCAGCGGTGCTGCTCATTGAAAGTGTGGATCATCAAGTTTTATTCAACTGGGTAGAATCGGTTTTTGTCCAAATCGCCCATGAAGATCAGAATCGGTTTTTGTCTAAATCGCTCGAAGAAGAATCGGTTTTTGTCCAGATCAAAGCCATGCTGGAATCGGTTTTTGTCCAGATCGACCCGGGACCAGAATCGGTTTTTGTCCAAATTTTAAAGATACTTAAAGAATCTAGATATACTTTTTTAAAGAAAAATACCTCATCCAACCAGAGGAATAAAAATGTTATGCAATCCAAACCCGAAAAATTGGAGGAGGAGGCGTTCTCCTGGGAAATTCAGAAATTGGCAACCCAGGTTCACGATCTGGAGATCAGGGAAAAAATTATTAAAACAGTGCCGGCAGGGGTTTTTGCTTCCCAGATTATTGCCGCGGTTGCAAACCCGCGTGTGCAGGATCCAACCGCTGTGGCAATATATAACGTATTGCAAGATTCCCGTGGATGGGCAGAAGGTGCAGCCTATGACCTTGCTGCTATCCCATCAAAAATCGCCAGCGAAATTCGAGACCATTTGCAATTGGGGTGGTGTAGTTCGGATTCACTTTATGGAAGGGTATTTGCAGATGTCCCGATGGTTCGGATCAAAATGCTTACCAGGTTATTAGGAATTGCTGTACAGGCGTAGATAAATGTTCTGAGCATGCTTTTGCAGGGATAAATATACCTGTTGTACCGGGGATGGAAACCTCGTATAATTTTAATCCCAGCTAAAACCTATTTCAGGCAAAGCAAAGAGGAGGGAAACTCATGGCAAGCCAAGGAATTCAACTCTTGATGATACACGAGTCTAAAAACCAGTTTTTTATTTCAATCTCTGCGCGGTAAAGCCGGGGTACTTGAGGATATGTTAGATGACAGTAACACACCCAAAAATGCGGACCCAGCCTGCAAAATCAGGGATGAGATTCTCATCCCATCCCTGGATCATCCGGGGGACCGCGTGCTCGGGCGCCTGTGGGGTAGGGGATATATTGGAAGGTCTGAGGTTATAACAGCATTACCCGGGGGGAGAGTTATCGCCAGATGTCAAGAATATTGCGAAAAAATTGGAGGGCAGGGATGACTGACCAACCCGTCTTGACCCTGGCCAAAGATAGTAAAGAGGCGCTCGGCTGCCGTGTCCTTGAAAGGTATGGTATTAAAACTGTAAATGATCTGCGCCAGTTTATTTCGGACAACCATGACAGTTGGGATGACCTTTTTGAAAGATTCCGCGGGATGGGTCCGACGAAAATGGAAGCAGTGCGTGAGATGGTAAAACGGGAAAAGCTCGTAGATAAATGATTGCCATAATATGCGTATAGATTATTGCTTTGAGATTTTATCAGGGCTCTGATTAAGAAGACCTTAGATTTTGTCCTGGAGGACGGCCCCGGGTTGGTCCTAAAGCGCCAGAATAAGATCCCGTGCCGGCACCTGATTCAGGAGAGATTCAATGTATGCGCAGCTTTCCTCAAAGGTATAAGCTGGTCGATCCCAATGCAATTTAAACCAGATGTTTTGCGGTGAAACGAGTTGAAGGCATGGCCCTTGATGTCTAGGATTTTGTATTTTTTAAAAGATCTGAATCAGGTGTTCACCGGGCCGGGTGACCCACTCCAAAACTACCTGACCTATTCGGGGTAATAAAGAAACCTTCAAAATCCATTAAAGAGGAATACACAATGACCTCGCGAGGTCATCCGAGTGAGAGAGAATGGGGAAACAGTCAATATCAGGAAGTATTCCAGGCAAGGGGAAGCTGCTGATACTTGCGAGGTAATATTGAAGATGAGGTGGGGTGTTTGGCCTGGGCAGCATTTTTCAGTGCATCACGAGCAGCTTTAAGGAGACGATGGGTTTCCAACCACTGCCTCATCCACACGTGACCACGTTTTGGCTCCCATATTTCAGCGAGCTCCATTATGCGACCGCAACGAGGGCAGGATAGTGGATCATAACCGAAAGAAGCCTTAATGCGCTCACGCCATTTCAGAGGAAGGGGGACCTTCAACAAGGGTTCGAGGACGAACAGAGGAATTTGAACCCGTAATGCTTCCAACGCGGTGTTGGCGACGGTCGCAATTTTGTGTTTGATGCAATGGGCGTACAGCCCAGCATATCGCACCATTTGCATACCTTTTGGTGGAATATGGGGGACCATCAAAGAAATGAAATCCATTCCCGAACATCGCACTTCCTTCCGAATCCCGGTTTCGGTATCGATGTACCAGAAGGTCACGGTTTTGCCGTCATAGTCGGTCAGGTGAGAGGTAGCCAGTGGGGGATGGCCGAGGTAGCGCCCGATGTAGCGAGCGGCCTCAATCCCTTTGGGATAAAAACTTTCGGTGTAGACCACAAAACCGTGATGGTCTTTGAAGGTTTTATCGATCACTTTTAACAGAGCAACATCGGATGACCTTATCTTACGAAGTTTCTCACATAGTAGCTTGCGCCATATTTTAGAAAGACGATCACCGGGGACGCTTTCAATCTCCACCCATTTATCATCGATCAAACCACCTTTCGTCATTATCAGGTGGACATGAGGTTTATACCCCAGGCCGCGCCCGTAAGTGTGAACGGTGTAGATCATTCCAATCTGCATGCCAGGATAAAGCTCCAGAACAACCTGCTTTACAGCGTCAGCACCCACTTTAAAAAGCTCATCCAGTAGCCGACTATCTTCACGGAAAAAAGGGCGAAAAGAATCATCGGTGGTGAGAGTGATGTGTAAATGAGGGACTTCCAGAATGTCCCTTGTGATGTTGTTGACCCAGTTATCGACATGGATTTTGCCGCACGATGGGCAGAAGCGGGTTTTGCAGGAAAAGGGCACCTTATGCTCAAACCCGCAGCCCGGACAGATATACCTAGCGAATCCGCCTTCAGGATCGCGGCAGAGCATCAGCCGCTCGACGACATTTCTGACATATGCCCGCTGGTTGGCGGGAACTTCGCTATCCAACCGGTGGTAGACCCAACTTTCCCAATGGTCTCGGAAAATATGACGAAAGCGATCATGACCGGTGGGAAAATCGGGATGTTGGAAGGAGGGACGCGAAAACTCATCCGTGCTATTTGCAGGATTCATGCGAAATAATGTTGCACAGCCTGTACCACTTATGCTAAAATCTATTAGGTGATATCAAATTATCAAATCAAGTTTTGTTCTCTGAAGGATTTAAAACAGGCAGAAAGAGGAAAACAGGATGCCAGTTTTTAGCCGGGATCCGGTTTACAACCTGAAGACGGTGCTGCAGGAGACCGGCCTGAAGGCTGACGCTTTGCGCATGTGGGAGGAGCACTACGGGCTGCCTTTGCCGGCGCGTTCGCTCGGCGGCCAGCGCCGGTATTCACGCTACGATATTGAAACCATCCGCTGGCTGGTGAAACGCCAGGGCCAGGGTTTGCGCATCGCAGAGGCGGTTGAAGAATGGCAAAATCTGGCCGTTAGAGGAAGCGACCCCCTGGACAATGAAAGCGAAGCGGGAAACACCCCCGCCGCTGCGATGATCATGAATACGCCCCTGGACGACCTGCGCGCTGAATGGATCAGGGCGTGCATGGGGTTTGACGAGCTTTCGGCCGAGATGCTGCTCAACCAGGCTTTTGTCATTTATCCGGTGGAGACAGTCTGCGTGCAGGTGCTGCAGGCGGGGCTGCATGAAATGGGTGAACGCTGGTATACGGGCGACGGATCGGTGCAGCAGGAACATTTCGCTTCATCGCTGGCCATCCGGCGGCTTGAGGCGCTGATTGCGGCCAACCTGCGCCCGCCGCAGGCTGAAACCGTGTTGATCGGCTGCGCGGCGCGTGAATGGCACACCTTTCCGGGGCTGCTGCTCACCCTGCTGCTGCGCCGCAAGGGCCTGAAGGTGGTTTACCTGGGCGCGAACACGCCTTCGGCACACCTGGTGGAGACGATTCGCGCGGTGCGCCCGAGCCTGGTGGTGCTGATGGCCCAATCGCTGGTGAGCGCGGCGGAACTGCGCCGGGCGGCCGCGGCGCTGCAGGAGGAAGGCATCCAGGCTGCATACGGGGGGTGGATTTTTAACCAGGAACCCGACCTGGTGCGGCGCATCCCGGCGCATTACCTGGGCCGGAAAATCGAAGAGTCGTCTGGCATGATCCAGCAGTTATGCAGCGCGCCGGAGGCCGCACCGCTTTTTTCGCCCGCAGATGCGGTTTTGCTTAACGCCGCCCGGGCGTTTAAACAAAAACGGGCGCAAATCGAAAACGAACTGGTGGAAAACAGCCTGCTGCGGGGAATGGACCCGCATAACATCGAAATGGGCAACCATTTCCTCGGAGATTCGCTGGCAGCCGCCCTGGACCTGGGGGACGTGGCCTACCTGCGTGTGGACATGGAATGGTTTAATAACCGGGTGGGCGAAAACCTGCCCCCGGCGAGCCCGATGGTCGGCGCTTTCACGGCGGCATACGCCCGGAGTGTGAACAAACACCTGGGCGCAGATGGGCGCTTGATTTCCGCCTGGCTCGAGAGCCGCGCGGGCCGCCTGCCCGGAGCAGGGGATGCGTAAGTTTTCTCAGGGTTGAAAAGCGGGGGAATGTCATTCAGGCAGGGACGGGAAAGGGAAAAATGGCCAGCAATTTACTTTTAAATGCTTTGATCATGTTTGGGGAAATCCTGGTGGTCGACGTGGTGATGATGGCGGCTGTTTATCTTAAATACGGCCGCGGGTTGATGGCCAAGGTGATGCTCTGGATTGCCATCACGGTCACCCTGGTGGGCATGCTGACCTTCTGGATCGGCGCATCCGGCGTTTCCCTGTGGACCCTGGGGGCGGCGATCGTGCTCGCCGCCCCGATTGCGACCTGGGTTTTTATCTCGGTGCAGCGCTATATCATCCGCCCGATCCGCGACCTGACGCGCATCGCGCGCGAAATCGCGCTGGGCGACCTGAGCCAGCAGATCACCTACCAGGACCGGGACGAAGTGGGGCAGCTGGCTGAGGCGATGCGCGAGATGACGGCGTACCAGAAAACCCTGGCGCAGTATGCGGAAGAGATTGCCAACAACAACCTGCGGATCAATGTTGTACCCAAGTCTGAGCGGGACGGGTTTGGCCTGGCTTTTATGCGCATGATTAAAAATTTGCGCAGCCAGGTGGGCCAGATCGAGACGAGCGCGGTCAAACTGGACGAAGCCTCAGTGGTGCTGTCTGCGGCAGCCAGCCACGCCGGGCAGGCCACCAGCCGCATCGCGGCGACGATCCAGCAGGTGGCGCAGGGCACGGCGCAGCAGGATGAATCGATCAGCAAGACGACTGCGTCGGCCGAGCAGATGAGCCAGGCGATTGAAGGCGTCGCCAGGGGCGCGCAGGAACAATCGTTAGCGGTGGTGAATGCGTCTGAGATCACCAGCCGGATCTCGAGCGCGATCCAGCTGGTGGCGGCCAACGCGCAAACCAGCGCTACGAAGGCTTCACAGGCGGCTGAAACCGCGCGCAGCGGCGCGCGCACCGTGCAGGAAACCATCCAGGGGATGCAGGCGATTCGCGCCAAGGTGGGCCTGTCGGCGGAAAAAGTGGAGGAAATGGGCAAACGCTCGGACGAAATTGGGGCGATTGTGGAAACGATTGGCGATATTGCCGCGCAAACCAACCTGCTGGCGCTGAACGCGGCGATCGAGGCGGCGCGCGCGGGTGAACAGGGCAAGGGTTTTGCCGTGGTGGCCGACGAAGTGCGCAAGCTGGCCGAGCGTTCGAGCACGGCCACGAAGGAAATCGGGGCGCTGATTAAGGCCATCCAAAAAACCGTTTCAGAGGCGGTGAAGGCGATGGCAGAGGGGGCAAAAGAAGTGGAACTGGGGGTGGCCCGCGCCGGCGAGAGCGACCAGGCCCTGGCGAGCATCCTCAAGGCGGTTGAGGCGGTTAACCGCCAGGTGGAGGAAATTGCGCGCTCGGCGCAAAACATCAGCGCTTCATCCAACAACCTGGTGCAGTCGATGGATTCGGT
>Ga0118677_10011727_pt1 | contig 13045 bp, 7 predicted proteins | sample AliMusrvi5mmetaG_FD_86154 | JGI IMG/M metagenome (GOLD analysis project Ga0118677, IMG submission 86154)
TATTACTGCGTGCTCTTCGGAAACATTGCCAAACTCCGTGGGTTCTCCTGTACGTTGAGCGGTGGCTAAAGGCACCGATGGAGACCCCGGAAGGTGTGCTGATAGAAAGGACAAAAGGCACTCCCCAAGGGGGAGTGGTGAGTCCACTGTTGGCAAACCTGTTTCTGCACTATGCATTTGACCGGTGGGTGAGCGAAAATCTACCCGGTGTGCCGCTTTGTCGGTACTCCGATGATGGAGTTCTCCACTGTAACAGCAAGGCACAGGCAGAGTTGGTAAAACGAAAGATTGGTGAGCGTTTTCGTGAGTGCGGATTAGAGCTACACCCTGATAAGACGCAAATAGTGTATTGCAGGGATAGCAAGCGCAAGGAAAAGCATCCGGTAAATCAGTTTACATTTCTTGGCTTTACCTACCGTTCACGGCAGGCTGTGGGCAAGGATGGTATATGGTTTACAGGATTCTTGCCGGGAGTAAGCAAGGATGCACAGCGACACATGAGGCAAACTATCAGAAGGTGGAAGCTACAGTTCAAGAACAGTCTGGAACTTGCTGATTTATCAGTACAGTTCAACCCGATATTGAGGGGATGGCAGAACTACTACACGCGATTTTACGGTTCAGCAATGTCACCGGTTTGGCAACACGTGAACTATTACTTGGTACACTGGATGATGAGAAAGTACAAGCAATTGAAAGGGCATAAATCCAGAGCATGTAGAACGTTGCGGCTTCTGGCGAAAGAAACGCCAAACTTATTTGCGCATTGGAATGCGGGGTATACCTCGACGGCTGGATGATGGGAGCTATATGAGCCGAGAGGTTCCCGTGTAGTTCTGCGAGGGGCTGGAGGTGTAATTCCTCTGGTCTACTCACCTCAAGGGGTATTGGATCCTGAAGCACATCTTGTACCGGCGATTGCCGCTAGGTTCACTGACAGCGAGTTTGATGTGCTTTTTCTTTCAGGGGTGGGAGCGGTCTTTCCTTACATCCGCTCCCATAATGTGTTGAACAACCTGCAAAGCACAGCAAAAGAAAAACCAACAGTCATGTTTTTTCCCGGCACATACGAGCATTGTCAGGAATCAGGCGCTTCACTCGATCTTTTCGGAAGATTGCATGACGACAAATACTACCGGGCATTCAATATTTCTCATTGCGAAGCATAAACAACAAGAAACGGTATGATTCTCAAGACAATTTTCCAAAAGCCCCTTGACCGTCCGATTGAAGGAGTCATCAAAGCTGATGATGAAGCAAGTCTTCGGCTTGAAATCGAAGAGTACGTCCTGACAAATGAGGTCGAAAAGCGGCTGGTCTCATTTCTTGATGCTTACATCAATTATGAAGGGGCCAATGGTGTATGGATTTCCGGATTCTTTGGTTCAGGTAAATCGCATTTGCTGAAGATACTCGCCATGCTCCTTGAAAATCGAGAGATAGATGGTGTGCGGGCTCTTGATCTTTTTCTTGCAAAACATATTGAGGACCAGATTCTTCGTGCCGATATCAAGCGTGCGGCAGCCATTCCCTCCAAAAGCATTCTGTTCAATATTGACCAGAAAGCTGATGTTATCAGTAAATCTCAGTTCGATGCTCTTCTCGCGGTTTTTGTCAAGGTCTTTGACGAAATGTGCGGTTACTATGGCAAGCAGGGTCACATCGCCCAGTTTGAACGGGATCTCGACAGCCGGGGACTCTACGAAAAGTTCACAACAGCTTACCATACTCAAGCAGGAAAAGAGTGGCAACAAGGGCGTGAGCAGGCACTCCTCGAATCGCAGAATATCGCTAAAGCCTATGCCGTTACGACCGGAGAAACTGACTCCGCAGCAATCGGTATTCTCGATAAATACCGAAACCAGTACAGAGTATCAATTGAGGATTTTGCCGAATTGGTCAATGCCTATATCAAGAAGCAAGCCAAAGATTTCCGCTTGAACTTCTTTGTAGACGAGGTCGGGCAGTATATCGCTGAAAACGTGAAGCTGATGACCAACCTGCAGACCATTGCAGAGAGTCTCGCCACGAAGAGTCGGGGCCGGGCCTGGATTATTGTTACCTCCCAGAACGATATGAGCACGGTTCTCGGCGAAATGAACCGTCAGCAGAGCAATGACTTTTCGAAAATCATGGGCCGCTTTGCCACCAAAATGCCACTGACCAGTACCAATGTAGCCATGGTCATTCAGAAAAGGCTGTTGGCAAAAACCGAAGAGGGTACGGAACTTGTTTCTGATCTCTACCACCGGGAGGCAAATAACTTCGGAACGCTTTTCAGTTTCACCGATGGATCAAGGAATTACAAAAACTATAAGGATAGAGAGGAGTTTATTCAGAGTTATCCCTTTGTTCCCTATCAATTTGAACTGTTTCAGTCGGCAATAGAGAATCTTTCACGGCACAATGCCTTTGAAGGGAAGCACAGCTCTGTCGGTGAGCGTTCAATGCTCGGTGTTTTTCAACAGGTTGCCGTGCAGATCAGTGGTTATGAAATTGGTCAACTGGCATCATTCGACCTGATGTTCGAAGGTATTCAGACAGCATTGAAGGCCCAGACGCAAAAAGCGGTTCTGGCAGCAGAGCGGCAATTGGGTAATGAGTTTGCATTAAAAGTGCTTAAAGCTCTTTTTCTTGTCAAATACGTCAAGGAGTTCAAGCCCTCTCACAGAAATCTTTGCGTCCTGATGCTTGATGCTTTCAACGAGGAGCTGCCCCAATTGCGCAAGAAGGTTGAAGAGGCCCTGAACTACCTGGAACAGCAGATTTACATCAAGCGCAATGGTGAGCTTTATGAATACCTCACCGATGAGGAAAAGGATATCGAAAAAGAGATCAAAAATACTGAGGTTGACGCAACCGAAGTCGCGGCTGAGCTGGAGAAAATTGTTTTCGATCTTGTCATCAAAACGAGGAAAATCCGCTACGACAATACCGGACAGGATTACCCCTATTCAAGAAAACTTGATGACCGCCTGCACGGTCGTGAATACGAGCTTGCCATTCATGTCGTAACTCCGTTCCACGAAAATGCTGAAAACGAAACCATACTTCGCATGCAGAGTATGGGACGTGACGAGCTGCTAGTTCTCATGCCTTCTGATGACCGGCTCATGCGCGATATCATTGTATATAAACAGACTGAAAAATATATCCGCCAGAATAGCACGACCGCCCGGCAGGAGGCCGTTAACCACATACTGACCAACAAAGGTGATCAAAACCGGGATCGATACCGCGAATTGCAGTTGCGACTGCAAACCCTTCTTGGCCGGGCAAAACTGTTTGTGGGTGGCAGTGAAATTGAAATAGGTGGCGAAGATCCTCAGAGCAGAATCATTCAGGGTTTTCGTCAGCTTGTTATACAGGCTTATCCTAACCTTCGCATGCTTCGCGGAATTACCTATACCGAACATGATATTGCGACTTGTCTCAAGCAGACTCAAGAGGGATTGTTCAAAACTGATGTTGCTTCACTGGTGGAATCCGAGCAGGAGGTGCTGGCTTTCATCCAGAGCAATAACCGGAGTGGCGTTCGAACAACGCTGAAGCTGCTGCTGGAAAAATTTGAGCACAAACCGAATGGCTGGTACTATGCCGCAGTGCTTTGCACCCTTGCCAAATTGTGTGCCCGAGGAAAGGTAGAGGTTCGTTCCGACAGCAATACCCTTGAAGAGGATGAACTCGAGCGTGCTTTGCGCAATACCCACGGCCATGGCAATGTCATTCTGGTGCCGCAGGCCGATTTTACCGCATCGCAGGTTCGCAGCCTTAAAGAATTTTATGAAGAGTTTTTTGACTCAACTCCCATAGCCAATGAAGCAAAGGGCCTCAGCAAGGAAACTGCAGAGGCTATACAGAAATCAATACATGAACTGGCCCCATTGGCCGCACAGGTATCCCTCTATCCATTCCTTAATGCACTAAATCCTGTTCTTGAAAAGCTGAAGGCGGAGAGCGGAAAACCATACTCATGGTACCTTACTGACTTTTTGAAAGAGGCTGACGTTCTGCTTGACCTCAAGGAAGCGGTTATCGACCCGATACGCAAGTTTATGAGTGGGGCGCAAAAAGGTATTTTCGACAGTGCCCGTAAAATGGTTCAGACTCAGGAACCCAATTTTTCATACATCTACGGAGATGAATCCGCGAAACTTAAAGATGCGTTGCTTGATCCGGAATGCTTCAAGGGTAATCGCATGCAGCAGGTTAAAACTCTTGTAGCTACAATAGAGGAAAAAATAAATACGGAAATTGAAAGAGAAATTTCCCATGCCATAGATACATCAAGACAACATCAGGAGCGCCTTTGCCGTATGGCTGAATATTCTGCACTCTCCCCGAAACAGCAGGAAGAGATCATTGAGCCATTCAGTAAATTTGCACAAACCGTGCGAGATCAAAAGCTTATTGCCGTTATTCACGACATGCAACGACGATTTGAGGAATCGGAATATCAGAAGCTGTTATCCCAATTGACCGCACTCTCACAGCCAAAATTGCAACCGGCGACTTCAACAAAGGCTATTGAAACATCAAAGCAAGCGACAACCTCATACCCTCCTGTAGCCGACCCAACAGTAGAGTACGTTCCAGGTCGTTCAATCAAAATACCCTTCAATAAAGCGTGGCTGGCTGATGAATCGGACGTAGAACGTTATCTGGAATCCATGCGTGAGGCTCTGCTTGCAGAGATCAGAAACGGGAAAAGAATCCAAATATAGGTATTGCCAATGAGCGAGACAGATCAAGAACTTAGTAAGCTGATCAGCCAGGGGGAAACTCTGACAGTGGAATTCAAGAGCGATTTGAAAATTCTGCCGGATCGCGATTTGTTGGCTGCAGTGGTTTCACTGGCTAATACCGATGGCGGTTTACTGCTGCTCGGCGTTGAGGACGATGGACAGATCACTGGTTTACATGCAAATCATCTCAATGTTTCTGGGATTCCTTCTCTGGTTGCAAACAAGACAAATCCTGCGATCTCCATAAGAGTGGAGCGTTTTGAGTTGCATGGCAAATCAATAGCTCGGATCAGTGTGCCGAAGTCGAGGCAACTGGTCTCAACCTCTGAGGGTCTTCTGGTCCGTCGTCGTCTCAAGCTCGACGGAACACCGGAGGCTGTTCCTTTCTATCCTCATGAGTTTTTACAACGCCAGTCCTCTCTGGGATTGGTCGATCCCTCTGCCATGTTGATGGAACAGATTTCGGTTGAGCAATTGGACCCACTTCAACGTCTTCGTCTTCGAAATGCCATCAAAAAATACGGGGGCGAACAATCCCTGTTTTCGCTGGCGGACGAAGAGCTGGATGGTGCCCTGGGGTTGGTCATGGACCATCAAGGGAAAAAATGCCCCACGGTTGCAGGCGTGCTTATTTTGGGAAGTGAAACTCTATTGCGCCGATACTTGCCTGCTTATGAAGTTGCATTTCAGGTACTGCGAGGCACCGATGTTCGTGTTAACGAGTTTTACCGAAAGCCCCTGCTGGAGGCTTTTGAGGAGGTTGAATTGCAGTTCAAGCCGTGGATTGTTGAAGAGGAAATTCAGGTAGGATTGTTTCGTGTACCAGTTCCGAACTATGATCGCAGGGCCTTCCGTGAAGCCTTTGTGAATGCGTTGGTTCACCGTGATTTCAGTACACTTGGGGCGGTTCACATCAAACTCGACGATGATGGTTTGAGCATCAGCAGCCCTGGCGGATTTATCGAGGGCGTGAATCTCAATAATCTGCTCGTGGCGCCTCCGCGCTCGCGTAATCCGTTATTGGCCGACATTATCAAGCGGATCGGTCTTGCTGAACGAACCGGTCGAGGCATTGACCGCATTTACGAAGGTATGTTACGCTATGGTCGCCCGGCACCAGATTATTTTCTCTCCAATGCCTACACCGTCAGTCTTTTTCTTTCAAATGCTTCCGCCGATCTCGATTTTCTCAAGATGGTCGTGGAACAGGAGGATAAGCTTGGGACCATGCCGATCGATTCATTGATCATCCTTTCTCGTCTTCGAGAAGAACGTCGTTTGACAACGACTGATCTTGCTCCATCAGTGCAAAAGCCGGAAGCCAATGTGCGGGCTACACTGGAAAAACTGGTCGAAACCGGGTTTCTTGAGCCACACGGAACCGGTCGAGGTAGATCCTACATCCTGAGTGCACGGATGTACCAGAAGGCAGGCCAGCGTGCAGAATATATCCGTCAGGCAGGGTTTGATTCCATCCAGCAGGAGCAGATGGTGCTCAATTATATTGGCAAGCATGGCAGTATAAAAAGGGCCGAAGCAGTCGAACTCTGTCGTCTTAGCCCGGATCAAGCGTATAAGCTGTTGTTAAGACTAAAACAACGTGGTGAAATCGAACAAATAGGGGAAAGAAAGGGGGCTTTCTATGAGCGAAAGCGTTAATTTATGCGTCAGGCGCAAATATATACGCCAGTTTATGCGTCAGGCGTATATATCCAATTGAACCTACAACATAGCAAGGAGTTGGAAAGATTTTGATGGAAACAGCTAAACTCAAAAAGTTTGCTCAGTTTGCCTGTTTAAGTCTGATTGATCAAGTCTCTTCCGAACTAAACCTTGTGCTGGTTGAGAGCAATACTGCCTGGCGTGAAGATGTAAAAGCGATAGCTGAGCTTGAAAAGTAGATGGTCACGGCAGAGAACAGGTAATCGAGTGTATTGCCGATTTTATCGAGTTAAGATGCCTCATTTTTGTTGTTACCACATTACTCGAGGCACAAGTCGAGGCACAAGTCGAGGCACAAGTTGGTGAGCATGTCTGTCTGCGCCGGAGTCGTCGGTAGAAATTGCCGAAGCGTTGGGGTATAAACAATTGAGCATCAAAAGCAAGGATAAGAGGAACCGGGAATGAACTCAAATGAACATGAATTAAAAGAAGTGACCAGAGGATCGGATAATACTGGGCTTTTTTCCGATGCTGCAGTGATGATTCAATTTGGCAACAGGCTGTTGCCAAATTTGTAAGCTGTTCTGCTCAATTGCGCTTAAATGCAATCTTGCCGTAGAGTTGACAATTGATAGGTAGCGATGCAAGGTGGAACTCCCTCGTAAAGTCAATGTATGGGGAGGTTATCATTTGACTCAATTTCCGCTGCAGGCATCGGGTTTGAATATGAAGAATAAATACGATCATACTATAAAATTGATGGAAACATCTAAACTTAAAAAATTCGCCCAGTTTGCACGCCGCAGTTTGATTGAGCAAGTCTCTTCCAAACTCAATCTGGTGTTGACGGAAGGAAGTGCCGCTCGTCGTGAAGAGGCAAAAGCGATAGCTGAGCTTGAAAAGCAGATTCAGGGTCACGGCAGAGAACAGATAATCGAGCGGATCGCATATATCTGGTTCAACCGCTTTTGTGCCCTGCGCTTCATGGATGTCAACCGTTACACAAGGATTGGCATCCTGTCGCCAGCCGAAGGACAGTTTCAGCCTGAAATTCTGGCAGAGGCCAAGATGGGCCATATCGATGAAGAGATGGTGCCTGAGAAGACCCGCGAACAGATATTTGCCTTGCTCGGCGGTTCATCGCCAAGCCGTGATCCACAGTCCGAGGCCTACCGCTTTTTAGTGGTGGCCGCGTGCAACGACTTCAACAAGTCGATGCCATACCTGTTTGAAAAAATTGCTGATTACACAGAGCTGTTGATGCCCGATGACCTTCTTTCGGGCAACTCCATTCTTACGTATACTCGCGAGGCAATGACGCCGGACGTCTGCCAGGATGTCGAGGTTATTGGCTGGCTCTACCAGTTCTATATATCCGAGAAAAAGGACAAGGTATTTGATGATTTAAAGAAGAACAAGAAGATTACTCCGGAGAATATTCCTGCAGCCACTCAGCTTTTCACGCCGCACTGGATTGTGCGCTACCTCGTAGAAAACTCACTGGGTCGCCTCTGGATGCTCAACCGCCCCAATTCGAAGCTGGTTGAGCAGATGGACTACTACATCAAACCCGAGCAGGCGGAGAGTGACTTCTTGCATATCGGGAAGCCGGAAGAGATCAAAATGTGTGATCCGGCCTGCGGTTCAGGCCATATTCTAACCTACACCTTTGATTTACTCTACGCCATCTATGAAGAAGAAGGGTACGATCCTGTTGAAATACCAGAAAAGATACTGACGCACAACCTTTACGGCATCGAAATTGACGAACGGGCAGGGGAGCTGGCTGCATTTGCTTTGACTATGAAGGCCCGTGGCAAGCAGCGTCGGTTTTTCAATAAAGGCGTCAAGCCGAATATCTGCGTGCTCGAGAATGTCCACTTCAATGAGAGCGAGCTCAAAGACTACATTGATTTCATCGGGCGCGACCTTTTCACCGCACCGCTGCAGACTACCCTCAAGCAGTTTGAAGAGGCCGACAACTTTGGTTCCCTGATTCGACCAGCCGTCAATGATGTTTCGGGTATGCTGAATATTCTGGAGTCTAAAAATGTCTCAGGACAACTGTTCCTGAGCCCAACCCATCAGAAGGTTTTGCAAGCTTTGCAGCAGGCCGATTACCTCAGTCCTAAATACCATGTTGTGATTGCAAATCCACCGTATATGGGTGGTAAGGGGATGAATGGGAAGCTGGCGCTATGGCTGAAAGATAATTACTCAGACGTAAAATCTGATTTGTTTTCCGCTTTTATTGTTCGCAATACTGAGCTTACCTTACCAAAAGGTCAACTTGGATTTATGACACCATTTGTTTGGATGTTTATTTCATCTTACGAAAGATTAAGAGGTTTTCTTATTGATCAAAAAACGATCACATCTCTAATTCAACTGGAATATTCAGGTTTTGAAGGCGCCACGGTGCCAATTTGTACCTTTACAATCGAAAACCATCATAATGCAGATTTCAAAGGTGGTTATGTACGATTATCAGATTTTAAAGGAGCTGCCCTTCAAGGACCAAAAGCATTGGAAATAATCCAATCAGCAAATAATTCGGGGAAGTAATGAGCGAATTCTTGAATAACCTCCTTGCCCAACCAGAAGGGAAAACACTGGAATTCAAACGGGATAGCTCTTCGACAAAACCGTTTTTAAAAACTCTTGTAGCGTTTGCTAATTCGGCTGGTGGGAGGTTAATTATTGGAGTAACTGACAAGAGGGAGATTATCGGCGTTCAGTCGCCTCTCGACGAAGAGGAAAGGCTTTGCAGCTTGATAGCTGATTCCATTGCTCCCCGTCTGGTTCCCAATGTCGAGATGGTTACGGTTGAAGGAAAGACGCTGTTGATGGTTGAGGTTTTTCTTAGCGGCACGCGCCCCCATTATCTCAAAGCTGAAGGGATGGAGGCCGGTGTCTATGTGCGCCTTGGTTCCACCAGCCGTCAAGCCGATGCCCAATTGATTGCCGAATTGCAGCGAGGTGTTGCGGGGATTAGTTTTGATGCATTACCTATGCCTGACCTTGATGCGGAAGCGCTTGACCTGCCAGCCATTCGGTCTGACTTTGCTGATAGAGCCCCGGATGAACGGATGCTGCAAAGTCTTAAGATTTTGGTACGCGATCAGGATCGACTGGTTCCCAGCAAGGGCGGCATATTGCTTTATGGAAAAGAGCGACGCTTCTATTTTGATGATGCATGGATTCAGTGTGGCCGTTTTATCGGCAACGACAAGGGCGACATCTTCGACCATATCGATATTCACGACCCGCTGCCCAAGGCGGTTGAGAGCATCATGCTGTTTCTCAAGAAACACGCCATGCGTGGTGCCGATTTTTCCGAGATTCGGCGCAAGGATCGCTGGAGTATTCCAATCAACATATTGCGTGAAGTGGTTATTAATGCGCTGGTTCATGCCGATTACTCCCACCGTGGCACCCCGATTCGCATCGCTTTTTACGACAATCGCATTGAGGTTGAGAGCCCGGGGCTGCTGCTGCCGGGTATCACTGTCGAGGAGATGAAACAAGGTGTTTCACAAATCCGCAATCCGGTCATCGCGCGGGTGTTCCGTGAGCTGGATCTTATTGAACAGTGGGGGAGCGGCATCCCCGGTATTTTCAGGGAAGCCAGAGCCAGCAATCTGCCTGAGCCGACCATAGAAGAACTGGCGGGACGAGTACGTTTCACTGTGCCCCTATCGGACATTTTGCCACTCTCCCGCGAACAGTCCCGCAAATCCGAATCGACCCAGCCGGGACAGGTCAATGAGCAAGTCGAGGCACAAGTCGAGGCACAAGTCGATTTGCAGATTCTTTCAGCATGTCTGGCAACTCCGCAGTCGTCAGCAGAAATTGCCGCTGCGTTGGGGCATAAGCAATTGAGCGGCAACCTGCGCAAAGCACTCCCTCGACTAAGGGAATCAGATTTGCTTGAATACACCATCCCGGATAAGCCAAAAAGCCGGTTGCAGAAGTACCGGTTAAGCGGAAAAGGCAGGGCTTTGTTAACTTCGGAACAAAAGTCCGTTACGGAAAAATCAGGAGGCAAATGAATAACGAAGAGCACATACTTTCAAAAGAAAAGCCAGATTGCTTTTTCTTCCGAGCTTCAGCTCCCGATTTCAAGAAAATTCCCGGTAGTCCGATTGCGTATTGGGTAAGCGATCGCATAAGAAATTCCTTTATTGAAAGTAGCTCATTGAACGATATTGCTCAACCTCGCAAAGGAATAACGACTGCTGACAATGACAAGTATCTGAGAAATTGGTTCGAAGTAGAATTAGGAAAAGCGGCTTTGAAAGATTGTATTGATGGTATCAAATGGTACCCTGTGAATAAAGGTGGAGATTTTCGGAAATGGAATGGCAATAAAGAAATTGTTATTAACTGGAAAAACGATGGTGAAGAAATAAAAAAATTCGATAACTCAGTAATTCGAAATCCATCCTTTTATTTTAAAGAAGGTATGACTTGGAATGATATCTCATCTGGAAAATTTGCAATGAGATATTCAGACGACCGGGCAATGTTTGAGGGAAAAGGGCCAATGGCATTTGCTGAGAATAATGATAAGCTAATAAACTTAATTTCATTTTTTAATTCAATAGTTTCGGCATCAATTTTGTCGTTTCTATGTCCAACGCTTAATTTTAACATCGGCGACATTGCTAAAACTCCAATATCTTCTAAAATACTAGAATGTACAACAATAAACGAAAACGGTAAAAGTTGTATAATTCTAAGCGAAGAAGACTGGGACTCATACGAGACTTCTTGGGAATTCACCAGCTTACCGCTTTTGCAATCTGATTATCGCTGTCCAACGCTGAAAGCTACTTATCATGACCTCCGGGTCCATTGGCAGGAGATGACGATACAGATGTTGCGCCTCGAAGAAGAGAACAATCGCATTTTCATCGATGCTTATGGTTTGCAGGATGAACTCACGCCTGAAGTGCCACTGAATGAAATTACTCTGACCTGCAACCCGCACTATCGTTACAGCAACAGCAAAAACGCCGATGAGCTTGAAGTGCTGCTGCTGGCTGATACCATGAAGGAGTTTATCTCCTACGCTGTTGGTTGCATGTTTGGACGTTACTCGCTCGATAAACCCGGATTGATCCTTGCCAATCAAGGCGAAACTATCGAGGACTATTGGAAAAATCTCAGGACCTACCAAAACCTGCCAACTGCCAACTGCCCACTGCCAACTGATTCCGTCTTTCCTCCTGATGCTGACAACGTCATCCCCATCCTCGACGGAGACTGGTTCACTGACGACATCTCCGAGCGGTTCCGCAAGTTCCTGCGCATCACCTTTGGCGAGGAGCATTATGAGGAGAATCTGAAGTTTATCGAGGTTGCGCTTGGTAAGGATATCCGCAAGTATTTCCTGAAGGATTTTTACAGCGATCATGTGCGTCGATATAAGAAGCGCCCTATTTACTGGCTTTTCAGCAGCCCCAAGGGCAGTTTCAATGCGCTCATCTATATGCACCGTTACCGTTCTGATACAGTGAGCGTTGTACTCAACTACCTGCGCGAGTTTCGCATAAAGCTAACCACAGAGAAGAACCATCTCGAAGCGGTAAGCATCAGCGCCAGCGCATCAGCGGGAGAAAAAACCAAGGCTCTAAAAGAGATTGAGAGCCTCAGGAAAATGATCGAAGAGCTCGACAGTTACGAACGCGAAATCCTTTATCCGCTTGCCACTGAACAGCTTGAAATAGACCTCGACGATGGTGTAAAAGTCAACTATCAAAAATTCGGCCCGGCACTCAGGAAGATTCCCGGCCTTGATACCAAAGAGGAGTGAACCATGCAGATTGATAAACTGGTAATGACCTGTTTTCGTGGAGCTAAGTTGCTGCCGCTGGATTTACATAGTCGATTAAATGTGTTTTTCGGGGCGAATGGCTCAGGGAAATCGAGCATTTTGGATGCTACAGCTATAATGCTTTCATGGCTTGTTAATCGTATCAAGTATGAAAGTTCTTCAGGTCGCCCTATTCAGAATCCAGATATTTTTAATGGTGAAGCGTCAGCTCGCCTTGATATGACTTTTAATTTCAACGGCCACCCTTTACGCTGGACTTTGGCAAAAACTCGCAAAGGGTATAGCAAGAGGGATGTTGCTTCGATTCTGATTTCGACAACTTATATAGCACAACAAATACAGGCAAAGATTTCGGAAAGCAATGGCTTGACAAATCTGCCACTGTTTGCCTATTATCCTGTTAACCGGGCAGTTCTCGATATTCCTCTTCGCATAAAAGAACGGCACAGTTTTGATCTTCTTTCAGCTTACAGTGATTCGTTAACGGGTGGCGCCAATTTTCGGGCTTTTTTTGAATGGTTCAGGGAGCGCGAAGATCTTGAAAACGAAAACAGAAAATATGCTGAACTACTCATAAAGCCCGAAGGATTCCAGTTTCCTGATTTGCAACTTGAAGCAGTTCGTGCTGCTTTGATGCTCTTTATGCCTGATTTTACCAACCTCACGGTTCGCCGGAACCCACTTCGCATGGAAGTAGAAAAAAATGGTAAACCTCTGACAGTTAACCAGCTTTCCGATGGCGAAAAGTGCCTGATGGCTTTGGTTGGAGATCTTGCCCGACGAATGTCAATTGCCAACC
>Ga0118677_10011730_pt1 | contig 13045 bp, 19 predicted proteins | sample AliMusrvi5mmetaG_FD_86154 | JGI IMG/M metagenome (GOLD analysis project Ga0118677, IMG submission 86154)
TTTAATAAAATTAAAATCCACCCATCAGAAAAATATCACTGATGGATTACAATTTTATTCCTCAAAACCATTAAAGGGAATATCATCATCCGGATCTTTATCAAAAGGGCCAATTCCTGGTGGGTTGAACAAGCCCCAGCGGTCAATGATATAATTCCATTTGTCAAAGCTTGCAACCCAATCAATAAATAATAAACGGTATTCTTCCACCAAGGTTCCGGACAATTTGATAATACTCCATTTCCTTAAATCCAAACTCTTTTAGAGAATGTGAATGAACAACAAGATCGCGTGCAGCTTTGCGTATAATGGCTGCAGATTCCATTTTGAGGTCATAGAGAACGCCACCTTCTGCTCCGGCAATTTTCACTGTCAATTGCGCAGCATCCGACAACATGAAGCCCTTTATGTAATGAAGATGTTCATTGTCTTCAGGAATAAGCTCACCTATATGGCGAACAACATCCATTATTTCCTACCCTCTGAGGAAAATAGGGAGGTTCCTATAATTTCTTTCTTCGTTTTCTTCTTCGTCAACGAACAGAGCTTGTCAATTTTTAAAAAGTCAAATTTTGTTGTGATGTAAATTCAGTATACAACCAGGCAACAAAAGAAAATAATAATTGGTGAACTACTGTAAAACTACAGAGTTCAATTTTTTTCAAAAGTACAGGAATTTTATATCAAATTGTACTTTGAGTAAGTTTTGATAACAAAAGTAGAATGTTTGTAAGTTTAATATTGACTTTTTAGAAAAATTTAAATTTCCCCAAACGCATATTCTCTGCGTTTTGCGTTGTTATCTTTGGAGGTAACAAAACAATTCAGGTTAAACTACTGTTTTCTTTGTTTTCCGTTTTAGCCGGTCAGGAATAATTTTAAGCAGAGCAGGCATAGTGTCACCCAGTAAAAACCCCCATGGTTTTAGAGGTTCTATATGATCGAAAATGAGTTTTACGATGGCAAGCAATGGAATGGCAAGAAACATTCCTGATATGCCCCATAATGCGTTTCCAACCAGAACAATTATTATTGCAAAAAGTGCATTGATCTTAACTTTTGAAGCAACAATTTTTGGAATAATAAAATGATTGTCGAAAGCCTGTATGAAATAAAAGATCACTAAAACATAAACCGAATACCATGCCGAATCCTTTGTTGCCAGCGCAACCATCATAGGCAATGCTATTCCTACGAAACCCCCAACATATGGAATGACATTCAGTAAAGCGCCGATAATACCTATAAGAATAGCGTAATCAATTCCAAGTATCAGCAATGTGGCTGTATAAAGGGTTGCTATAATCACAAATTCTATCACAAGACCTATAAGATAACGCTGAATGACAGTCTTTGTAAGCGTTACAATTTCGTGAACCTGACTTTGATCATTTTTTGCAAATAGCTTGCGGATAAAGTCAAGCAAAAGTGGCTGGTAAAATAAAATCATGAAGATATACACAGGAATAAGAAACAAAGCAACCAATGTGCTACCGACACTGACCAGCGTTTTACCAAGTGATGCGCTGATGGAATTGATGAGCTCTCCTTTGGTCTTTGTTATCCATTCATGAATTTGCTGTGCATTGATGTCGAAATATCCCGAAGCCCAAGTAATGCTGTGGTTGATCAGTAAGGTGAATTTATTTACCAGTGCAGGCCATGATTCACTAAACCGGCTTGCTTGTGAAAATATAAGCCCGCCAAGTGCAATTATGCATAGAAAAGCAAGAACAATTGTGATCATGATCGCAATTACCCTATTTATTTTTTTTCTTACAAAAAAGTTCACAACAGGATGTAGCAATATTGAAACGATGATGGCGAAAACCAGCGGGACAATGATGTTCCTCCCGATGTACAAAATCGTAAACAAGGCAAACAATCCCACCAGGAATATGCTGACCTTTGCAAATTGTGGTATTTTAAATTCTTTTTCAGCCAAAGTTCCTAAGGATTTATTTCTTTTTCTTTCCGATGGAAAACATGTTGAATGAGATACTGCCCGTACGTTTTAATCATATCCGGGTGCCTTGAAACAATGTTGGCAACACCAAACTGCAAAACATTTCCCATAAGTTTTCTAAACAAATTTCCCGATGCTCCTGCCACAACTTTTTTCGAAACATAGCCTGTGGCTATGCCAATGCCGGTGCTTAAAATATTTTCAACCAGAAATGGTGATTCAGCAATATCTATCAGTGCATTTTTGATAAGGTTTACAGGTTTTAAACTTATAACTGTAATGCCAATCTGTGCAAGCAATAATTGTTTCTTCAACTCTTGTTCTGCTTCTAATAACCTGATGTTATTTTTAAGTTCTGATATGGAAGATGTGTTTGACATTTGAAATTAATTTTGTAGTTGTTTGATGAGATAATTGCGGAATATTCTTTTGAACCATTTGCGCATAAAGAAATAGAAAAAGATTCCTTTAATGGCATATAGTGCAGCAACCACCAGGAAACCCAGATAGGTTTTACCCAGTAATTCGCCGAGCCATAAAGCCAATCCCAAACTTAAAAACAGGATAAAAGAACCAATTAAGAAAAGAACGATAGAGTATGGCAAGAATGATGAAACAACATCTGATGTTTTATCAATCGTTTTTAGCTTTGCCAGATCACAGCTTGTTTTGCCATAGTCAATCACTCTTTCTAAAAGTGGTTCTAATATCTTTGAATTGTCTTTCATTACTTTGTTTTTTTAAATTTTTGAAATACCTGCTGTGTCAATTTTTTTCGCTTTCATATTAACGTTTGCAAAAGTTAACAACAACACCGTTTCTTCTTTGATCGTCAGACAATATTTTATGTTTTCATGAAGTGTCAGCAATTGACCTTTTTCGAGGTTTACTGATTCTTTTTTTGTTTGAAACTTCATTTTCCCTTCAATAATGTGGAAGGTAATTGAATCATTCGATGGAGAGGATTTGATTTCTGTTCCTTCATGCAATGCAGTAAGCACAATCTGTTTGTCTGGACTTTTCAAAAGTATCATTGCATTGAGCTCTCCCTTTGACCGGGTATGCTTATGCTTCATTTTCTCTACCAATGATGGTAAATCAAAAGTGAGTAATGAAGCATCCGCAATCCCATTGACTTTACGAGTGGAAGATTTAATTTTAGACTTTTCTTTTTCCATCTTATCTCATAATTTCATTTGCAGTTGATAAGCAAAAATGAAAGTAGTTTAAACATTTTCAGATTTCATATTTCTGGCAGCTTCTTCAGCTTTAATTTTCTCAAGTTTTTCGCTAACACTGTCAAGAAACTCATTTAATTTTTCTTTCAGAATATCAGCAATATCTTCACCCTTTTTGAATGATTTGGCTTTACTCTCTTCAGCAAAATCACAAACTTCTTCTTTCACCTTGTCAAATTTGTCTGTTACACTTTCAAGGAAATCATTTACTTTATCCCTCATTGAATCTGAGCAATCCTGACCCTTTTTACATATTTTTTTCCGTGTATCAGAACCTTTGGCAGGAGCAAAAAGAACTCCCAATATGCCACCTATTGCTGCGCCTATTACCAATGCGCCTGCTACTTTTACTGTACTGTTTGAATTTTCCATTGTTTGATTTTTTATTGATTAATAATTTTTTACTGTTAAATTTTGCTGCTTCTAACTACTTTTAGAATGACTGCCAAAAGGCCAATGATCAGTAGAAGATGTATGATCCAAAAGGCATTGAAGACAAAGTATCCCACACCCCACAGAACGATCAGAAAAAAAGCAATAATGTAAAGCATGTTGTCCATAACTTTTTTCATTTTTTAGTTTGTTGATTTGATCGAAAAATAAATTCTTATTTTGATAGATGCGTTTTTATTGATTTAATTCTCCTCAATATTTTCTCTGTATTTGCGGTATTCCCTGTACATAATGAAACACCCGGTTAAAAAAATAATTAAGCCAATGCCTGCTACTTTTAGTGTGATCTCAACAATCTGAATAATTGTTCCCATGACGATTTTATTTAATAAATTGAGTATAAGTTAACCTCTGTCGGTTATTTTTTCTGTCTGATTATTTGCCTTTAAATAATTTCCAATAACCAGAGTATTAAAAGTACAAGTGCAATCACCAAAAGAATGTTGATCAATCCCCCTAGTCCTGCCAATAGTCCCAGAGCCCATAACACCAATACGATCAGTATAACAATCCAGAATAAACTTAAGCCATCCCCATTTCTATCGTAAGATGTGGTGCTGGTTTTATTCCCCAGTTTATGATTCAGCTGGGCGATTACTTGTTTTACTTTTTCATTGTTTGTTTCTTTTGTGATAGTATTTGTTTTAGTTACACTTTCATTTGATTCATTCGTGATCTTAGGAACTTGCGTAACTATTGTCTTTGTTGTATTATCCGCGACTACAACCGTTGCATTAATTTCAATTTTTTCAGGAACCACCCGGGCCATGATTACTTCATTTTTTTGTTTGGCAACCCTCTTTACATTGACAGTTGATTCACCTTTTTTGAAATTTGTGTATTTCTGCCTGGAGAAATCACTAATTCTTGTCGTTCCACATGAAGTGAGTAACATTACAATTATTGTAAAGAAAGCTGGTATTGTGAGTAATTTTAAGTTTTTCATTTTTTTGATTTTTTGATTCGTTTTGAATTTTTAGAAAGCTTTTAAACTGAAGGAATTCAGGCCGGAGTTTTTTAAACTCTTTTTTGCTTCCTTCCTTCAGTTTATTGCCTTTTTACCTGAATAAATAATTCTTACCAGGTAATTATACCAACGATTTTCTATCTCCCTGTATAAGTCTAAATATTATTGCGATTATTGCAATAACAAGAAGAACGTGTATAAGGTATCCTGCACTGAAGAAGAAAAATCCGACTGCCCAACCTATTAAAAGTATTATAGCAATCACATAAAGAAGAGATCCCATTTTGTTTATTTTTAAAATTTATTATTCTGTTTTACTTGTACAAAGTACCACAGACAACTGCGATATTTAGTTTAAACATAGCAGTTGTCCATGATAGGTATTATTAAATCCTGAATCCGATTGTGGCCTGATACCAAACATTTTTATAGCGCGGATTTGTTGAAGTTCCGTCACCATTGTTATTCATAACATCCCAGCCTGCTCTGAGCCCAACCACTATATGCTGAATTGTGACATCGCCGCCAAATATGAAACACAAAGTATTCTTGCGAATATTATTATTGCTAAAATCATGTTCCTGATCTGAACTAATTGCTGAACTTGAAAACCTGTCACTTTGTTTAACAAGGTAAGAGTATTGAGGTCCTACAAGTATTGTGAAAAACTCACTTGGTTTTACTGCAAAAAATATTGGCACATCAATATAGTTCAGGGTGCGGTTAAATTTATAAGCAAGGCCCAGAACGTTACCACTTGCCTGAAAACCTTTTTGGGAAAACAATATTTCAGGCTGAATGCCTAAATAGGTTCCAATAGGGATTGCTACAAAACCACCGGCAGCAAAACCAAATTTTCCATCTGTTGTGAATTGATCTCCCTGTGAATCGTAAACGTTAGACAGGTTTAAACCAGCTTTCACACCGAACACTGGTCTGTCGCGAAAATCAGTTTTGTTATCCTGAGCTTTGCTAAATGTTGCAATAGCCATAAATGCTGCTATTAAAATAATTGTTTTTTTCATTTTATTTGTTTTTGATTGTTTAATTTTATTGACCTTAATAATTGTTGTTATTTTGCGTTTTGACTTGTTAAATCACTTAATGCTTTGGTAAGAGCGTCCATATCCTGATTAAATCCGGCTTTGAATATTGCCCAATTCTCTTTTCCAACTATTTTGTAATCGTTCAGCTTGGTTTTTAAATAGCTGTTTTTCTGTTCCAAATTTGCCAGTTTCTTTTCATCATTGGCCTTGGCTTTCTTCTTCTCATTAACAATGCTTGTTTTATAAGAAGCCATGCTTTTTTCATTGCTTGCGAATTTTATTGCAGATTCTTTTTTCAATTGTTCCAGTATCGGATTAATGGAATCCTTTTGGGCTTCCTGCAATTTCTCCCTTGCTTTTTGAGATTTTTTATCAGGAGTCTGCCCAATTGAAATCGAAATAAAGCAGGTTATAAATGCAATTATAGCCATTACCGTAAGTGTCTTTTTCATTTTTTTAAGGAATTATTGTGAGCTATTTTTTAATTATTAAATCTGTAAGCGCCTTATTGATTGCGTCCATGCTCTTTGAAAAATCCGATTTAAAAGTTGTCCAGCTTTCCTTTCCGTCAGCCTTGTAATCATCCAATTTCTTTTTCAAATCTGTATTCTGTTGTTCAATTTCAGCCAGCTTCTTGTCGTATTGTGCCTGGTTTTCCTTTTTCTCTTTTGTTATCCGGGTTTTGAAATCTGCAATGCTTTTTTCATGTGCAGCAATCTTATCCTGCGATTCTTTTTCAAATTGCATGATTGAATCTTTGACGGCCTGGTTCAGCTCTTCGTTAGCGACCACTACTTTATCCTGTGCATCTTCCACTTTTTTTGCCGACGATTGGCATCCTGTGAAGATCGTCCCTGCTATAAACATTGCTATAGACAGGGTAAAAATTGTTCTTTTCATTTTGTTATTGTTTTTTGAGATTGTATTATTGTTGAATCATGTGATATTCTTTTTTATCATTACCATCCATATAGTAATACCAGAATTCTTTTTCTTCCAGCTTCAGGATAACCAAGGTTACCGATGATTGATTATCGGTTCCGGTGATTCTGACCTCTGCATCATTGTTTTGAAATGCCCATTTTCCCGATCCTGAAAGCAATCCCCACACATAAGAATAGTCTCCCGCTTTTGAATAAGTTTCTGAATAATTTGTTACAAGCGAAGTGTAATCTGTTCCATTCAATTTGTAATTGTCAACTTTCCACGTATTGGCTACACGGTCTGTTCTTGAAACTAAACTGATCATTGGTCCATCCTGGTATTTCTTACAACCTTGCATGACCGGTAACATGAATACAATAATAATTGTAAAGAGTACGAATTTTGTTGTGTTTTTCATTTTATTAAATTTAAGTGGTTTGTTTTTTAAAGAGATTCTATGATTTTATACAATTCTTCTTTCGATTTCCCAAGCCTTTTTTCAAGCCTCCCCATCATCTCTTCTTTTTTCCCTTCTTCAAAGACCAGGTCGTTTTCTGTAAGTATTGCGAATTTTTGTTTGAGCCGTCCTTTTTGTTCAAGCCAGCTGCCTTTTACTATGGTTGCGTTCATTTTTTTAAAGTTTAAATTGTGTATAATTATTTTGATACAAAGGTCCGGACATTAAATAGTGTGTGTGTTACATAACTTTCGAAATAAGTTGCATGATTCACACTTTTTGAAAAGTTGAAAGATCAGAAATTTGATGTTGAGTAGTTTCATTTTGTAAAATTTTATTCTGTTTCCTATTGACTATTGACTAATGACCATTGACTATTGACTATTGTTATTTATTCAGATAAATCGTTCCTTTAATGATTTCAGATACATCACCCAAATTAAGTAGATAGAAGTAAGTCCCTATTGGTAATTGATCTCCTCCTGCTCTGAATCCGACTGTACATTTGCCATCCCATGTGTTTTCGTACGGGCTTGCTTCAAAAATCTTATCACCCCAACGGTTAAAGATCACAATAGAATTGTCAGGATAATGATCAATTCCTTTGATAACAAACAGATCATTTATTCCATCACCATTTGGTGAGAATCCTTCGGGAATGTTGAAATCAGCGACATCACAAAAACTGACTACTATTGCGAAGGTTGTGGTATCAGAAGTGCATCCGTTGGCTGAAACGACCAGTGAATAAATACCGTCATCTGCTACTGATGCAAAAAGTATCACTGAATTTTGAACATTTGATGTATATCCATTCGGTCCTGTCCAGAAGTAATTGCCCCCCGTAACTGTTTCGGCTGTTAGATTTATTGAATTACCTGTGCACACAGGTGAATTACTATTTGCAATTACCGTGGGTGCGGAACTGACAAATACTTGCCCCGATCTTAATGGTCCTGGGCATCCATCTAAAGCCAATTCCTGAACATCCAGTAAAAAAGTTCCTGTAGTATTCCAGGTAATATCAATTTCATTTGCAACAGAACCGGATTGAGTTATTCCATCAATTCTCCAGATGTATGTGGAACCCGGAAAAGGATTGGGATCTACAAAATAATGCTTTGCCGCCCCGATGCATACACTGTCGGGCATTGCAAGTTGAGCAGCCGCTATGAGGCTACTGAACAGCCCAATGTTTAATAATAGTATGTATCGGAGCAGGCTAAGCATATCTCTTGGTTTTCTATTTTACTTGTTGATGTGATGACTTAATTGTGACTGGTGTTAAGGTATAGAGATAGTAGTGTTTTAATTTGTTTTCCCCTATGCTCTATACCTATAACCTGTTATTTTACCTTCTCCTATTAATTATGCCAGATTGGTGAAGTTGCCGGTATCGGGTTAATGATCATTATAACCGTATTTGAAGTAGCCGGGCTTCCTGCTGCACAGGTTGCATTTGAAGTTAATGTTGCATAGATTGCATCACCGTTAGCAGGAGTATAACTGAAAGTTGCACCTGTTCCTGCCTGTATGGTTCCGTTCACATACCATGCATAAACAGGAGTTGTTCCACCATTGACCGGCGTTGCAGTATATATAGTTGCTGTATTGGCGCAAACATTGTTCAGGTTTACTGCTATATTAACGCTGACAGGTAGATTCGGGTTGACGATCCAGCTTGCCAGAGTTACCCATGGTGTTCCTGAGCATCCTGCATTCGGGGAACATCCGTTTCGTTGTCCTTGTATTTCTACCAAAGTATGTCCTATAGTATTCAGGTTTGTTCCCGGAGTATAAGCTGACCATGAACCACCATCGAATCTGTATTCAAAAGCATCAGTGCATCCAACTCCGCCACTACCGGCAATGAATGTTGCTGAAACATCTGTTCCGCTACAAACACTGGCAACATTTGGAGTTTTAACATCCAGCGTAGGTCCTACGGGCTGTGCAACCACAGTTACAGTGACCTGTTGGGTTGCTCCCGGGCAACCAATGACCATATAGGAATATACTGAAAGAACATACACTCCCGGAGTATTCCAGTCAACGGTGATACTATTACCTGAACCATTGATCTGGTAATTTGCAGGTACTCCTCCGGTAATGCTCCATACAAATGTTGCACCCGCTATTGGATCCACCTGGTAAGGCTGATTGCCCACACACACCGTTTGTGTTGAGGTTTGACTTGTCAGTGCCCATGTAGCCGTTGCAAAAGAAGCCGTGATGATGATCACAATGAACACTTGTAATAAACGTAATTTTGTTTTCATGTTTGTTTTGTTTTTTTAAATTGATTTTATTTTTGAAAAATTATTTTTAATTGTGCAGTGCTTGATTGAATTAATTTGAATAACACGAAGCATTGACTGTTGCTCGAATTATTGGCCATGTTTTTCGTGTTGCAGCTATCTATGCCATCGGAAAGTAATTTCAGATAAATTCATTGTTCAGTTTTTTTGTACTTCGTTAATTAATTTATTTGTTTACTCACTGATGATATATTGGTGATGTTGGAACAACTTGCCCAATAGTTACTGTATAATTAGATGATACAATTCCATTCCCACAGGCATTGGTTCCATAAACCGTGATATTTCCTGATGTTGCCATTGAACTGAAATTAACGGCAATGGTATTTGTATTAATTCCTGTAGCTATTGTTGCTCCTGCAGGCAATGTCCACACGTAATCTGTTGCATTGTCAATAGCAAGGATAGAGTAATTAACTCCTGTTTGCCCCTGGCAAACAAGCGCAGTTCCTGTAATATCACTTGCCGTTGATGGTTGAAAATCCACATTATTATTATGAAGCGAAATAGCTCCTGCTGTTGAAAGCGCTCTGCCATTGAGCGAAGATCCCTCCAATAAGTTGATAGCTCCGTCAACGATTAATGTTCCTTTGAAAATGGAATGATCTCCCAGATCAAATTCTCCGCCTGCCTGCCAATAGACATTACAGGCTGAAGCCTGATTGATCAGAATAATATTTGAATAAGTGCCGGTAGCAAATGCGCCGCCTATTCTTATAATAAATAATGCATCCGGATTGCCAAGCCCGTCCAGAGTTAGATTGCCGTTTAATGTTGCTGCTGCAGCTCCTGTTGTGTAAACCCCGGGTGTAAGTGTTTGTCCGCTTCCCATTGTAACTCCAATAACAGAGCCTCCGCGTGAGCTTAAATCGCTATATGCGGAAGCAACATCTGTTGCAGCTTGCGCTGTTATTGCGTCCTGTGTATGAATAATTCCTTCAATAGTTCCCGGTGGAAATCCGCTTACTGAGGCTGAATTTGAACCAATATCACCTGTTATAATTGTTGTTCCGGCATTGTCAAATGCTCCGGCAGCCGTAAATATTGCAAAGCCGGAAGCTGATCTCAGATCAGGCGCCTGACCGGAATTTACTTTCGGAAAAAATATCATTGTAATGACTGAAACAACAAATAGCAATTTACTATTCATGACGATTGAGCTTGAAAAACTGAATAAATTTTCAGGCTACAAAGGTGTGGGCATAATTTTGTGCGAGTGTTACATAACTTTGGGAATAAGTTACATCTTTCACACTTTTTGAAAACGACGAAGAGATTAATTGCAGTTTGTTTCCGCGTTGGCGTGCGTTTCAAACGCGTGCCCATTCTATCTTTCTTGGACAGTGTGCATAAATCTCTACTATAATAAATGCCATGCGAAGAGCATTTATTACATTTTGTTTCAACAATCTGAAAAAAGCAAAAGAGCAATTGACTTCAGTCTCATCTGCGATGGACCACTTATCCAATCCATGCCCCCTCAAATTTCAAATGACTATTGACTATTGACAAATGACAAATGACAAATGACTAATGACTTTTGACCATGTGTGAATAATGTAACTTTTTTCAAAAACTGTGTAACTCCTCAGCACTTACCTGGAATTATCTTTGTAAGTTGATAAACATGCCCGCTTAAAAAGTGTGAACATGCAAATCATCCTAATAAAATTTTCAATTCATGGATTTTTACAAAAAAAATATTGATGCAGTCTTGAAGGAATTAAACAGCAATGTTCAAAATGGTCTTGATGAAAGCAAAATTAAATCTGCAAGGCAAAAGTATGGCAGCAATGTTCTGAGATCATCCAACACCATTGGTGTTTTTAAAATTCTGTTGCGTCAGTTCATCAGTCCGCTTGTACTTATTCTGATAGTTGCTTCTTCGGTTTCTTTTTACCTTGGTCAGTTTCGCGACGGGTCCATTCTTATTGCTATCGTTGTTATCAATGCCGCTATTGGCTTTTACCAGGAATGGAAATCAGAAAACATTCTTGCTTCTCTGAAAAGCCTCGTTGTTGACAAATGCAATGTTATTCGTAATGGAAAGACCATTGAAATTCTTGTCAGCGATCTTGTGCCTGGCGATATTGTTAAGCTAAACGAAGGCGAAGGCATCCCTGCCGACATCCGCCTTATTGAATCGAACAACTATTCAGCAAATGAATTTATACTTACCGGCGAATCATTGCCATCAAATAAGGACCATCTGTTTGTTGCTGACAAAACCCTGTCAATTGCAGAAATTAAAAATTGCATTTTCATGGGTACAACAGTCGCCAGGGGAGAGGCTATCGGCATTGTTTATGCCACCGGAACGCAAACAGAAATAGGTAAAATAAGTTCCACATCCGAACATATAAAACCCGCAAAGGCGCCTGTGCAAATTGAAATTGCCGATGTTGCCAAAAAACTCACCTACGCCACACTCATCATTGCTGCTGTTCTTTTTGCAACCCGATTGTTCATGAATGATTCGCTTACAATAGCGCTGGTTTTTTCAGTGAGTGTAGCTGCGGCCATGGTGCCCGAAGGATTGCCCGCCCAGATTTCAATGGCCTTGTCGCTCGCTGTCGGAAGACTTGCCAAAAGAAAGGCCATCGTGAAGAAGATCGCCTCCGCACAAACATTGGGCTCAGCAACTCTTATCGCATCCGACAAAACCGGAACGATCACCAAAAATGAAATGACCATCACGGGATGCTACATCAATGGACAGACCTTTACTGTTGGTGGTTTTGGCTACGAACCTGTGGGTGATATTAAAAACGAAAAAGACGAAGTACTCAAAAAGGATTCTCTTGGCGATTTAAAAATATTTCTGTTGTCGGGCTACCTGTCATCCATTGGCAAAATAAGCCCGCCTGATAAGTATCATCCGTCATGGTATTCCATTGGCGACCCCACTGAAACTTCATTTGCCACACTTGCCATGAAAGCAGGCTTTCAACTGGACGATGTTGAAAAAGATTATCCTTTGGTAAAAACATTTGCCTTTGATTCGTTTCGCAAAAGAGCCACCATAATCCGTTCACACAACAATAAGTGCAGGTAGTGATTATCCACTCAATATAGCTACAGCCACGAACTATAGTACCATAGAATGGAGCACCAGTGGTTCAGGCTATTTTAATAATGATGAAGCATTAAATCCATCCTACACTCCAAGTGCAGCAGATATTACAGCAGGCACAGTAACACTCACACTTATTTCTTATGGCAACGCCCCCTGTGGCAATGCAACAAGCACGATGACACTGACGATCAACAGAGCTCCTGTGGACAATGCCGGTCCAAATGCAACGATCTGTTCAGGCACGACCTATACCGTCAGCGGCGCCAGCGCCAGCAACTATGCAGGCATCCAATGGACATCCAATGGAACCGGAACAATAAGTAATGGAACAACACTTACACCGACCTATACACCTGGAGCAGGTGAGACAGGCGTCGTAACACTGACACTGACAGCCACACCCAATACAGGATGTTCCACATCAGCCGTGTCAACGATGACCATCACCATCAATGGAGCCGCAACTGCCAATGCAGGAGCCGATGCCACGATCTGTGAGACCACGACCTATACGTTGAATGGTACTGCCACCAACTATGCCTCCTATTTATGGACCACCAGTGGCACAGGAACCTTTAGTAATAACTCAACCACTCTGAC
>Ga0118677_10011731_pt1 | contig 13044 bp, 11 predicted proteins | sample AliMusrvi5mmetaG_FD_86154 | JGI IMG/M metagenome (GOLD analysis project Ga0118677, IMG submission 86154)
AAACCTTCATTGTACAATGAACTGAAGGTTTGTGTTCATTTGTACATCGAAAGAAACCCGTTTTCATGACTTTATAAAGCCAAGAATTGCATAAAGTGTAAACCGGTAAATGAAGGATGCCGATTATTCGCTCTTATAATAGTACGGACACCAGTGAGCATATTATTATTCAGGAATTGATTCTTTATTTGGGCATGCTCATTAAATCTAATCCTGAATTGTTCACTGATATGCATACAATTCGTGTAGGCCATATCCTGCAATTAATCATTGTCAGGCAGAAACGTGAATCGGGTAACGACTCATTGGATCAAGCGTTTAATAGGGTTTTTTCTTTATCGCCTTCACTTTTATCGAGAAGATTAAAGGAAACACTTGAAGACTATAGTAATACAGAAGATCAATTAGGTCAGGTCGAAACGCTCCATTATGAGGGTGAATGTCGTACCTTAGGCAGCGCTCGTTTCTCTAAAAAAATTGATCCTAAAGGGGGTGAAGGTATCATTGACTGGTATGACTGGCGCGAACAACAAGGCAGTGTAGGCAGAGAGAATAACGCTTTTTATGGCTCTGTGTGGGATATCTTACATCATTGTAAGGGCTTAATGATGGGTGGTAAACTCAGTAGTAAGAATCGGCTTGATAGTGAAAATATACTGTCACAAATGACGAAAGGTGAGCAGAGTTTTAAGTTGCAAGTAAGTCACTTACTGAATAAGATTCAAGCTCCGGTCTATCGGCAACTCACTGTTGAGGCATTAAAGGCCTTAGCCTCTATTTTTAGAGATAATGCTCTGTTACACATTGATGATATTCTATTAACCGATATTATTATTGGTCATGCTGTTAGGATTAGTTGGTTGCAAGCCCATCCTGAACATACAGAAAACTATGAAGCCTATACATCATTAGCCTGGCAAGAATTTTACCGGTTGCCGCCTCATAGTGTGGCTAATGGAATCCTGGATGCATTAATACATCTACTCGACAATAATTAAAGGAGATTACAGTGATTTTAGCGGGTGACATTGGTGGTACAAAAACCGTTTTATCGCTTTTGACACAAGATTCAGAAGGTCTGTTGAGCTGTTTGAAGGAACAATCATACCCTAGCCAACAATATTCTAAGTTTGATGAAATTTTGAATGATTTCTTGTCCGAAGACCAAGAGATTGCTTCTGCCTGTTTTGGAATTGCCGGTCCTGTTGTGAACCAACGTTGCCAGACAACTAACTTACCCTGGTTATTAGATGGAAATGAGCTAAAAGCCAGGTTGAATACTAGCAAAGTAAAGTTACTGAATGATTTAGAGGCTATGGCTTTAGGGATGAAATACTTACCTGATGATGACCTTGTGGAGTTGAATCCAAATGCAATACCACAAACCGGAAATGTTGCAGTCATTGCGGCGGGTACCGGCTTAGGAGAAGCTATTTTATTCTGGGATGGTATCACCCATCATCCCTTGGCTACTGAAGGTGGACATACTGATTTTGCTCCTCAAAATGAATTACAGGATCAGTTATTAAAATATCTTAGAAAAAAAATATCTGAACATGTGAGTTATGAACGTATTTTGGCGGGCGTTGGGTTTAGCAATTTATATGATTTTTTATGTGAAGAGGGGCTGGCTTCTCCTTGCGCTGAAGTGGTAGAGTTAACAAGTGATCAAGATAGAAATGCGGTTATTTCCCGATTAGGTGTGACCGGGGAAGACTCCTGTTGCGTTCTGGTATTAAGACTTTTTGTGGAGATATACGGTGCGGAAGCCGGTAATTTGGCTTTAAAGTCGTTGTCTACGGGAGGCGTTTATATCGGTGGTGGTATCGGGCCTAAAATATTACCCGCACTTCAAGCAGGTGGTTTTATCGCTGCTTTTAAAGAAAAGGGGCGATTTTTTTCTTTGTTGGATACACTCTCAGTTAAATTGTCATTAAATCCGCGCACTCCTTTGATTGGAGCCATTAACTACTTTTTATGATGATTGGCGGATTCAAGAGTTTTGTCTTACCTTAGCTCCCAATGCGCGTTAACTATCCAACATTTTTAGTATTTCTCGGTGAATCTGGTGTTGTTTTTTGATATCGACAATCGGTTGTAATTGTTGATCGGTAATGTAAAACATATCTTCAGCACGACTACCGATGGTTGTTATTTTTGCACTCAGTAAATTGACATCCTGATTAATAAAAGCACGGCCTATTTTTGACAAAAGCCCGGCATAATCAGTGGTAATAATTTCTATAATGGTGTACCGATTTAAAGGGTCTGATATAAATTTAATGCTAGTTGGAATAGGGAAGTGTAGGGCTTGTCTTGATTTTGATTGTCGGTAAACATTGATATGATCTTTTATTTCACCGTTTAATAAATTAGTCCGCAAAGCTGAACAGATATGAGCTTCTCGGCAAAACTCGTTAATAGGCTTGCCTGTTTGTTCCAACACCTGGAAACTATTAAGTACATAGTTGTCTTGAGTGGTTATGATTCTGGCATCCAGAATAGTAAGACCTAATTGGTCTAGGGTGGCTGTACTAATTGAAAAAATAGGCCCTTTATCTTTTGTATAAACAAAGACTTCCGCACTACCCCGTTGATTTTTGGAGCGCAGCAGTACTAAAGGCAGATCTATTTCTTTTGACGAGGCAATAGCAATGGTATGCCAGGCAATCTCATCCGCTGAATAACGTAAAAAATAATCGTCATTAGTATGTTGCCAGGCACTGTCTATGATTTCATTCGCAATGCCGAGTTTAATCAGTTCATTCTTGGCTTCTTGCCTGTTTTCACGAATCCTGTCACATAAAGCAACAGGATTTTGAAGTCCTTGTTTTAGAGCATCTCGGGTTACCGAATATAATTCATTCAATAATGAGTTTTTCCAGGCGTTCCAAAGTTCTGGATTAGTGGCTCTAATATCAGCGACTGTGAGTAAGTACAAATGATTCAGGTATTCAATGCTCCCCATTTTTTGGGCAAATTCATGAATGACATCAGGATCGCTAATATCTTTACGTTGAGCCGTCATAGACATAATCAAGTGGCTTTTAACGAGCCAGCTCACCAAATCAGTATCGTGACTAGAAAAGTCATGTTGAATACAAAAATTACGGGCAATATCTTCACCAATAACAGAATGATCACCGTTTAAGCCTTTGGCAATGTCATGGAAAAGAGCGGCAATATAAAGAACTTCGGGTTTTTCAATTTGTTTAAAGACAGTATTGCATAAAGGAAACTCGTTTTTATGCTCTTCTAATGCAAAACGACGTAAGTTACGAATCACAAATAGAGTGTGCTCATCGACCGTATAAATGTGAAATAGATCATATTGCATACGGGCAACAATGTTAGCAAAGTGGGGTAAATACGCGGCGAGTATGTCATAGCGATTCATCCGTCTTAATTCGTGAGTTAAGCCGCGCGGCCTGCGAAATATTTCTATAAATAATTGATTGGCTTTTTTGTTATTTCTAAAATCTTCATCGATTAAATACAGATTTTTGCGAATAAGACGTAGCGTATTAGCACGGATACCGATCAATGATGGATTGAGCTGGAGCAATAAGAAAACTTCTAGTAAGGCGAGTGGATACTGCTCAAATAAGTTATCATTGACGGCTTCAAGATAACCGTTAATCGCAACAAACTTATCGTTGATAGGAATAGTTTTGCTAGCTATTTCTCCAGTAATAAAACGCTCATTAAAAAGCTGTAATAACATTTCATTTAGACGTTCCAGTCCTTGAACAGTTTTAAAATAAAACTGCATGAACTGTTCAACGTCTTGATTGTGTCCCTGATTTTCAGAACTAAAGCCAAACAGTTCTGCTAGTTCATGTTGATAGTCAAAAATAATCCTGTTTTCAGCGCGGTTAGTTAATAAATGTAGCGCATAACGAATTCGCCAAAGTACATCACGCGCGGAGATAAGCTCTGCATATTCAGATTCAGGCAAGAAATCGTATTTAATGAGTTCTTTTAATGTTGAAGAATTGTAATGCCGCTTAAAAACCCAAGCGATAACTTGCATATCCCTCAAGCCTCCGGGTCCTTCTTTAACATTGGGTTCCAAGTTATAAGCGGTCTCATGGAATTTTGCATAGCGAACCCTTTGTTCTTCCATTTTGGCGGCAAAAAACTGATCAGATGGCCAAATTTTATCAGGTGTAATACGAAGTTTGAGTTCGTCATAAAGCAGTGAAGAACCGGCAATCAAGCTAATTTCCATTAGACTGGTCATTATTGTTTGATCGTTGATGGCTGCCGAAACACATTCGTCAATTGTACGAACGCTATGGCCTGGTTTAAGTCCTAAATCCCATAGGAAAGTAAAAAGATCGCTTAACTTTTCTTGATAAGGATCCGTGTCTTCTGAGTCAAGTAGAATAATTATGTCTATATCTGAGTGCGGAAAAAGCTCTCTTCTTCCAAAACCGCCTACAGCACATAAACTTAATTGTTTTGCGTGTGATCCTAAAAAATGTTCCCAACAAACACTCAGAATCAAATCAATAAAATCTGATTTTTCTTTAAGGAGATTTGATACGGATCGATGAGGATTAAATTTTAATTTTAATTCAATATCTTTTTGCTTAAGCAAGCCTTTGAAATGTATTAAGCAGTCTGGTTTTTCAAAAATACTAATGTTGATATATTTATTCAAAGTAATCACGCTCTTCTTTACGTAAAGTCAGAATTTCATAGCCGTCAGATGTTACTAAAATGGTATGTTCAAATTGTGCTGATAGGCTTCTATCTTTAGTGACTGCTGTCCAGCCATCTGAAAGAACTTTAACCTCTTTTTTACCTAGATTTATCATAGGTTCGATGGTAATTATCATACCGGCTTCAAGCTCTAACCCACTACCGGCCTTTCCATAATGTAATACTTGGGGTTCTTCGTGAAATTTTTTCCCAATACCATGTCCGCAAAAGTCTCTAACAACTGAATAGCGATTAGATTCGGCATGTATTTGTATAGCGTGACCGATATCACCTAGCTTTGCGCCGGCTTTCACTTGTTTGATACCTAGGAACATCGCTTCTTCAGTTATTTTAATAAGTCGCTTAGCATGTAGACTCACTTCCCCAATACAAAACATTTTGCTGGTATCGCCATGATATTCATCTTTGATAACGGTAATATCAATGTTTACGATATCACCTGACTTTAGTTTTTTATCGCAAGGAATGCCGTGACAAACAGTTTGGTTAATCGATGTACAAATTGATTTTGGAAAACCGTGGTAATTGAGTGGGGCAGGGATAGCATCCTGAACATTTACAATATAATTGTAGCAAATTTGGTCTAGCTCGTTTGTTGTAACGCCTGGAACAACAAAAGGTTCTATCATTTCTAATACGTCAGCTGCCAATTTACCGGCAATACGCATTTTTTCAATTTCACTAGGGGTTTTTATGATGATGCTCATAGGCGTTAGTTATTTAGGTATAAGGGATTAAGGCTCAAGTGATCTTTTTTAATTGAACCTATAAAATATAGTGATTTTAACAGAGGTTTGCTTGTTGTAAAGCGTAAATTATGGTATAAAGTTAAGTTCATTTTTGTAAAAAATACTCACGCTTATCGTCACGTTTGATAGGGTGCTGACTTCTTTGTTGCAGTTGGTTATCAGACGGGATAGGCGGAGGCACAACCCAACTCGGAATAACAAGTTCCGATTTTAAACTTAGGAGAAATAAATGGCAGCAGTATCCATGCGTCAAATGCTTGAAGCGGGTGTTCACTTTGGACATCAAACTCGTTATTGGAATCCAAAAATGGAAACATACCTATTTGGAGCTCGTAACAAAATCCATATTATTAATTTGGAAAAAACGCTTCCAATGTTTAATGACGCTATGAATTATCTGGGTCAGATGACAGCAAACAAAGGCACTATTTTGTTTGTAGGCACTAAAAAGTCAGCACGTAAAGTGGTTGCAGAACAAGCAAAGCTCTGTGGTATGCCTTACGTTAACCACCGTTGGTTAGGTGGCATGATGACTAACTTTAAAACGATTAAAAAATCGATTAATCGCCTTAAAGAATTAGAAGCAATGAAAACTGACGGTACACTTTATCAACGTTTCGGAAAAAAAGAAGCGTTAGGTATGGAGCGTGAACTTGAAAAATTAGAGCGCAGTCTTGGTGGTATTAAAGATATGAAAGGCGTTCCTGATGTGATTTTTGTACTTGACGTCGGTTATGAAAAAAATGCCATCAGTGAAGCAAAAAAATTAGGCATTCCAGTCGTTGGTATTGTTGATTCTAATAATTCACCTGAAAAAATTGATTACATTATCCCTGGTAACGACGATTCAATTCGTGCAGTCAAACTTTACTGTGAAAGTGTTTCTTCAGCCGTTTTGGAAGCTAAAGGGGCGACTTTAAGCTTATCAGCAAAGCCTGATGACTTTGTTGAGGAAGCGGCGGCAACAAATTAATTATAAATTTAACCTTTAATATTATACTTAGAGGTTAAATAGTAGATTAGGCAAAAAAACGCCTCCTTTTGGGGGCGTTTTTATAGTGATGATATATTGAGGAAATACAGAAATGAGTACTACAATTAGTGCAGGAATGGTTAAGGAACTACGCGAAAGAACGGGCTCCGGTATGATGGAGTGCAAAAAAGCGTTAGTTGAAGCCGATGGTAACATGGACTTAGCGATTGAAAACATGCGTAAAGCAGGTTTGGCCAAAGCTGATAAAAAATCAGGTCGTATCGCTGCCGAGGGTATTATCGGTGTTAAAGTTAGCGAAGATGGTAAAGCAGTCGCGATTGTTGATATCAATTGTGAAACTGATTTTGTTGCTAAAGCCGATGGCTTTGTTAGTTTTGTCAATAGCGTAACCGCTGCTTTATTGAATGCCGATCATATTGATACAGAAGCAGACTTATTGGCGATGCCACTAGAAGATGGTGTGACTGTTGACGAAATACGTCGCGGCCTCATTTCAACTTTAGGTGAAAATATTACGATCAGACGTTTCGAAAGATTCAAAACAACTGAAGGTGGTACTGCCTGTTATTTGCACGGCAACAAGATTGGTGTCATTGTAGAGTTGGCTGTTTCTGATTTTGAATTAGGAAAAGATATTGCGATGCATATCGCTGCTAGCAAACCTGTTTGTGTATCTGAAGATCAGGTTTCTGCTGATACCATTGCCAAAGAAAAAGAAATTTTCTTGGCGCAACAAGAAGAAAAAATTAAAGGTAAACCAGCAGATATCATCGAAAAAATGGTTACTGGACGAGTCAGCAAATTTTTGGCAGAAGTGACCTTATTAGGTCAACCTTTTATTAAAGATGATAAAATAACAGTCGGTAAATTAGTCGAATCAAAAGGTAACAAAGCGATTCGCTTTATCCGTTTTGAAGTGGGCGAAGGGATAGAGAAAAAAGAAGAAAACTTTGCTGAAGAAGTTATGGCACAAGTTAGAGGAATTTAAGGCAATTTGTTTTGGGTTGCTATTGTTTATATTGTTTAGTGACCCAATCCATGTTTATAATTGTTGGATTATGAATATCCAACCAGAAATTTTGAACCCGATAATATGATGAATAAACCAATTTACCAAAGAATTTTGCTTAAATTAAGCGGCGAGGCTTTAATGAGTGAGACGGGTGGTAGTATTGATTCTGATATTATTAAACGTTTGGCTAATGAAATCAAAGAGCTGTGTGAGCTGGGTATCCAGGTTGGTTTAGTCATCGGTGGTGGCAATATTTTAAGAGGATCAGAAAAAGCCGCCGAAGGTTTAGATAGAGTTACCAGTGATCAAATGGGTATGTTAGCCACTGTTATCAATGCCTTGGCCATGCAAGACGCTTTAGAGTCACATGGTCAGCAGGTCAGAGTTATGTCGGCACTTAAAATCAATCAAGTCTGTGAAGATTACATTCGTCGTCGCGCTGTTCGACATTTAGAAAAAGGTCGTGTAGTTGTCTTTGCCGCAGGTACAGGTAATCCATTTTTTACTACGGACTCAGCAGCCAGTTTAAGAGCCATCGAAATAAACGCAGAGTTAATGATTAAGGCCACTAAAGTTAAAGGTGTTTACTCAGCTGATCCTGAGAAGGTTAAAGAGGCTGTATTTTATCCTCGATTAACCTATGATGAGGCACTAGATCAGCGTCTTAATGTCATGGATACCACTGCATTAGTATTATGCAGGGATAATAACGTGCCAATGCGAGTCATGAATATTTTTGAACAAGGCGCTGTCATGAGATTAATGATGGGCGAAGAGATTGGCTCACTTATAGAGCGAGGAACAAATTGATGATTAGTGATATTCAACAAGATGCAGCAACCCGCATGGGTAAGAGTATTGAATCTTTAAAACATGAGTTTTCAAAAATCAGGACGGGTAGGGCGCACCCTAGTTTATTAGATCAAATTAGCGTAACTTATTATGGTACGGAATCATCTTTGTCCCAGGTAGCTAATATAGCTGTTGAAGATGCCCGTACTCTGACCATTACACCTTGGGAAAAGGGCATGGTGCAAGCTATTGAAAAAGCGATTTTAAAGTCAGATCTTGGCTTAAATCCAGCCACCAATGGTATGACTATTAGGATACCTTTACCCGCACTGACAGAAGAACGTCGACGTGCCTTAGTTAAAGTAGTAAAGAATGAATCCGAAAATGGACGTGTAGCGATTAGGAATATCCGTCGTGATGCCAATTCAGAAATAAAAGAAGCTTTAAAAGAAAAATTGATTTCAGAAGATGAAGCACGAGTAGCAGAAGAAAAAATCCAAAAAATAACAGATCAGTATGTTAAAGAGGTTGAAAAGCTACTGGAAGCTAAAGAGGCCGATCTTTTATCTATTTAATGGATCGTAATAATGCCCAATGAATCTCAGGAATTACAATCGGATAATAATCCACGTCATATTGCCATCATTATGGATGGTAATGGTCGGTGGGCGCAAAAAAGATTTATGCCTAGAGCGATTGGGCATAGAGCCGGTGTAAAAGCAGTCAAAAAAATTACCGAATATTGTACTAAAAGCAGTGTCGAAGTACTGACTCTGTTTGCTTTTAGTAGTGAAAATTGGCGTAGACCAGAATCTGAGGTTAAGCTGTTAATGGCACTCTTTATGTCATCACTGCAAAAAGAGATCGATAAACTGCACAACAACAATATTCGATTACGATTTATTGGGGATAGGTCGGCGTTTCCTGAGAGTTTGCAGCAAAAAATGATAGATAGCGAGACACAGACTCAAGCTAATACCGCATTGACATTAGTTATTGCCGTTAATTACGGTGGACATTGGGATATGTGTCAAGCATTCCAGAAAATAGCTGAAAAAATAGCGAATGGCGTTTTAGACAAGCAAGACGTCAATGAGCAGTTGATTGAGCAGTATTTATCCACTGCGGGCTTACCAGACCCGGATTTATTCATAAGAACCGGTGGAGAGCAAAGAGTTAGCAATTTTCTATTATGGCAACTAGCCTACACTGAGATGTATTTTACAACCACACTTTGGCCGGATTTTGACCAAAATGCCCTTGAAGATGCTATCAGGAGTTTTAAAGGTCGGCAACGGCGCTTTGGACACACCAGTGAACAAGTGCTTAATAAATAACTCTCTTCATAACTTTATTATCCAATAGCTTACAAAAATGTTACTAAAACGAATTATTACCGCATCAGTTCTTGCTACTCTGATTGCACTAGCGGTGTTCAAACTACCCATAGAACTTTTTTCATTGTTAATAGGCCTAATTACCATATTAGCTGCATGGGAGTGGACTAATCTTGCTGGCATTTCGTCTACCTACAAACGAATATTTTTTTTGTTGGTATTAATGTTACCTATGTTAGGTATTCATTTTTGGACACAAATTCTTGAGTTAGTTGCCCAAACTACCGACTGGCCTGATGTAAGAGACTATTCTGGAATTCTGGAGTGGCTTGTTATACCGCCAGTATTGTTTTGGATATTGGTAATGATTTTAATCAGAAATACGCCATCTGGCGTGTTAAATCTGCAACTAAAAACTCACTACAAAGGATTGATAGGTTGGTTTATTTTATTGTCAGCCTGGATGTTCTTGTCAAGATTAAGAGCCTTATATGGTACAGAAATGACTATGTATTTTTTAATTCTGATTTGGGTTGCTGATATTTCTGCGTTCTTTGCTGGAAAAAAATGGGGCACAACTAAACTTGCGCCAGAAATAAGTCCTGGTAAGACAGTCGCAGGGATGTATGGTGCATTAATTTCAGGTTTAATCTGTGGTGTTATTTTAAGTGTGGGCTATCGATTCCAACTGATGATTGCTTCAGATTTTATTTTATTATCTGTGTTGACCGTTTTAATTTCTATTTATGGTGACCTATTTATTAGTGTTGTAAAGCGTCAACGCGGTGTCAAAGATAGTGGCACATTGTTACCTGGGCACGGAGGTGTTTTAGACAGAATTGATAGTTTAATTGCAGCCATTCCCTTTTTCTATGGCTGTATATATTTCGTTTATAGGTTAGTTTCATGAAAGGGATCTGCATACTCGGTGCGACAGGTTCGATTGGTGTTAGTACGCTAGATGTAGTTGTCAGGCATTCTAACTTATACAAAGTCATTGCTTTAACTGCAAATAACAATATTGACTTACTATACGAGCAATGCCTTGTGCATCATCCAGAGTATGCGGTTGTCGTTGATGAAACAAAAGCCTTAGCTTTTTCAGAAAAGATTAAAGGTTCAGCTATCGCCGATATTAACGTACTATCTGGAGTCCAGTCATTGGAGTTTGTATCAACCTTGGATAGCGTTGATTCAGTGATGGCTGCCATTGTTGGCGCAGCCGGTTTATTACCCAGTTTAGCCGCTGCGAAAGCGGGCAAAATTATTCTATTAGCCAATAAAGAAGCGCTAGTGATGTCGGGCGATATTTTTATGCAGGCAGTAGCAGATTCAGGCGCACAGTTATTACCCATTGATAGTGAACATAATGCTATTTTTCAATGTATGCCAGCAGGTTATAAATCAGGTATGCAGGCAAAACAGGCTAGACGGATTTTATTGACAGCTTCTGGAGGACCGTTTCGTGAAATGCCGATTGAGCAATTGATTAATGTAACCCCAGCACAAGCGGTTGCTCATCCCAATTGGGATATGGGTAGAAAAATCTCCGTAGACTCAGCAACGATGATGAATAAAGGCCTCGAAATGATTGAGGCCTGTATTTTATTTGCGATGAGACCAGATCAAATTCAAGTAGTCATTCATCCGCAAAGTATCATTCACTCAATGGTCGACTATATTGATGGCACTGTGCTGGCGCAAATGGGTAATCCAGATATGCGTGTGCCCATTGCTTATTCAATGGCTTGGCCTGAGCGTTTTGAATCAGGCGTGGAACCTTTAAATATTTTTGACGTCAGACGGATGGACTTTGAAAAGCCCAATTTAGAACGTTTCCCGTGTTTACGTCTTGCTTATAAAGCTATACATCTGGGCGGAATCATCCCTACGGTATTAAATGCAGCCAATGAAATCGCTGTAGAGGCCTTTTTAAATGAACACGTACGTTTTACTGATATTCCATTAATCATCGAGCGTTGTATGGATCAATTTGAAGTAAAGCCAGCTGACACGTTGGCCGTTATTTTAGAGAGTGATAAGCAAGCTAGATTAGTATCTAAACAAGTTATTGCCGAGCTGACTCATTAATGGATTTACTTCATAAATTATTTTACTTTATTGTCACGATTGGAGTACTGGTTTCATTTCATGAATTTGGTCATTTTTGGGTAGCTCGTAAAGTCGGTATAAAGGTTCTGCGCTTTTCAGTGGGCTTTGGAAAGGTTTTATGGTCTTATCAAAAGAATCCTGAAACGACTGAATATGTGTTGTCTGCAATTCCTCTGGGCGGTTATGTCAAGATGGTCGATGAACGAGAAGGTGAGGTTAAAGCCGAAGATTTAGCCTTTGCTTTCAATAGAAAGTCTGTTTTGGCAAGAACAGCAGTAGTAGCGGCAGGGCCATTATCTAATTTACTGCTTGCCGTTGTTTTATTTTGGGGTGCTTTAGTCATTGGTGAGACCGGAATAAAACCCATCATTGGTCAAGTAGGGCAGGGCACACTCGCTTATGATTCAGGCTTTACCGAAGGCGATGAAATTATTTCAGTTAATGAAAAAATAACGCCAACCTGGACTGAAGCCATGAGTGTCATTATTGCCTCAGCATTAGAGGGCAATCAATCGATTACGGTTAACGTCAAAAACCTGGACGAAAAGCAAAGCGTAAAAGTGATTACGCTTACTGAAGACAGCATTAAGAATCCAGATTCACTGTATCAAAAACTGGGATTTAAGCCTTGGTCACCTCAATTAAAGCCTATCATAGGCAAAGTGTTACCCGATAGTGCCGCACTTGCTTCGGGCTTAAAAAAAGGTGATCTACTTATCAGTGCTAATGGAGTCCCCATTAATGATTGGAAGCAATGGGTTGATATTGTTAGAGCCAACCCAGACACCTCTATTGATTTAAAGGTAGAGCGTGATGGCGTACAAATTCCAATCAGCATTACGCCAAAAAGTGTTCAAGTTGAACAAAACTCAGAAGGAAAAATTGGAGCTTCTGTTTATATACCCGAAGAGTTAATTAAGTCGGTAAGTGCTAAATACTCACTTGCCCCTTTGGCTGCTATCCCAGTTGCTTTTGAAACCACTTGGTATTATTCCTCTTCAACATTAAAAATGATGGGCAAGATGTTGATTGGCAATGCCTCTGTAGATAATTTGAGTGGGCCTATCAGTATTGCCCAATATGCTGGAGAATCAGCAGATATGGGGTTCGTCTCATTCATTAAGTTTATGGCATTAGTGAGTGTGAGTCTTGGGGTTATTAATTTATTTCCTGTGCCTGTTCTTGATGGCGGACACTTAATGTTTTTTGCCTTAGAAGCTATTCGGAGAAAACCTGTTTCAGAAAAAATTCAAAGTTTTTTTCAGCAGGCAGGTATGGCTTTTCTCTTGTCATTAATGTCTTTAGCGATGTTTCTGGATA
>Ga0118677_10011734_pt1 | contig 13042 bp, 3 predicted proteins | sample AliMusrvi5mmetaG_FD_86154 | JGI IMG/M metagenome (GOLD analysis project Ga0118677, IMG submission 86154)
CTATTCAATTTTTTATTTAGATTAATCCTTAATTGTAGTTTGATGAAATTAAGGTAATTAAATGCAGCTGGTAAAGGTGAGAGCTCTGTTTTTGAGATTAAAAACCTATTAAATCGTGAATGCCATGAAAAAATCATTACTCACAGCGTTTGGAATCCTGGCGATATACATTATTTCCCTGGGTCAATCCTGCAACACATCCACATATTGTTCTCTCAAAACAACCCAGAACCCAAGTTCAACACTTTCCCCCTCATCCAGTTGGGATGTAACGTCCGTTCCAGCCATGACACCAGGTCAATATGCCGCGTTCAATGTTACCAGTGGAAACACCTATGAATGGTCGACCTGTGCTGATTTTGGAGGGACTCAGCAAGGGAGTATGGATGCAGAACTTACATTGTATAACAATAGCTGGGGCCATCTTTGCTGGGACGATAATTCGGGACGAACAAATTGTCCGAAGGCCCCCTATATCGGATGGACCGCAACGTACACCGGTGTTGTTTATGTACTTTTAAGCAATGCCTGGTCTGGACAGTGTTTAAATAGCCCAACAGGGCAATGTTTACTGGCATACAGGATCTCTGCAACAGGATGCCCCACTCCTACCGGATTAAGCTGCGGCACCGTCGGTCAGAACTTCATCCAGGTTACCTGGAATGCCGTTACGGGCGCCACCAACGGGTATGAGGTTCAATACCGGAAAGCCGGGACATCGACATGGACCGGATTCAGCGTAGGCTTTACCAACTCTACATTCAACAGTCTTTTATGTGGTACTCAATATGAGTTCCAGGTCCGTGCCAATTGCGGATCGTACAGTCCATGGACATCAACCCTGACCTGCTCCACAACCAATTGTAATTGCGTGGCACCCACAACACAGGCTAGCAATCTGAATTTTTCATGCGTCCGTTCGGATCAACTGACACTATCCTGGAGTAATGGCAACGGGAGTGGCCGGTTAGTTAAAATTAACAAAGCAAATTCGTTCACAAGCCCCACTGATGGCATTACATACACCCCAAACTCCTACTACAACGGCAGCGGGGAACAAGTTGTTTTTTGCAATTCAGGTAATAGTTTAACAATCTACGGACTATCCGCAAACACGACTTACTGGTTTCGCGTTTATGAATATCAATGCTCCGGAACAAGCATAAAATACAACATTACAACTGCAACCGTAAACCCCGCAAGCAGAACAACTCCGTCTGAATGCAGTGTTCCGGGTACTCAGGCAAAAAATATAACTTTCTCGAATATCCAGGCTACTCAAATGAAGGTGAACTGGACGAATGGTAATGGCAGCAACCGTATCGTAAAAATAAACACATCCAACTCTTTTTCTTCCCCTTCAGATGGAAACACCTATGGTGCAAATTCAAACTACGGAGGAGGAGAACAGGTTATTTATGACGGATCAGGGAATAGTGTCACCGTTACGAATCTTGCGCCAACTACTAATTATTGGTTCAGGGTGTACGAGTATAATTGTGCGGATTGCAATACAACATACAATACAAACACAGCAACCAATAATCCAAAAAATCAAAGTACAGCAGACATTGTTGTTTGTCCTTCAATCTCCGGTCTTACCTTCTGTGCAGATAATATATCCGGCACAGGACCTTATTATGAATCCGGGAATGGCAGTATTTTCCCCGATGGAAGTTGTTCCAATCCAACCCTGAAGTTCAGCAATGGAAACAATATCACGCTTGCGCCTGTTTCGAGTTCATTCATTGGTAGTGGAAATCTGTATTTGGATGATATCATGGGTTCAACGGTTGGATTAGGTTCCGGAGCTTTCGCATTTGATGTAAACGGGACAAAACTTGAACCATTTGGAACTGGAATTGCAAACTGGTTGCTAAGACTGGCCGGGTTAAAAACACAGTTCTCAAACACCTACATGGATATCAGCTGTGATAAAGTTACCTTCCCTCATCTTTCACTTGAGTTTCCAAACATAATAAGGGAGGTCAATAAAAATGTGCTAAAGGCCGATATTTATTTACAGATTGCACAGAGTTCAGGCTACGGATTAGGCGGTGAAATTGTTTTTGACAGGAAGCTGAAAGTAAAAAGCGTTCTGGATATTGATGAGCTACACCTGAACTTTCTTTTGACACAAAACCAGCAAAGCTTTCAGGGCGCCATTAAATTAAAAACCTATCTGTTCGGAATTGATGGAGATGCCCAGATTATTAACAACCAGTTAAATTCCATTCACCTCGCTTATGAAAGTCAATTTGGCATTCCCATTGGGACAACCGGCTTACGTTTTATTAAATTCGGGGGAGGGGTTTCCAATATCAACACACCAAGCAACCTGGAAATAAGCGCATTTCTTCAAATAATGGCCACAGGGATTCCAAGAAATGTTTTGCGCGGAGAAATAAACTGCCTTTACAATTTAAGCACAGGCTTCTCTGCCGGGGGAAGTCTGATAACCTTTGATGAACCAACTGGTAATGCCTATTACCGGTGCTACCAGGATAAACTTGAAATAGGTGCAGACTTTAATTTTAAAAATATCCTCAAAGGGAATGCGGAACTTTCACTGACCTACTTTTCCCAGGTATCAGGGATTCTTAACATGGGGTTTTACATGCCGGAAATAACCAGGCCTAAGTTTATCGCTAATGCATTGAAACGTTTATATCCCGAGGGCCAGCTCATTGCAGAAAGCAATAATTTTTTACTGATTAACGGGAATGACAAATATGTCGCAGGATATGTAAAGACAGGTTGTTTCCTTGTTCCGAAACTTTATTATAACCTCGGATGGAACGGGAGTTCATTCGAGCATGCAGTTGGGGTGGATTATCATTTATTACCGTCTGAAGCCAGGAACGCTATTGGCTATGCAGTAGCAAATTCATATCGACTGTATACACTTGATGCTTCAACAAAGAGTTTAGTCATTGAAGCTTCTGACGAATCAGATATTCCGAAGTATGAAATTTATCTGCCTGATGGCGACACACTTTTTCCTGCAAAAGTAAATCACTTTAACAATGTTTCATATTTAGAAGACCCTGACACCCATTATTCATGCTATAATATTATTAATCCTTTAAACGGGAACTACTACATACATTTAACCAGCCTGGATACAAACACATTGAATGTATACCGTGCCAATGTTCCCCCGATGATCAAAATAAAAAGTATCGGGAACAACGGAACAATATTTCAGATCAACTATGATGCCTCGGATCCGGAAAACGACGCCAAGATCCGATTTGGCCTTGACGACAATAAAAATGGAGGCAATGGTATCATCATTGCTGATAGTCTTCCAGCAGGTGTTGATTCTGTTTATACATGGAATTCATCTGTTCATCCTGTGGCTCATGGAAAATACTACCTCTACGGCCTGATTGAAAATTCGGCACACCAGTTTTATATCTATTATTTTCCCGATCAGATTACAATTTCCGGGCAAAGCGGAATTCATTCTCCGGAAAATCTAACGGTTTCGGGAAATGATACCGCAATCGTAATATCTTTCATAAAGAAAGAGCCTTTCCCTTTTAACAATATCCTTTATTGCAGCAATGATTCAAATTCTGTAAATTTTCATTCAACCTCTATTGCAATTGGTGATACAAGTGATGTAAACCAAACGGTGACCCACTACATGACCAATTTCATCCCGGGTAAATTTTATGAATTTTTCGTAACAACTATTGATACCCTTTTCAATGAAAGTGAGCCCTCCAATATTGCTTCTTTTACCTGGATCAGCAATAGTCAGAATAATACGCCTCATATTATTCCCGCTGCATATCCTGCCAATGCCTACGTAGGAACAACCTATAATTGCCAGGTTCATGGTGTTGATCCGGACAATAATCCCCTGAAGTATATTTTTCTCATTGCCAGGCCATCAAATACGACCAGGGTTATTTATAACCCACAGGACACCATCAGCCCTTATGATACGGTTCTGGTGATGGATACGATTGCATACTTCCCAAATGTAACCAATGGCCTTCTCTCCTGGACCCCAGGAAGTAATGATATTGGCAATGCACTGGTTTATGTAAAATTATCTGATGGCACCCTTGAAGATTCTGTATCCTTTCCTCTGCATATTTTTAGCACTTCGAATGCTGCAGCTTACATTGATTTCAGCCAGGCATATTATGTAGATTATGGTGAAAAGCCGATGATTACCATCACAGACCCCGATTATACAGGCAGTACGCAAGCATATGACAATGTCCAGCTCCGGGTCTATTCCAACTCCGATCACAGTGGATTTTCATTGCAGGCAAAGGAGACACAACCTTCCTCCAATACATTCCTGGCATCCTTTGAGTTGACCTCATCCGCTACTACAGGCAACAAACTAAAAGTAAGCAAAGGCGATACAATCTGGGCTGAATACTATGACCCTTCACAGCAGAAAACGGTTCTGGAATACTCCTACTTTACAATTTTTAATGCCGATTATATTTTTGATAAAGACACAATCTGTTCAGGAGAAAATCTTAGGTTTATCAACACATCGACCGGTGACCAAATTATTCACTATAAATGGCTGATGGGGAATAATGATTCTCTTTTAACACGTAATGCACAGAAAACCTTCATTGCTGAAAAGGGCCATGGATTTAAACGGTATAATATTACGCTTATCATTGAAAATTACAAAGGGAAGATTGACAGCCTTACGAAGCCGTTATTTGTTGTACGGCCGGTAACCCTGGGCAACGATACATCTGTGTGTGGTTCTGTAATCCTGAAAGTCTTTAACCCTGAAAACCCCGCTCTTACCTATCTGTGGTCAAACGGGAAAACGACACAAACCATAACAGTTGTCGCTTCCGGTGACTATTCAGTGACTGTTCATGATAAATTTAATTGCAGTTCCTCCGACACTGTTCATATAACGGTCAATCCTATACCAAGTCCAAGTCTGACCGGACTAAACACGCCTTGTGCCGGCTCGACCGGGAATATATACAAAACCGAAGCCGGCATGGTTAACTATTTATGGCAGGTATCTTCCGGTGGGACAATAACCTCCGGCGGCTCCATGGCAGATCAGACTGCCACGATAACATGGAACAACCCCGGAACGCAATCGGTGCGTGTGAACTATTCTAATGATAAAGGATGTACTGCCCTATTGCCTTACTCTTACCCTGTTACGGTGAAAGTTTCTCCACATCCGACCATCACGGGCCCCTCAGCTGTCTGCACAGGCACAATCGGAAATGTATATACTACCCAAACAGGAATGACAAATTATACCTGGACTGTTTCTCCTGGTGGATTAATAACTGCCGGAGGAACTTCAAACAAAAATACGGTCACAATTACATGGACAGCAGCAGGCACACGTTATGTTAGCGTAAATTACACAAATGCCAACGGCTGTCCTGCACCCACCGCGACCAATTATAATGTTACCGTTAATCCATTGCCAACACCTATAATTACTGGCTCTGATACTCTTTGTACCGGAATACCGGGCACTTATACGACCCAAACCGGTATGACCAATTACATATGGACTGTTTCTGCCGGGGGCATTATTGTATCGGGGGGAACTACTTCAAGCCGAACAATAACGGTCAGATGGAATACTCCCGGACCATGCTGGGTGAAGGTTAATTATACAAATCCAAGCGGGTGCAAGGCTCTTGCACCAACACAATTCATCATCAAAGTAATCCCCTTGCCCCTTCCTAAAATTACCGGCCCAGTTTCTGTTTGTGCGAAGACAACCAATGTGATATATTCAACAGAAACGGGTATGACCGGTTATTCCTGGACTATTTCTTCGGGAGGCACGATTACAAGCGGGAATGGTTCCAATACGATTATTGTTATCTGGAATACCGACGGAGCTCAATGGGTAAGGGTCAATTATATCAGCAAAAGTGGATGCACTGCTCTTGCACCAACACAATACAATGTAACAGTACTCATAAGACCCATCCCTTACATTTCAGGTCCTTCCGGAATCTGTCAAAATACCCAGGTTAATTACCAGACAGATGGAGGTATGTCAAATTATATCTGGACGGTATCATCTGGCGGAATAATAAAATCGGGACAAGGAACGAGGAATGTATCTGTTCTATGGAATGCTTCAGGTTTACAAAACGTTACAGTAATTTTCACTTCTCCGTCTGCTTGTCAGCCATTGGCACCTAGTATGAGAGTTGTAAACGTTTATCCGCTTATTTCGCCTACGATCACCGGACCGGCAAGCGTTTGCCTTAACCCGCCCAGCACTTACAGCACAGAAGCCGGCATGAAAAATTACCATTGGAGCTTGACAGGTACGGGCGGAACTATTATCTCAGGCTCGAATACCAATACAATTCAGGTAAGGTGGAGCACGACAGGAGCGAAATCAATTGGGGTCACATACACTCTTATAACAGGCTGTTTATCACCGACACCCATAACGTATAATGTAAATGTTCATACATGTTCTGACGCCCCGAATCCCGTACAAATAATTGAAACAGAACAAAAACCATTGAATTTCAATCTTTTCCCCAACCCAAATAACGGTCACTTTCAGATTTCTCTTGAAATCCTGCCAGGCTCAAAGGAAACCTTTTCACTGGCGGTATATACCGGCGAGATGCAAAAAATTCTGGGTCCCATTGAAATCAAGGGAGAAGGAAAAATTCAACAGATCCTTGATTTAAGCACCCTTTCTCAAGGTTTCTACTACGTAACTGTATCGAATAAAAAATATTATGGAATTAAAAAAGTCACTATTATCAAATAGAGGCAATAAGACAGGAATACCAGGTGGTATTCTTTTTGCCGTTTCAGTGGATTTCATCAGACTCACTTATGCAGAACCAATTTAAATGTTTGCCTGTAACATTCTATCGTTTTAGCAGAGGCATTTTCAGTATTCATCCATTTACCATCAAACGATGGGTAAAACTTCTTTGCCCGGTGAATTATTTTTTCCTGGTATTGATCTTAATACTCTCATTCTCATGTTTTTCACAATCCAATACTAACCGGATAAAAAGCGGAGGGTCTAAACAGACTGTTTCCTATAAAATTAATTTGAAACGTAATTCCATTGAAATTCCATGTGTTGTAGCAATGAGCGGAGGAGTAGTAGAATGGATTTTAAGTTACACCGGATTCAGGGGTTACGAATCCTTTCTACAGACCTCAATGGACCCTCTTGATTTGAAACTTTCCCTGATCGGGCTGGGTTATGAACAAATCGAAGGATACAACATGCATGACTCAACCTTGTACGCCTTAATCAAATCAAAGGAACCCCGTTTACAACAATTCAGAATTTATTTATCATGGAAGGATTCTGCGGGACGTCATAAGGAGCCCCTTGAATCCTTTTTTAAAAAAAATTCATCTGAAGGCCCTGTGAATAATATTACCTGGTTTTTTAACAGTTTCCCACCCATAGCCGATAATACAAACACAAAAGAAATCCCCTTAATATCAAAAACGCACAGGAATATAAAATGGTCAGTTATTGAAATTAATTCACTCTATCTGTTCGACTATTATTCGCTGGTAATAGATGAACATGTAGCACCGCCTCCAAAGACAAAAGCATTGTTAATAATAGAAAAGGTTAAATCTAAATAAATTCACCTATGAAACGAAAACACTATTCTCTCAACACAACTTTTTTGCTTTTCTGTTCATTGTTGACGTTGTCAATATCATTCGCTGCGAAACCCAACAGAATGGATTTTTCCGCAGAACGTGATGCTCAGGCAGCATTCCAGGATGGGATAATATGGCTTGTCAAAAATCAAAACACAAATGGATCCTGGTCGATCGATGGTCGAAAGGGGGATACCGTTGCGGTTACCTCTCTCATATTATCAGCCTTGGTAAAAGCAGGGCCGAATGAATACACAAGAAACACAACTATCTCAAACGGACTTCATTATGTATTGTCAAAAAAGAAAGCAGACGGAAGTATTTATCAGAATGTATACTGTAAGAATTATTCCACTGCTATTGCACTCCGGATGTTAAAAGATTGCAAGTCCGATAGTCTCCAGGATATTATTCAGAATGCCGAAAATTATCTTTTATCCAGTCAGTTCGATGAAGGGCATGGCTATAAACCGGATTCACCGCAATATGGGGGTGTCGGGTATGGGGGTATTGAACATGATGACCGTCCCGATCTTTCAAATTTACAATGGGCCCTTTCCGGCTTATCAGATCAAAATAAAACAGAAATCGAGAAACCGAAGAGTAATCAAGAGAAGAAAAATATTAAGGCAAAAGCTGAATTTTACAGAAAAGTTAAAATTTATCTGGACAAATGCCAAAACCTTAAATCCGTCAATCCCCGATACGCTATGAACAATGATGGCGGGTTTATCTACAAATGGGATGAAAGTAAAGCAGGAGAAAATAAATCCTACGGATCTATGACCTATGCCGGATTCCTGAGTTTAATATATATAGGGACTGACATTAATAATACACAGGTAAAATCAGCATTTGAGTGGATACAAAGTAATTATACCGTTGATGAAAATCCAGGGCTGGGAATTGACGGATTGTACTATTATTACAATATTATGGCAAAAGCGCTCCATGCATATGGCAATGAAGAGATAATTGATGCAAAGAAAATCAGGCACCAATGGGCTCAGGAACTCTCTGTAAAACTCGTTGGATTACAAAGAAAGGATGGATCATGGAACAAGGAAATTTCAACAAAGGACAGGTGGCTCGAGGACAATCCTGCCCTGGTCACAGGGTATATTGTAAATGCCCTGGAAGAGATTCTCCCAAAAAAATAACTGCTGAGTTTTAACATTTTCTCAAATCCTCAATAACATGAACCGCTTTTTACTCTATGGACTGTTGTGCTTACTGTTATTTTCTTCACAAACTTTTTTCGCACAAACTGTTGTAACCACAATGCCGTCAAACGACGTAAATTCGATGGAGGGAAATGCCGAGATGGGTGTTCCGATTGAGGTTTGGGGTATTGCTTATGGATCAGCTCCTTTTCACTGGGCCCTGTATGATGATGATATTCTGATTGATTCCGGTGATACCCTCAATGGCCTCTATATCCACCGGACCTATTCCTTTCCATGTGCAGGAATGCGTACAATCCGCCTGACAGTTAATGGGATTTCTCATGAGTCAAAAATTCACGTATGGATAGAACCGCCTGACATGGTTAAAGTGAATATGAGTATTGAAAAGGGGCTTCTCTATCTTTATAAAAACAGAAGAACCTATGGTACGGATATGTGCTTCTGGTATGGGGATGACATGGGATCTTCAGCAGACAATGATATGTTCTCTTTTGGTGGTACGGGCTCATCCATACTGGCATTTGAGGAATTTGGTCATTTTGCTTATAACGATTTGAATACAGATCCTTATGATTCGCTGATTGATAAGGGCCTAAGGTGGCTCCTTTCCCGGTATTCCGGACAACTGCCCATTACAGACAATCCGGTGAATTCTGACTATTTCTCAGGTTCTGGGGGGCCCTCCGGTGGTTCCGGGGCAGGCAAAGGGTCATTTCTGTTTAACAGCACACATCCCATGTATGGAAACGCCTTTGGACTTATAGCTATAATTATGTCTCAGCCTGATTCAATTTCTTCTTATAATAAAATTGTTGATGCTGGCTATTTCCAGGGATGGCGCTTATTGAATGTGGTAAAAGATGCGCTTGATCTGTTGTATTATTGTCAGGGTGATGCAGCTAATCCTGGTGCATGGACTTATACTTTTCAAGTATCCGCGCTGTCTGAGCACTCACATGATGGTTCCACGCAACAATGGCCCTGTTTAGTGATGCGGTATGCAAAAGAAAGATGGGGATTAAAATTCCCGGGATGGGTTCTCCAGAATATTGATCAGGAATACACGAATTTCCTGACCACTGGTGGAGGTGTTGGATATACCACTGCCGCTGAAGCAACCAACAGCGGAAAAACCGGTGGCAAACTTTCTGCATATTACCTGATTGGGAAGGGGCTTACGGACCCTACCGTACAATCTGCAGTAACTTATTTATCTAATTATTATAATAATTTTTCAGGGATTAATAACGGGCAGACAATAAACGGAGGCTGGGCAGGAAATTTCTATCATATGTATGCAGTAAAAAAGGGACTTCAGGCATATGCTATACAAACACTGAGCAATCCAGCAAACCCTTTGGTAAAATATGATTGGTACCATGATATGGTCGCATGGATATCTGCACAAAAAATTGGCACACTGAGTTCAGGAGTCACCGCTACAGAGCGTAATGTAAACAATGCTTATGGCCAAAATCCGGATGGATCATGGCACGATGCCGTCTGGATCAGAGATTATCCTCTGGGAACTGCTCATGCCTTGCTGATTCTCATACCTTCTGTGACCCAGCAACTTCCCATCCCGGTAATTGCTTCACTGGATTCAATTCCGGTTTGTGATTCCTTGAGATTAGACGGTTCCTTATCTTACCATATGGATCCTTCCAGAACCATAACCCGTTGGGATTGGGATACGGATGGTGATAATGATTTTAACGATTTACATGGACAGAGGCCGCTCCTGACAAGGAATACATTTTCAGCAACCGGGCAATATCCCATTTCATTGAAGGTTACAGATAACAGTAATCCTCCGAAAACAAATGTCCTTTCCAAAAACTTAACAGTCACTGCCAACGATGTTGCGCCGATATCCTATGCCTCTCCCCTGCCAAATATAAGCTATAACGCAAGAATCAATACAAGTTTGCAGCTGAACGGATCCGCTTCCTACGACCCTAACGAGCAGCCGGTAACGGGATATGCATGGTCATGGGGTTGTGATACATTGTTTTCTGACGCCACCGGAGTAAACACATCATTTCCTTTGAAGAGCCAGCCTTATAATGGTATGATAGGGCTTAAAGTTAAAAATGCATTAACCAGCAGACCTCATTATATACCAGTTATCATTTCAAACAATGATCTGATCGTAAGTTCATTGAGTACTTCCCTGAACCCCTGCGTAGATTCGGTTTCGATCTCATTTACACTGGGTATTGATCCGACTTCTTCAATTAATAATTTTCAAAATATCCTGGTTAATTTCTGGAATGAAGATCCCAGAACAACCGGCAGAATCATTTCAAAGAATTATTATGTGAACCTTGCAACGAACTCACCTTATTCGGGGTTAATAAAAATCAAATATTCCAGAGATCTCGAAAAGGTTTTTCTATATCTTGATGCAAATCAAAAAATTGATGAATGGGATGAACGCAACAATATAAGAAGCTCATTAATTCCCCGGATTACCCATACAGACGTGGATTCCATTTGTCAGAATAATCCGGCAGTGATCTGTGTTGTATGTAATGATGACACTACAAGCTATTCCCTAAGCATTTCCTCGATTCTCTCCCCTGCCTATGGTTCTGCTGTCATTTCCGGAACAAAAAAAATAATATACACCCCAAATACAGGCTACACAGGACGAGACACACTCCGGTATGTTGTCCATGTTAAAGATATTCAAAACGGAACCACAATCTGCTTTGATACAGCGTTTGTCTATCTTTATGTAAATCAATCTCCGGTTGCCCATTTTACACATGATCCAATCCCGGTTTGCCCTTATCCACCAATTCCTTTTCATTTTAACGATGGATCCACGACACAGGGATGCTCAAACCCACTTATCAGGTGGTCATGGAACTTTGGTGACCCCGCATCAGGTTCAGATAGTATTTCCTCACTTCAGAATCCTTTGCACCTTTTTTCAAGCCCTGGGAGCTACACGGTTACTTTAACCGTCACCAATTCATTTGGCTGCACTGCAACTGAATCCCAATCCTTTGTATTTCCAAACACTTTACCCACCGCTGATTTTTCAACTGAAGCAATCCCTCAGACCCAGACTTTTTGCAAGAATGATCCAATTCAATTAAAGGATATATCAACAACTCCGACAGGGACTTCAATCATTCAATGGGATTGGGATTTCGGAGATGGAAACGGGACCGTGATCAATTCATCCCCGGGGGATGTAACCCACATATTCACTGCCGCCGGGAATCACATCATCCGTCTTATTGTAATGAATAACAAAGGATGCTTAGACACCCTTATGAAAAACATTTATATTTATCAATCACCAGTATCAGAATTCCGACGTGAAAACTTCTGCTACTACGATACGATTAATTTTTATGATGAATCCTCAAACGCCGGGGGATCTGCTGTCACCTATTATTCCTGGAATTTTGCTGATCCTTTATCTGGCGGGAACAATACTTCAACACTAAAAGACCCGAAACATAAATTTTCAGGACCAGGCACCTATAATGTAATTCATATTGTCAAAAATGCGGACAACTGTGATGACACTTTAATAAAGGAAATAATTGTTTATCCACGTCCTGATATCGAATTCACAACCACTCTCACCAACACCCTTTACCAGGCAACTTTTACGGCAATCACGAACCCTGATCAGTTTGTCAGCAACAACATCGTCTGGACCTTTGGTGATGGATCAGGCAGTATGGTAGGAATTACAGTCACTCATACATTCCCTGGACCCGGAACATTTACGGTGAAGGCATATGCAGTGGATATGTTTTCACAATGTGACAATTTTGTTGAACATGAAATTGATCTGAGCGCCCCTCCTTCCGCTTTTTTCACTGCCAATCCTACTAATCAATGCGAAGGGGAAGCCATATTATTTATTGCTGGTCCCACAGGAGGGCTCATTACGAAAGAAGATTGGGATTTCCATGACGGAAGCCCCAATGAGCATTACGATCTTACAATGACGACCTGTTGCCCGGCCAATCCATCACATATTTTTCCAACTACCGGGCCTTATCATGTTACACGTACAATTAATAAGGCAACTGTTTATGAAGCAACCTGGGATGTCTTTGGAACGATCTATCCCAAGCCGGGTGCACAGTTTATCTGGTTCAGCGATCCCGCCCAGTCATGGCAGGGACACGCCTGTGCCGACCAGGAAGTTTTCTTTAAGGATGAATCTTTCTCCAACAGCACCC